>JAABUJ010000715.1_pt1 | contig 60132 bp, 61 predicted proteins | sample 5559131 | NCBI WGS metagenome assembly JAABUJ01 (sample SAMN10711875, study PRJNA513366) | rock metagenome | isolation source: Antarctica rocks | place: Antarctica: Victoria Land, Mt New Zealand nord | collected 2016-01-07 | reverse complement strand
CCCAGCTTTCCATGCCGTCCGCCTTCGTCCTGCAAGCGGGCGACGGCATCCAGGTCGCCGGGACCATCAAAGAGGAGGGCATGGAGGAGCCGATCTCGTCCTACTATTTCAAGCACGGCGCGGCGGGTCTGTCCGACGTCTACCTGGTCGGCATCAAAGAAACGCCCTCCGAGTCGTTCACCCTGCCCAGCACGCAGCTCATCGGCGCGGGCCAGCAGGCGGCACAAGCCCTCAGCGACATGCTGTTCCCCGCCGAGGCGATCCGCGTCACGCCGATTGCCCTGTTCCGCAAGTTGTTCTGACTGTCGGGAGGTTATTGCATGAAACGACTCTATCAGTTCGCCATCGTTGTCGCTTCCACCGCACTAGGAACGGCCCTCGGATGGGGTGTGCTGCACTGGGCAGGCCCGATCCTGGTCCAACATTTTCCGCTAGATCCCAAGCCAGCCAAACCCGCCGTCAACGATTTTGGCAACATAATCCTTGTCTTATTCAACATGGGTTACTACACGGGCCTGACCATCGGCATCGGGATGACCCTCGCTGTGTTGGGCGGTCTGATACTGGGCGTGTCGCTCGCTCGGCGCGTGGGAAAGCCTAACCGCTCGCTTGAACTCAAAGCGGCTTAATCTTGCTCCACACCTGTTGACATTATTTCACACTTTTCAAGGGAGAAACACACAAGACATGAAGATCGGTATGCTGACCGGCGGCGGGGACTGCCCCGGCCTCAACCCGGCCATTCGCGGGGCCGTCCTGCGCCTGCTGGACTACGGCGATGAAGTCATCGGCTTCACGCAGGGCTGGAAAGGCCTGGTGGAAGGCAACACGGAGCCGCTGACGCTGGAGCGGGTCGAGGGCATCATTGACCAGGGCGGGACCATCCTGCGCTCGTCGCGCACGAACCCCTTTGCGAAGGGCAAGGAGGCGCAATTAGAGGCCGTGCTGGCGAACTTGAAGAGGTTCGAGCTGGACGCCCTCATCGCGCTGGGCGGCGAGGACACGCTGGGTGTCGCCTCCAAGCTGTACACGCAGCATGGGGTCAAGACGGTCGGCGTCCCCAAGACGATGGACAACGACCTGAGCCTGACCGACTACACGTTCGGCTTCGACTCGGCGGCTTCGGTCGCTTTGGAGTCTATTGACCGCCTGCGCGACACGGCCAAGTCGCACGACCGGGTCATCGTCGTCGAGATCATGGGCCGCCATGCCGGCTGGATGGCGCTCTGGTCGGGCGTCGCGGGCGGCGCGGACTGGATTCTGATCCCGGAAGTCGCGTTCGACATGGACGCCATGTGCGCGCATCTGAAGGCCAATTACGCGCGCGGCAAGACCTATGGCATCGTCGCCGTTTCCGAGGGCGTGGAGATTCCCGGCGCGCAGAAGGCGGAAGACGCCGCCCTGGATGCCTTCGGCCACCATCAGCTTGGTGACGTCGGCATTGGGCTGGCGGTCGCCAAAGAGATCGAGAGCCGGACGGGCATCCCGACCCGCAATGCCGTCCTGGGCCATGTCGTGCGCGGCGGCTCGCCGACGCTGTTCGACCGCATCCTGGGAACGCGCGTCGGCATCAAGGCCGCCGAACTGGTGCATCAGGGCGACTTCGGCAAGATGGTCGCCTTGCAGGGGACCGAGATCGTCGCCGTTCCGATCCAGGAAGCCGTCAAGCAGTGGAAGCTGGTTCCCCAGGCGCTGTACGATGAGTTTGTGACGACGTTCAACAAGTGAACATGACCCGGCACTGGAAGTGCCGGGCTACTCTGAGTGGAAGTGCCTCCGGCACTGAAGAGAAGTCGGCGTAGGGGCGCAATTCATCACGCCCTCTCCTCAGTCGCGAAGCGACTTTCATTCCGCAGTAGCCCGGCCCTTCAGGGCCGGGTTCCTAAAACCATGCCCCTCGACATCATCACACTCGGCGAGGCCCTGATTGACCTGCCCGCGACCCAATCCGGCGTGTCCCTGGCCGATGCGCCCGGCTTCGCCAAAGTCCCCGCCGGAGCGCCCGCCAATGTCGCCGTCGTCGCCGCCAATCTGGGGCTGCAAGCGGCCTTTCTGAGCAAAGTCGGCGACGACCCGTTCGGCGAGTCCATCATCCGCACCTTCGCCGGGCTGGGGGTGGACACGACGCGCGTTGTGAAGGACAAGGCGGCGCGGACAGGCCTGGCCTTCGTGTCCGTCATGCCCGACGGCAGCCGTGACTTCCTGTTCTACTTCGATCCCGCCCGCGACCTCGCCCTGCGCCCGGATGAGCTTGACGCCGGTTGGCTGGCATCCGCACGCATTCTTCATTACGGCAGCATCTCGCTGATTGCCGAACCCAGCCGGAGCGCGACACGGGAAGCGGCGCGGCTGGCGCGCGGAGGCGGTGCGATCTGTTCCTATGATCCGAACCTGCGCCCCTGGCTCTGGCCCTCCGAAGAAGCCATGCGGGCGGGGGCGCTGTCGGGTCTGGCCGACGCGGACATCGTCAAGGTCAGCGAGGAAGAAGTGCAGTTCCTGATGCCGGACGCGCCGGATGAGCTGACCGCCATTGTCCGTCTGTTCGCGCAGGGGCCGTCTTTGCGTCTGCTCTGTGTTACGCGCGGCGCGGACGGATGTACGGGCTATTACCGGCAGGGGTTCCAAAGCCTGGCCCTGATCCATGCGTCTGGTTTTACGGCGCCTTTTGTGGACGCGACCGGGGCTGGGGATGCGTACATGGCAGGGCTGCTGACGTTCCTGCGACGGCAGGGACCGGACCTGGAGGGGACGCTGAAGTACGTTTCCACGGTCCTGCCGGATGCCCTGCGCTACGCCAATGCCTGCGGCGCGCTGGCGACGACTTATCTGGGGGCGACGCCGCACGGCCTGACGCCTCAAACAGTACGGGCTCTCTTGGAGGCAACAGCATGATCACGATTGACTTGACGGGAAAGAACGCACTTGTCACGGGCGGGACGCGCGGCATCGGGCGCGCCATCAGCCGCCGGCTGGCCCAGGCGGGCGCGAACACCCTGGCCGTCTGGCGCGGGGATGAGGAGACGGCGCGGGTGTCGCTGGCCGAGCGGGAGGCGTTCGCGCTGGGGACGCACCGAAACTATCAAGCGGACATCGGCGACGAGCGCCAGATCGAGGATTTGATCGCCTGCGTCAAAGCGGACTACGCCGAGGGACTGGACCTGCTCGTCCTGAACGCCGGGATTGGCCTGGGCGGCAAGGTGACGGAGATCGCGCCGGCGCAGTGGCGGCGGATGCTGGATGTCAACCTCGGCTCCGCCTTTCTGCTGACGCGCGGGCTGGTTCCTGTCCTGCGCCGGGGCGGCAGCATCGTCGCCATCGGCAGCGGGTCCGGGCATGACCCCATCCCCGGCCTCGCCTTCTACGGCGCCGGCAAAGCCGCGCTCAACATGTTCATCGCCGATCTGGCCCAGGAAGTGGGGCCGGAGGGGATTCGCGCCAACGTCGTCTCGCCTGGCGGCACGGACACCAAGTTTCAAGAGAATGCGCCCTCACCCGCCGTCAAGCAGGAGGGCGCGACGCACAACGCCCTGCGCCGCACCGGCGTGCCGGATGATGTGGCCAGCGTCGTCCTGTTCCTGTGCAGTGACCTGGCGGGCTTCGTGACCGGGCAGGCGATCCGAGTGAACGGGGCAGCGTTGTAATGCCAATACCCCTCCCGTCTCACAAGTTCGCCACCCTCCCCTGTGAGGGAAGGAGACGGGAGGGGTTTCTCTACTCCTTCATCTTCGGGACCGCCGCCGGCTTCGCGCCAAGCGGCCCCTTCGCGATCTCCGACAGCGTCACCAGTGTGTAGCCGTGCGCCCGCAGGGCGGCGACCAGGCCCGGAACCGCCGTCGCCGTCACGTCCGGCCCATTGTGCAGCAGCACGATCGCGCCGGGGCGGACATGCTGCATGACGTACTGGATCAGTGCAGAGGGTGAGCCGACATCCTCGGCATGGAGCGCGTCCACGGTCCAGTACGCCAGCGACAGGCCGTAGCTCTGCGCGAGATGCTGCACCGAGGCATTGGCATTGCCGCCCGGCGGTCGGAAGAAACGCGGCTGGTGGCCCGTCATCGCCTGGATCAAGACATTGGCCCGTAGCATCTCCTCCTCGGCCACGGACGGGATCACCAGGTTCATGTTCGGGTGCGTGTAGGAGTGGTTTTCCACCTCGTCGCCGCGCTCCGTCATCCGGCGCAGGAGATCGGGGGCCTGCTCCGCGCGCGACCCGACTACGAAGAACGTGGCCGGCGCGTGTGCTTTTTGCAGGGCGTCTAAGAGGGCAGGGGTCTTAGCGGGATTCGGGCCGTCGTCAAATGTCAGCGCGACCTGCTTGCGGCTGGCGTTGCCGGTCCACAGGATGACCGGGCGGCTCAGGGCGACGCGCGGCCCGGTGGCGCTGGCGAGGGCCGGGACGCCGAACAGCGCGCGCGCGAAGCGCCGTCCGTCTTTGTAGCTCAGGTCCAGCGCGGCGGCGTTCGCCAGGTGCGTGTCGGCATGGGCCCGGTCGCCGCCTGCGAGGGCCGCCTGCACTAGTGTCCATTCCGCAACTTTGCGGCAAGGACGGAGCCGCAGCAGGTTCCACAGCCGCGCCTTCAGTGCAGGCGTCGCCGCATCCCCCTCCGCCTGCTTGACTACGACGGCGTCCTTGTTGCTGACCTGCACCGTCGCTGTCTTTGAGTACAGCGTGTTCCCAAAGTTGTCCATCGCGTCCACGCGGATCGTGTGCGTGCCATTGGCGACCTTCAGCGTGTTCCATGAGTAGGTATAAGGCGGCTGGTTGACCATGCCCGCCATTTGATCGTCAATGGAGAACGACAGCAGCGAAGTGCGGGCCGGGATCTCGCTCGGCGGGTTGAGGTCCACCATCCCCGAACAGGCGACAACTGCCCCCGTCCGCCGCGCGGCGTCCGCGATGCCGCCACTGATCCGGTCCGCGTACATCTGCTGCAAGTCCGGCTCGACCACGCTCGGCTCCAGGGCCGCCTTGCTCTCGAACAGGGGCCGGACGCCGTCGTCCTCGCGGACGCGCGGCACGCCGCTGGCCGTCGCCAGGAACTTCGTCAGCAGTCCCGCCCCCGCCTTCGGGTCCGCCCGATACGTCGCCAGGGCAACTACTTCCGCCCGCACCGGGTCATCCCGCCCGTCGCCCTTCGCCGCCATCGCCAGCGCCCCGGCGGCGTCGCCGTTCAGCAGTTGGACATAGGCTCGCGCCGTCTCCAGGTCGTCGGTCTGCGCTGCGCTCAGGCCCGGCTTCTGCCCCGCCTGCGTCAAGGCGTCCCGCGCCGCGTCGAGCTTGGACGCGAACAGCCCGCACAGGGCCAGCCCGTACAGCGGAGCCGGGTCTTTGGACTGGTCGGCGGCCTGGGTGAAATCCGCCTGGGCGCGGGCCACGCTGCCCACATACAGCGCCGTCGTCCCGCGCAGCTCAAACGGCAGGGCGGCATCAGGATAGGCGGTAATCAGGTTCTGCGCCGCGTCCGCCGCCTCCCCGTAGCGCCCCGACTCCAGTAGGTGCAGCGTGTAGCCGACCTGCGACTCATACGTCGCTTTGACATCCTCAGCCCGCGCCGCCGGCCCTAGCGGGCAGGCCAGCATGACCCCCAACATACACCCGATTATGGTTCTTCCGCGAAAAGGCATCAGCCGTTGTTCCTCATTGTTCTTCTTGAGATCTCGCGAAGACTCACCTATATATCCTGTGCTCGATAAATGCGTTTTTACGGGTAAATTTCTAGCTGTATCCATTGCTGTCGGGCGCGAATTTGGAACCCCGAGTTCATTTTTAGCTGTGCTACAGTAACGCGGCCTATGGGCGTCGTACCCTGAACCAATCCCGTCTCGCTGTCGAAGCGGAAATGCTCGCCCCATTGATCCCGGCGCGGATGAAACAAAGGGACGATCTGCCCGATATCTTCGTCCCACCCAGACGTCGCCGCAGATTTATACAGATTGCAGGACTCGCACGCCAGCGCCAGATTGTCCGAGGCATCGCCGCCTCCGGCGGAACGTGGCTGGATATGTTCGACTTCAAAGGCGAAGTTAAAGATGCGCTCCGGGGCGCGGCAGTATTCGCACCGATTTTCGGCCCGTTCTGCTACATCCGGGTAGAGCGGATTCACGACTTCACCGGCGTGAGGGCCTTCGTGCGAGCAACAGTGGCGTCCAATGCCGCTTCTATCAGCCCTTCTAACTCTGCGTACTCGTCCGCCGTCAACGTCTCCCGGCGGCCCTTTAGCTCCTGTAGCCGTGCTTGCTGTGCGTCGGTGAAATAAGAATCACCGAGGTTATAAGGCCAGATGACAATTGGCGAGAAGGCATCACCAGAGAGATGCTGCATAAGGGCGTTGAGGGCTTCCTGCGGCGTCGCGCCAAAAGCCTCTTTCGGTCCTGTCGTCGCACGAAACTTGGCACTCTCTTGAAGGTTCATAACTCTTGCCTCCTCTGCGGGTATGTTCATCGTGACCTCGCATCAATCCCACCATAGGTAAACCTTGTGCGTCTCCCGAATAATGTGGGCTAACTGCTTCACTGCTCTCCGCTTATTCGACGCATCTCCGCCGTAGCCATCTATCTCGTAAACTTGTTGCAACTCCCAGCATAGCCGATTGACTTCTTCGGAGAAGGCAATAAGGTCATGCGGCAGAGTCCTGAACTCCAACTTGATATTGTCATAGTCCGCGCCTACGACAGTAAAATCGCATAGATGCTCCCATTCCTGCAATTTGGCGATTAGTTCATCAGGCTGCCACTGTTTATCGTCAATATCCCAGCCGTGAGTTTCCACCACTCGGACAATCTCATACTGATCCGCCGTCTTTAAGATCGCCAAGCACGGTATCGTGCCGTAAGCATCTGTAAGGAACGCCATGTATCCATGCGGTAGCAGCATAGAGCGCATTCGGTGGATGACTTCCAGATAATCTGGTTCCCACACCCAAACATATCTATCGGCAAGCTTGACGGGGAGACCTTTACCATCCAGGATATCCGTACTGCTCCAGACGACACTACTGCCATCAATGGGACTGATGAGTCGTGCAAATGGCTCTAGCGGCTTCTGAAATTCCGACTTGACGAGTCTTAGCACGTCCTCGTCAAAGTCTAGCTTGAGTGCCAGTTGCTTTTCTTCGGCGGTCAATTCCATGTCTTCGCTTAGTCTCCACCCAACGCAGTCAGGGGGCGACCTGAACATGAGGATAGGCGCGGATATTGGTGTCCATTGTAACCAGCGGGCAGCGGTAAAGGCGGGCGGTGGCGACGATGATCTGATCGGCAGGATCGCGGTGAAAGGCGCCGGGCAGTTGCGTTGACTCGATCGCGACTTCGGGTGACAAATCCAGGAGCCGTATGCCGGGATAAGCCAACGCTTGTGTCAGCCATTGCCCGACGGGAAGCGGCAGGGTCAACCGTCCGCGTTCCACCAGCTTTGCCACTTCCCAGCACGAGATCGCGCAGATGCCTAGCCCCTGCGATTCATGCACCTGGATGAAGGCGTGATAATCGTGGCGCAACTGCGGATCGCCATGCACCCACCAAATCCAAATGTGCGTGTCCAGGATAATCATGCGGCGGCCTCCCACTCGTCTTCCGCCACCGGTTCTGTCGGCTGTTCATAGTGAACCGGCGTGCCCCGCAGAGGATAGCGGTCTTTGGGCAGAGGCGCAGCATGGGGCAGAACAATGACTTCGACCGATTCGCCCGCCTGGAACGGCAGGTGGTCGAGAGTGAGAGTCCCATCCTGGGTCAGCGTTGTCTCAATGCGATGTGCGGGCAGCGAAGCGTTCATGCCTGGTCTCCTCCTGCGGAAAAGGGTGCGCCGCTATTGTACCCTAAACTCCCCCCGCAGTTCAGGACGCGGAACGTTTACAACGCCTTGCGGATCATCTCGCGGCAGACCGGGGCGGCGGAGCGGCCGAAGCCGGCGTTCTCGACGATGCAGGCGAAGGCCAAATTGTCCGTCTTGAAATCCTGCGTCGCCTCGCTATACACTCCGCGCTCGTGGAAACCGCCTCAACAGCGCCTCGCGCCGCTTGTTGCTTTGTTACTGGGCCATCCGCGACTTGAGGACCTGCAATTTGTCCCAGGGAAAGCCGCGCAGCCGGCCGTTGCTGTTGGGCCAGCACGAAGACCCATAAACTCCGCCTGGACACCGGAGAATACCGCCCGCCTTCGTGTAGGGGTCCTGCGCGTAGCGGTTCGCCGGGTTCTCCGCGTACAGCACCACAGCGCCGCTCCTGTCCCGAACCACCAGGCCGTACTTCTGAACCGCCCGCGCGATCATCCGGGCATAAGGGTCCATGTCCATGGCGTCAAGATTCAGGCTCGCCGGAAGACGGAAGGTGGCCCCTTCGGGGATCGCTTCCGGGTTCTGGGCGAGCCTGACCTGCCCATCCGAGCGTTGCGCCGGCTGCGACCAGCGGGAATTGAGCGCCTCCACAACGGCGATGTGGAGCGCGTGATTGATGACGCCGCGCTGCTGCTCCTCGATGGTCATCAGACCTGCCAGCAGGCACAAACTCGTCGCGGTCGTGCCGAACTTAAAGCCCTCCGGCGTGGGCGGGAAAAAACCGGGACTGTGGGCTAAATCCTCGATGCATCCGCCCCAGCGCGCGCCCCACTCGTCCACTGACTGTCCGGCCGAGTTTGTCGCTTTGGCGCCCGTCTTTTGCATCTGCCAGAACTCCCAGTAGCGGCCCGTGGAAGGCTGGTAAACGACAGCCTCCTGGTCGGTTCCGGGCGAGGCCAGGAAGGTTTCCGGGAGCGGGACATTCCTCCATTGTTCTTGCAGCGGCGGAAAGGCCCATTTGGGATCGTTTCGGTCCCATGCCTTGACCCGCACCGTAGGCTGGTTCGCGGCGACGATGTAGACAGGCGGCGAATACTCATGGGTGTTGACGTTGGCGACGCCGTAGAAGGTCTTGATCTGACGAAGCAGTTCGCGGACGTAGCCCGCCGAGTGGGGATCAATCTCGGCGTTGTCGGGCAGGCGGCGATGCACATAGCTGTCTGCGGCAAACTCCCTGCCCGGTTTCATGGTCAGCGAGTTCCCTGCGGGCATAGTCGGAGCGCGCTCTGGCTGCTCTATCGGAACATGCTTCCTGACTTGATGTTCGCTCCGTTTGCCTTTGGCGTTTTCCTGCCGCGCTGATGCGACTTTCATCGAAGCCGTGCCGGCGAGAAACATCCCAGCCAGAACGAGGATAAATTGTCGGTTCCTAGTCACCTTGTTTTTTCTCCTTATGCCGCACCAGTATCTCTTTCCCTTATGCCGCACCAGCTACTGGCTCCGTCGGATAGTGTACCCTAAACTCCTGTCGCCTTCCAGAACAGGAAAGGCTCACAGTGCCTTGCGGATCATCTCTCGGCAGACGGGGGCGGCGGCGGAGCGGCCAAAGCCGGCGTTCTCGACGATGCAGGCGAAGGCCAGCGTCGGACGGTCGGCGGGGGCGACGCCGACGAACCAGGAGTGGGTCCGGCCCTGACCCTGATTGTTCTGCGCGCTGCCGGTCTTGCCGGCTACGGAGAACGGCAGGCCGTCGAAGACGCCGCTGGCGGTGCCGCCGGGGCGCGTGACGGCGGACAGCATCTGGAGCATCCGGGCGGCCTGGGCGGGCGTCATTGCCAATGTCCCGGCGCTGGGTTTGCCGGGCGCTTTCAAGAAGAGGACGGGCAGGAGGCGGCCATTGTTCCCGACGGCTTGGGCGACACGGGCCATTTCCAGCGGCGTCACCTGCACCGCGCCCTGCCCGTAGCCGCAGTCCGGCAGGTCTTCGCCGATCTTGGCGACCGAGGGCAGGTGGGCCAGCCCGAACTGCCCGCGCCCGGTCTGGTCCAGCGCCTTCGGCCCCAGGGCGATGCCGAGATGAGCGAAGTAGATGTTGCACGAGACGCGCAGGGCCTTCGCCATGTCCGTCGCGCCGTGCGGCACGAAGCCCTCTTCATCGGTGATGCGCCGCCGCGAGTAGGTGTGGCCGTCGAAGCGCCACACGACGTTCGTATCCGTGTGGCGGCAGGTGACAATCGTACCGCCCAGCCCGTGTGCCAGGCCCGCCGTCGCCGTCACGATCTTGAACGACGAGCCGGGCGCGTACAGGCCCGACAGGGTGCGGTTGAAGGCGGGGCCGGCGGACTGCGTTTGCAGGGCGGCCCAAATTTCGGGCGTCAGCGTTGCGGGGTCAAAGGTCGGCAGGGAAGCCAGGGCGAGGACCTCGCCGGTCTGGGCGTTCAGCAGTACCGCCGCGCCCTTGTTCTGGGGCAGGTCCGTGTGCAAGTCTCTGACTTTGGCCGCGTAGGTGTGCAGGGCGTCCGTCGCCGCCTCCTGCAAGTCTTTGTCGAGCGTCAGCGTCACGTCCTGCCCGCGCGGCGTGCGACCGAACGGCAGGTTCTGCGTCCGGTACGGTTCCAATAAATCAGCGTAGCTCGCGAACCCGCGCAGGCGACCGTTCTGACCCAGCGCGTTCGGGGCGGACGTGGGCTTTTCGACGGCCCACACGATCTGCGCGAAGGCCGCCCCGCCGGGGTAGACCCGCGCGTGGCCGTCGGGGCACAGCAGCGTCGTCTGCCCCGGCTCGTCATCGGAGAGCGGCTTGCGCGCCAGGGCCTGCCCGCTGCGGTCCTTGATCGTCCCGCGCGGGATGCCGACGGCATACGCCAGCAGGCGCGGGTTGATGTGCGGTGGCAGGGGAGCGCCCGGCGGGGTGTCCCGGTCCGGCGTTCGGAGCAGCCGCGTCGCGATGGCCGTGTCATGAAGGCCCTGCACGTCGAACAAGCGCCCCACGCCGATGCCGAGCAGCAGGTAGGCGGCGCAGCCGACCGCCAATGTCCGCGTCGTCCGTGTCCATTCCGGCGTCGCCCGGTCCACGGCCGTCGAGGGGAGAGTCTTGCCGGACAGGTGCAGCAGCAGCCCGATGGCGAAGAACGAGGCGACCAGGGACGACGCGCCGAACGAGACAAACGGGAGCGTGATGCCGGTCAGGGGCGTCAGGCCGGAGACGCCGCCGAGAATGATCATGGTCTGGAAGCCCAGCAGCAGCGTCAGCCCCGCCGCCAGGAGCCGGTCGAACTCGGTCACGGCCCGCCGCGCGACGTGCAGACCCCGCGCGATCAAGAGCGCATAGACGGCCAGCAGGACCAAGGAGCCGATCAGCCCGGTCTGCTCGCCAGAGGTCGCGAAGATCGAGTCGGATCCCGCACGCGGCACGAACTCAGGCCGTCCCAGCCCCAGCCCGCTGCCCCACAGGCCGCCGGTCGCCATGCCCCACAGCCCCTGCGCGAGCTGCGCCCCGTTCTTGTCCGCGTTGTCCCACGGGTGCAGCCACATTGTCACGCGCGTCGCGAAGAAGCCGAAGTGGAGGGCGTAGCCCACCCCTGCCGCGAGAAACAGCAGGACGGTCCCCACGGCTGGGTAAACCCAGCGGCGCGTCGTCAGATACAGCAGGGCCAGAAAGACGCCGAACAGCAGCACGGCGGGGCCTAAATCCTTGACCAGCAGGAACAGGCCCAGGCAGAAGGCATACACGACGGCCAGCGGCCCGAAATCGGCCAAGCGGGGCAGGGCGGCTTTGGCGTCGCCCAGCGTCCCCTGCCGCTCGGCCAGGTACGACGCCACGAACAGCACCAGCAGGATTTTAATGAACTCGACTGGCTCCACGCCGAACAACTGGATATGGATGCCGCCCGGCCCGTGCCCCAGCACGAGCAGCCCCAGCATCAGCAGCACGGCGGCGCCTGCGTAGGCGTACTGGTAGCGGCGCAGCGGCAGCCGTCCGAAGGGCCGGGTCAGCGGCACGAGCAGGGCCAGCATTCCGTACAGCGCCACGCCCCACACCTGCCCCGTGAACGCCGGCGTGTCCCGGTACGGGTCCTTGACGCTGTAGACCATCATCAGCCCCAGCCCGGACAGCAGGGCAGTGAAGGGCAGCAGGAATGGGTCGGCGCTTGGGGCGGACTTTCGCAGGACGCCATGGACCAGCCACCAGACCAGCAGAAATGCCGCCGCGCCGCCCCAAAAGGCGTGCGTCACGTCCGAGGGCGTCCGCGCCACAAACTCGTCGCCCATGTCCGCCGTCGGCACGCCTTTCAATGCCTTCGCATGGCGCAGGCTGTAGACCGACGACCAGCCGCGCCCGCGCGCCGTCACCAATGCCTGCGCCGTGTCCGGCCCGATCGAAAGCGCCGTCGCCAATTGCGCCGCCGTCGCCGCGTTGATGTTGATGGCCTGCATTGGGTAATCCGTCGTCGCCTTCTTGCCCCCGAAGACGAGGGCCAGCCCAAAGAGGAGAACGACCTGCACGGCGAGGAGCAGCAGGAATTCGGTTTTGCGATTGGAAGATCGAGACATAGAGTGCTTCTATTATACCTTTGCTTGACCCCGCCCTGAACGGCGGGGCTGTAGGAGAGCAAATCCCCGCCTTCGCGGGCAGAAGAACGACCTGAAAACTGAAGGGCCTGAAATCTTCGCCCGCGAAGGCGTGGGCTTGCACTTCTAAAGCCCTGCCGTTCAGGGCAGGGAACAGGGCGGGTACAATAAACGCATGGACCCACTCGCCCGCAAGATCACTGACTTTATCCAAAACCCGCCCACCGAGAACGCCGAGGCCGCGTTCAACGTGCTTGCCCTAGCCCTGTTCGCCCGCCAATACGAACGCTGCGCCCCCTACCGCCGCCTGTGCGACAGGTCGGGGCTGTCGCCGGGCAGCATTTACCGCTGGCAGGACATCCCCGCCGTGCCCGCCCAAGCATTTAAAGTCTTTGACTTGTCCTGTGCGCCTGTGGCGGAAACCGTAGCCGTGTTCCACTCGTCGGGGACGACAGGCGCGCAGACCAGCAGGCACTACTTTGACGCGGACGGGCTGGCGCTGTATGAAACCAGCCTGCGCGCGGGCTTCGCCGCCGCGTTCCCCAGCCGCCCGCGCCGCCTCTGGGCGCTGATGCCTGGTCCCGATGCCGCCCCCCATTCCTCGCTGTCGCACATGCTGGGCGCGCTGGACGCCGAGCGCTTCTTTTGGGACGATGACGACGCCCTGGCGGCGGCCCTGTCCCAAGTGGGGGAGCCGGTGGTCTTGTTCGGCACGGCCTTCGCGTTCGTGCAGCTTTTTGACGGAACAGACCAGGAATGGCGGCTTCCCACCGGTAGCCTCGTCATCGAGACCGGCGGCTTTAAAGGCCGGACGCGCGAAGTGCCGCGCGAGGAGCTGTACCGGATGTTTGAGACGCGGCTCGGCGTCCCACTCGAAAATTGCCACAGCGAGTACGGCATGTCCGAGATGGCCTCCCAGTTCTACGGGCACGGCGTAGACTCAATTAAGCGCGGGCCGCATTGGGTGCGGACACGCGCCATCGACCCGGTGACCGGCGAAGATGCGCCGCCGGGGACGCCCGGCCTGCTGCGGCATTATGACCTGGCAAACTGGAACTCCGTACAGGCGCTGCAAACGCAGGACTTGGGGACGCTGACGCCGGACGGCTTCGTCCTGCATGGCCGCGCCCCGGACGCCGAGGTGCGGGGCTGCTCGCTGACGGTGGAAGACCTATGGACGAAACGGCAGACGCAATAACCGAGACCCTCACCCGGCTCCGGCGGCGTCACGCGGACATCCTCGCGCCGATGCCGCAGGCGGACGTTGTTGCGGCGTTGGCGGCCCTGGCCGAGCGCTGGGGGGATCCGGCCTATCCCCTCCGTCGGAAGGCCGAAACCTGGCAGGAGCCGTTCCCATTCGCGATGGTGCAGGTCAGCCTCGACGCCCTGCTCGATTCGCTCCGGTCCGAGGCGCTGTGGGCGCTGATAGAAGCTGAAGACGTGCGCGAGGCGCAGGGCTACCCCGTCATCGGCCACGTCATCGCGGGCAACACGCCGCTGCTGGCCTGGGTCGGCATCATCCGTGCCTTGCTCGTCCGCAGCGCCTCGTTCGTCAAGCTGCCGTCCGGCCCGGCGTCGGAATGGGGGCAGGTTTTTCATCGTTCGCTGGCCGGCGTGTCCCCGGAACTCGCCGCCTGCGTCCATCTGGCGCAGTGGCCCGGCGGGACAACGGAGCTAGACGCCGCGCTTTGCGGCGGGGCCGATCTGGTCGTGGCGCACGGCGGCGATAGCGCTATGAACGCACTGCGGGTGCTCTGTCCCGCTCAGACCCCGTTCATCGGCTACGGCCACCGCGTCTCGTTCGGGCTGGTAACGCGAGGGGGCGCGACGCCCGAAGCCGCCGCCCACTTCGCCAAAGACGTGCTGCTTTATGACCAGGGCGGCTGCCTGTCGCCGCAGACGATCTTCGTCGAGGGGGGATGGGAGGAAACGCTGGCCTTCGCCGCGCGTCTCGCGGACGCTCTGCCGAACGTGGCGGCGTGCTACCCGCTGCCGGTGCGGACCGAAGGGGCCGCGCGGGTCGTCCGCGAGGCGCGCGGGCTGGCGTGGATGGGGGAGGGGAACCGACTCTGGGAAGACCCTGCCCTGCGCTGGACCGTCATCGCCCGCCCCCAGACCGATTTCGCCCCCTCGCCGACGTTCGGCGTCATTTCGGTACAGCCGCTCGAATCGCTCGACCGCCTGCCGGAAGCCGTCGCGCCCGTGGCCGGCCACTTGCAGGGCTGCGCCGTCGCGGGCGAGGCGATGGATTATCTGCCCTGCCCTTCCTACCTGTGCGCGCCGGGCGAGTTGCAGGCTCCGCCGCTGGCGTGGCGGCAGGACGGGCGGGACGTCCTGCGCGTGCTGACACCGCCGCGCCCTTTGAGGCTGTCAAAGATGACCCCCGGCCCCCAATAATGGGGGGTTGGACAAAGACGCGGACTTGCGTTCTCTCCTGCTCCCCCATTATTGGGGGCTGGGGGGCTTTCACCTACCGGGCGGACGGCAGCACGACCACCTGCGTCTCCGCCGGCAGCGCGGCGGGGGAGACTTCCAGCGTCGGGGAAGGGTGACGGACGATCTGCGCGGGGTCGAACAGGGCCAGCAGATCGTCTACGGGGCGCAGGTTCAAGTTGACCTTGCCGTTCTGATAGTGCATCGGGATCACGATCCGGGGCCGAATCAGGTCTATCGCCGCCTTGAGGTCCAAAATTGGGACCGTCGGCGGCCCACCGGCCACGGCCAGAAACACGTCCACGCTCTGGATCGGGCTGGCCTCGGCGGGCGGAAGGGCGTGGCCCAGGTCGCCCGAGTGGCAGACGGACACGCCGCCCAGGGTGAAGTAGGGCATCGAGACGGGTACATCACGCGCCGGGGACTCCCAGACCTGTATCGCGCGAAAGCGGACTCCGTGCGCCTCGACGCCCTCCGGCGCGTGGGCAAAGTCCAGGCCGTTCAAGCGGACGGGGCTGCCCAGCGCAGCGTCCCAATGGCTGTGGTACTTCGGATTGAGGTGGCTGACCAGCACGACGTCGGCGGGCGTGTCAATCGGCAGGTACGTTCCGGCATCGGGCGCGCGGTAGGGGTCGAGCATCACGCGCGCCGTGTCGGCTTGGAGCAGAAAGGCCGCGTGGCCGAGCCAGGTGATTTGGAGAGTCATGGTTGCTATTGGTTTCATCATACAGGTATAATTTCCTGCATTTTCTGGTATAATCAGCCAATAATCGTTAGTATATTCCGATTTCCAACTAGACATCGCGGGAGTTATCCATCTTTGAACGCCGCTCAACTCACCATTTCCCAGCGCCAGGACAGCAAAGGCGTCGTGATCGAGGCCGTCGGGGAAGTGGACCTGACCACCGCGCCGCAGCTGCGAGAAGCGCTCTTGGTCGCCGTCACCGGCGCGGAAAAGTCGCCCGTCATCGTGGACCTGAGCCGCGTGGACTTCATTGACAGCGCCGGCCTGGCGCTTCTGGTGGAAGCGCGCAAGAAGCTTGCGCCGGAAGGCCGTCCCCTCAATGTCCTGCTGACGCCCAGCCGCCAGCCGGAGCGGGTCCTGAAGCTGGGCCGCTTCGACACGATCATGAACCTGGCCTACAGCCTCAACGACCTTTAAGATAACTCCTTTAAGATAACTCCTTTAAGATAACTTATGGCAAAAGTAACCGGAACCCCGGCCGGCACCACCGGCGCCAGTGCCCAGGACACGCTCGCCCTGCCGGACAACACCACCATCATCGGCTATGTGGACCCGATTGTCGGCCGCGTCGCCCATCGCGATGTGCTGGGCTATCTCGGCTTTCCGTTGATCCGCAAGGGAGAAACCGTGACGCCGGAAATCCTGGCGCGCTCCCAAAATATCTCGCGCCTCTTCGAGCTGCAAGCGGCCACCGAAGAGGAATAACGTCTCCAGACCACCATGAACGAACGCGATCCCCAGCAATACCCCGGTTCCCAACATCCCGGCCCAGGCGCCGCCGTCGCGGCCCTGCTCCTCGGCCTCGTCGCGGGCGCCGCCGCCCTCCTCCTTGCCACCAAGCCCGGCCAGCGGCTGATGGCGCAGGTCTCGGACCGCGCCGAAGACTGGAAAGCTCAGGCCGCCGCCGCCGTCGCCGAAACGCGCGAGAAGGTGGTCACCTCGGTCGAGGCCGAAGCGCCCCCCGCGTCCGACAGCGGCCCCTCCGACGGCGGCCAGCGCGTCCGCGAGTACCTTTAGTTTCCCCCTTCAACGCCCATCCCTCCGAAGCGCGCTTCATTCTGACGCTGGCGGTCGCCGCCCTTACGCTCGTCCTGGTGCTGACGCGCCCGCGCGGCTGGCACGAAGCCTGGTGGACGGCAGGGGGCGGCGCGCTGATGCTGGGGCTGCGGCTCGAATCGCCGCGCGAGGCCTGGCGGGTGACACGGACGGGGCAGGACGCGCTCCTGTTCCTGCTGGCCCTGCTGCTGCTGTCCGCCCTGCTGGAGCGGAGCGGCTTCTTTGAGTGGTCTTCGGTCCAGGCCGCCCGGCTGGCGCGGGGCGACGGCCGGCGGCTCTACCGGAACGTCTTCCTGCTCGGCGCGCTCATCACGGCCACGCTGTCGCTGGACACGACGGCGGTGATTCTGACGCCCGTCGTGCTGTCCTTCGTGGGACGGCTGAAACTACCCGCGCGGCCGTATATCTTTGCCTGCGCCTTCGTCGCCAATGTCGCCTCGCTGCCGCTCCCGGTCAGCAACCTGACGAATCTGCTACTCACGGGAGCCTTCGCCCTGCCGTTCGGCGGCTTCGCCCTGCGGATGGCCCTGCCCCAGTGCGTCGCGTTGCTGACGAACTTCCTTCTGTTCCGGCGGCTCTTTCGCGGCGACCTGCCGGAACAGTTCTCAACGGACGATCTGCCGGAGCCGAAGGCCGTCGTGCCGGACGTTGGCTACTTCCGTGCCTCCGTCGGCATCCTCGGCTTCGTCCTCCTCGGCTACTTCGCCGCGCCGTTCGCGCACCTGCCGCCGTATGCGGTCGGCTTTGCCGGGTGCCTGGCGCTGGCGGCGTGGGGCGCGCGGGCCGGGCGGGTGGGCTGGGGGCTGCTGCGGGAGGTAAGCTGGCCCGTCTTCCCCTTCGTGGCCGGCCTGTTCGTGGTGATCGGGGGCGTGGAGAACCTAGGGCTGACCGGGCGCATGGCGGCGGGGCTCGTGACACTGAATTCTCGCCCGCTGGCGGGGATGGCGGCGATGGCCGGCGGCGCCGGGCTGGCCGCAAACCTCGTCAACAACATCCCCGCCGCGCTGCTGGCGCGCGGCGTTCTCCAACAGGCCCACGCCCACCCGCCGCTGGTCTACGGCGCGCTGCTGGGAACGAACATCGGGCCGAACCTGACGCTGTCCGGCTCACTGGCGACCCTGCTGGTGCTGACGGCGGCCCGCAAAAAGGGCGAGGACCTTCGCGCCGCCGACTTCTTCAAGGTCGGCCTGCTCGTGACCCCGCTGACCCTGCTCGCCGCCGTTCTCGCCCTTTGGCTGACATTTCGCCTCCTGCCCTGAGCGCCTATCGGCCACCCAACCGGGTCTTGAGGTATCCGAGGGGCGAAAGGACGTGCAGAGTTATGGCAACCGTCAGCGTCTGGAGCGACGGGGAACGGACGACCATGCCCGTGTGATAGGGGCCTGCCGGCAGCCCGTCAGTCGGGACGGATACGGCGAGGGAGACCGTCTCCTTCGGAGAAAGCGCGCCTTCCGGGGGCGACACTTGCAAGCCTTCCACGGGCTTTCCGACCTCGCCGGGGATGCCCTCCGTCGCCGGCAGGACCTGAAAGCCGACCGGCGTCTCGCCGATGTTCTTGATCGTAAACTGCCCCGTCGCCGTCTGCCCGCGCCGCGCCGCCAGGGAAAACGGCGCGGCCGGGGCGCCTTCCCATCCGCTGATCTGAAGCAGTCCCGGCGAAGGAATGACCGTCACGCTGCACTCCACGGACCACCGATCTCCCGTAACCACATTTCCTTCCAAAGTCGTCTGATCGTCGCTGCTGATGTCCAGTTTGCCGGTCAGCAGTTTGCCCCGTTCCATCACCTTGGCGGTATCCACGCTGACCGTGGTCTCGTGCAGGTTGCCCGCGAACCGCAGTTGCGGGACGGCGATCCAGGGCGCGCGCGGCAGGATCGTCCCGGTGATCTCGCCGCCGCCCGCGTTGTACAGCGTCACCGAGAGGGGCGGCGGGGGCTGCCCGCCGGTGATCTCCCCGAACCGGAGGTGCTTTTTGGTCACCAGCAGAACGGGTGGGGCCAACACACGCAGCTCCTGCAAGAAATCGCCCGCCGTCGCATACCGGTATTCGGTGTTATAGGAGATCGCCTTGTTGATCAGCTTCACCAAACCCAGGTCGGCGTTGGGCTGCTGGATCAGGGAGTTGGTCACATACATCGAACGCTCGTTGATCTGCGCCTGATCCGGCGCGATGCCGGCGATCATCTCATACAGGACGCAGCCCAGGGCAAAAATGTCCGTGCGGACGTCCGCGATCCACCGGCCGTCGGCTTCCAGTTCGGGCGGCAGGTAGCCTTCCGTGCCGTACAGCTCCGAAGGCGCGTCGTGCTCGTGGCCCGCCCCGAAATACTGCGCCGCACCGAAATCCAGCAGGACCAGGTGCCCCTGCGGCGTGATGCGGATGTTGGCGGGCTTGAGGTCGTGGTGGACGATCTGGCGCGAGTGCAAAAAGGCCAGCGCGTCGCACAGGCTGACCGACCACTTCAAGATCCAGGGATGGGTGAGGGGGTGACGCCGGGCGATGATGTCGTCGAGCGTCTTGCCGACAATGAACTCCTGGGCGATGTAGTAGTGCCCGTCGTTCTGGAACGCCTCATAGAACGTCGGCATCAGCGGGTGCGGGCTGGCCTGCATCCCGACCATCCGTTCCCGGTCGAAAACGGCCTGCAAGGGGGCCTGGTCGCGCGGGTGGCGGGCGGGGAAGAACTCCTTGAGGGCGATCTGCCGGCCCGGCGTTTCAGGGTCATGGGCGGCGTAGACGGCCCCGTAGGCGCCAATCCCCACCATGCGCTCGATGACATACCGCGTGTGATGCCCCGGCACTTCCTCGCCCGACACCAGCAGCATCACGTCTTCATATCGCTTCCGCTTCGCCAATTTTCACGTTCCCCTACCGGCAGGGCTTGACTTTCCTGCCTTGCTTGGGTATTATACCTGCCATAACGCAAAAGGCTAATGCCTCATGCGCTTGTCCTTAACTTGTCCTTAACATGGCGCTATCGTTTAACGGTTAGGACATCGCCCTCTCACGGCGAAAGTCGCAGTTCGATTCTGCGTAGCGTCACTTGTCTACTGTTTTCTACGGAGGGAGAAAATGAGCGCCAGCACCGAGCCGATTAAATCCGCACATCTTGGGATGCCCCACGGGACGGCGCAGAACAGGCTCCGCAAAATGATAATCTTCCACCTGGCACAAAGGCTAGGGGAAGATTTTTGTTTTAAGTGCGGCGGGCAGATCGCGACGGCGGAAGAACTCAGCATAGACCACAAGACGCCCTGGCTGCACGGCGACCAAGCGCTGTTCTGGAGCATGGATAACATCGCCTTCTCGCACCGGAAGTGCAACCGAGTGGATCGCCCAGTCGGGAAGAAGCCGAAGCCGCCCCCGGAAGGGACAGCCTGGTGTGTCGGCTGTCAGGCATTTTTGGACGTGGGGCAGTTTTGGAAGAACCGTTCCAACTGGAACGGCCTACAGCACAATTGCCGTGCTTGCATCATGGCGCGTCAGAGACGGAAACGCGCCGCCGAGTAAAGACACATGGACCGACTGTACGCGCCCTGGCGCATGGCTTACATAGACCAGCCGCAGAAGCCTGCCCCCGGCGCGACCGGCTGCATCTTCTGCGACAAGGCGGCCTCGACCGATGATGTCGCCAGCCTCATCGTCCACCGGGGCGCCACCTGCTTCGTCCTCTTGAACCTCTTCCCCTACAACAACGGGCACTTGATGGTGGTCCCGTACCTCCACACGGCGGCGCTGGCAGACTTGGACGCGGATACATCGCTGGAACTGCTGACGCTCGCCAAAGAGGCGCAGGCCGCTTTGGGAAAGGCCATGCACCCTGAAGGCTATAATCTGGGTATGAACCTGGGGACAGTCTCCGGGGCGGGCATCGCCGACCACCTGCACCTCCATGTCGTGCCGCGCTGGAACGGGGACACCAACTTCATGCCCGTCCTGGCCGACGTGAAGGTGCTGCCGGACTCGCTGGAAAGTACCTGCCGCAAGCTGCGCGAGGCGTGGGAGTAGAAAGAAAAGGTTTGGGATGGCGGAAGACACGGCCCCCTCGAACAAAGGGCGTCTCATTCTGGAAATGGCGGAGCAGGCGAGTGTCTGCCCGGCCTGCGACCTGGCGGAGACGCGCACCAAAGTGGTCTTCGGCGACGGCAACGCGGACAGCCCCCTGATGCTGATCGGCGAAGGGCCGGGCGCGAACGAGGACGCCACCGGGCTGCCCTTTGTCGGGCGCGCGGGCAAGCTGCTCGACGAGTGCCTGCGCGACGCGGGGATGCTGCGGAAACACATCTATCTGACCAACGTGGTCAAGTGCCGCCCGACATTGGAAGAGATGGGCAAGATCAAGAACCGCCCGCCGCGTGCCGACGAATCGGGGACATGCGTCCCGCTGTGGCTGGAAAAGCAGATCGCCGTCATCCAGCCGCTCGTCATCCTCTGCCTCGGCGCCCCCGCCGCCAGCGCCATCATCCACAAGAACTTCAAGATGACCCAGGAGCGCGGCCAGTGGTTCGAGAGCAAGTACGTCCGCCACGCCATGGCGGCCCTGCACCCCGCCTACATCTTGCGCCAGGAAGGTGAAGCCTACGACCAGGCCCGCCAGTTCCTGGTCCAAGACCTTGTCGCCGCCCGCGACAAGGCTAAAACGGCCAAAGCCGAGCCGAAGATGACGCTGTTCTGAGGACGCTTATGAGACGCCCTTTATTCCCCCTTCTGCTGCTCGTCCTGGCCCCCCTGTTCTGCGCGAAGGTGGGTGCGTCGCCTGCCTCGGACGCGATCCGCGCCGCGTACACCCACCTGGACGCTGCCTACGACCGGCGGGATGTGCCGGGGATTTTGGCCCGGTACTCGCCTGATTTCATGCGTCACGAGTCAGGCGGCACGCAGAATCTCGCGCAGACCCGGCAGCGGCTCACGGACGACTTTGCGGGAACACAGTCCGTCACGGCCACGACCCGCATCAAATCTCTGATGGTCCACGGCAGCCAGGCGGAAGCGACCGTCGCGCGGCGGGTGGACGTCATCCTCACCAAGCCACTGCCTGATTTGCCCCCACCTTACTTCGTGGTGGAAGTCAACCAGGAGATTTGGAAAGAGACGCCGGACGGCTGGCGTCTGACAGCGATGGGGGCGACGCCGTTGCAGAGCCTCCTGCGGGGTATGGCTGAGAGGGATCAGGCGATCCGTCATCTGATTATCGCCGACCCGAAAAACCCTGCCCTGGCGGCCCGGATGAAGGCTGTGGATGCCTCCGACCGGGCGCAGATGAAGCAGATCATTCAGAAGTACGGCTGGCCCGGCTACGATCTCGTCGGGACGACCGATGCATCCACCGCTTGGCTGATTGTCCAGCATTCCGACGACGACAAGGCGTTCCAAAGACGCTGTCTCCCGCTGCTCCAATCCGCTGTCCGGCGGGGGCAGGCCAAGCCAAGCGATCTGGCGTATCTCACCGACCGCATCCTGCGGGGCGAGGGAAAGCCCCAGATTTATGGCACACAGGGCGCGACCAACGCGCAAGGGATTTTTGTGCCGCCCCTAACGGAAGACCCGGCCCATGTGGACCAGCGCCGCGCATCCGTGGGCTTGCCTCCACTGGCAGAGTATCTGAAGACGTTGCAACAGATGTATCATCCCCACGTTAAGCCTGTACCGCCCGCGCCCGGAAAGTAATGGATGACCTACCAACTCGCCGCGATTGACCTGGATGGTACGCTGCTCGGCAGCGACCACGCCCTCAGCGCGGGCAACGCCGCCGCCATCGGGCGGGCGATGGAGGCCGGGGCGAAGATCGTCCTGGCGTCGGGCCGCCAGTGGCGCACGATTGATGCGTTCGCGCAGCAGCTAACCCTGCCGCCGGACGCCCCCATCATCGCTTATAATGGCGCGATGATCCGCACGCACGGCGGCGAGACATGGTTCCACCAGCCGCTGCCTGCCGAGGCCGCGCAAACCATCGTCCACTTCTGCATCGCGCACGGCTACCACCTGAACCTCTATATCCATGACACGCTGTATGTTCAAAACGACACCCATTGGGGGCAGCTTTATCAGCAGCGGACGGGGACTGTCCCGCATGTCACCGACCTGACCCAGTTTGACGGCCAGCAGCCCACCAAGCTGCTGCTGATTGACACCCTCGAAATCACGAACCGCCTGCTGGTCCACTTTCAGGCCGAGTTCGGCCATTCGCTCTATATCACCAAGACCGAAGACGAGTTTTTGGAGTTCATGGACCCACACATCAACAAGGGCCGGGCGCTGGCCGAAATCGCGAAGCATTTGGGGGTGACAGCGGCGCAGTGCCTCGCCTTCGGGGATTCGTACAACGACATCCCGATGATTGAGTGGGCGGGGATGGGCGTGGCGATGGAGAACGCGCGGCCCGAGTTAAAGGCCGTCGCCCAGCGCATCGCCCCGACCGCCGACGCCGATGGCGTCGGCGTGGTGCTGGCCCAGCTTTTCCCGGCCTAGTCAGGGGATTAATTTAACGAGGACAGCTTGCCGAGTCGTTCTGTGTCCACAGGCAAGATCACGCTCTCGGCCTGGGTTTGTTCGCCGAGCATCCCTTGCAAGGCGTCCTGTGCTTCAATCTCCGCCCGCAGAAGTTCGGCCTCGTGCTCCAGTCGCCGCGTCGTGCCGCCGATCTCCAGCAGGCTCTGTTTTTCCGCCAGGGGCACTTGCAGGACACTGGCGACGGCATAGGAAAGGTAGGCAGGTTCCCGAGGAAGCTGCAAGGCGCTGAGGGAGCGGCCGGTCATGGCAAAGAGCGCGCGCAGGTACTTCTTGAACAGGCCGGCGACGACCTCGGCGGCGGGCTGTGCTAGACGCGGATCCCCGATCTCTTCCCCCAGCGGCTCGACTTGGGCGGACAGGTATGGCTTGTCGTGCGACGCGCGCGTGATGCGAAAGCGGGTCTCGCCAAAGACCAGGAGGTTCATGCACCCGTCCGGCAGTTCCTCATACTGATCAATGCGCGCCGTTGTCCCGACAAGATGCGGAACGGCCTCTGCCCCCAATTCCTCTCCATCGCGGATTAGAATCACTCCAAACGGCGATTTCTGCTCACGGCAGCGCAGGACCATTTCCCGGTAGCGCGGCTCGAAAATGTGCAGCGGCAGGGGCATGTCGGGGAACAACACGACGTGCAAGGGGAACAGGGGGAGGTCATCATAGTCTACCATGGCGTACTCGCTTGTTTAATCCGGGAGGGGGATGATGTAGTTCAGGTCCTGTCCCAACCGGAGAAACTCGTCCGCGCTCTGCGGCGAACCGTACTTGGTCTGGTGAGCGTTGTTGTATAGCTCGACGGCCTTTTGCGCGAAGCCGAGCGGCGTCATGGCGCTCAAGAACAGGCCCTTCCAGCCCAGTTCCTTCGCCACGCGCGCCTTCGCCTGCGCCAGAATGTCGTCGGCGTCCGATCCGGTCACTACTTCGTCCACTGTTCGCCCGGCCACGGCCATCGTTACCCGAACCTTCATGGCGTGATTATACCCACTTGCGCTCGAAACTGTGAGTGTCCGGCGATGCCCCAGCGTCTTATTCCTCCTGACCCGGCCAGACCGCTTCCAGCCAGCGGCTGAGGGCGGCCCGCGCGGCCAGGAATTCAACGGTCGCCTCCAGCTTCTCCTGCTGGGCGGCGGACAGCCGGGCCTTTGCGTTCCGATACTGTTCTTCCACGGAAGGGAAAGCCGCCGGCTCAGGGAAACTTACCGGGGGCAGGACGTTGATCTGCGAAGCGAGACTGTCTGTGTACATGGCATTCTTTCCTTTCCAAGCGTTCCTGTGCGGCTCTAATGCATGGCGACCGGCGCTGCGCCGGGCTTGGGCTTCTTCAGCAGCAGCAGGGTGGGAACCATTGTCAGGCTGATGAGCATGAGCGCCAGGAAAGTGTCGTTGAAGCTCATCGCTGCCACCTGCTGCGTCAGCGCCCGGTCAATCAGCCCCAGCGCGCCGTTTTGGGCGTCCGCGAGGCTGTACCCGTGGGCGACCAGGCCCCCCGTCAGTCCGGCGAGGCGGTCATTGTAGGCGGGGTGGCTGGGCGTGAGATAGCCTACGGAGTTGGCCCGGTTGATGTGCTGGTGGCTTTGCAAAAACGTCGCCAGGATGGCGATGCCCACGGAGCCGCCGAGCTGACGGGCCAGCCCCAGCAGGCCCGTGCCCTGGTTTACCTGGTCCGGCGGGAGGCTGCCGATCGCGAGCTGGTTGACGGGCACGAACAGGAATCCGATCGAGAACCCCCGGATGAGGAGCGGCCAGAACGTGTCCGGCACGCCCGACTGGGCGTTGAGATGCGCCAGTCCCCACATGCCGACCACGGACAGCGCGATGCCGAAGAGGGTCAGCAGGCGGGCGTCCGGGCCGCCCTTCGGGCTGCTGCTGATTACCCCGCAGAAGACGATGGAAAAGGCGGTCGCGAGGCCCCCCGGCAGCAGCGCCAGGCCGGATTGCAGCGCGGACAGGCCCTGGAGCTGCTGCGCCAGCAAGGGGTACAGGTAATTGACCCCGTAGAGGCCGAAGCCGACGGCGACAAAAAGGACGATGCCCGCCGACAGGGAACGGTTCTTGAGGACACGGAGGGCGATGACCGGGTGCGTGTTGCGCGGCGAAAGCTGCCAGGCGACCAGGGCGGCCAGCGAGACCGCCGACAGGGCAGCCAGGCGCACGATGGCGGCGCTGGCGAACCAGTCGTCTTGTTCGCCCTCTTCCAGCACATACTGGAGGGAGGCGAGGCCGGCCGCCAGCAGCCCGATCCCGGCCCAGTCCACCGGCTCATCCCGGCGGGCCGGCTCCGTGTCGTGCAGCAGGAAAAAGACGATCCCGCCCGCCACGAGGCCGATGGGGATGTTGATGAAAAAGCACCAGTTCCAACTGGCGGCGTCGGTGATCCAGCCGCCGAGGGTGGGGCCGAGAGTGGGGAAGACGACCAGCCCCATCAGGAACACCGGCTGGACGACCCCCTGCTCCTGGGGCGGGAAGACCTGGACCAGCGTCGCCTGCGCCGTGGAGATCAGCGCCGCCCCGCCCACGCCCTGGAGGACGCGCCAGAAGATCAGCTCGCCCAGGCCGTGCGAGGCGCCGCAGAAGAACGAAGCGACGGTGAACAAAACGATTGAGCCGGTCAGGTAGTTTCGCCGCCCGAAAAAGGTGTTGAGGAAGGCGGTCATCGGCAGCACGACGACGTTGGACAGGATATAGCCCGTCGAGACCCAGGCGATCTCCTGGGTGGTCGTGCTGAGGTTGCCGGCCATCTGGGGCAGGGCGACATTGACGATGGTCGTGTCCAGCACCTCCATGGCCGCCGCCAGGATCAGGCCCGCTAGGATCAGCCAGCGGTAGCGGAAGTTCGCATCCGCCGCATCGGCGAGCGCCGGCCGGGACGGTGAAACAGGAGTGGATGGCTGTTCCCCGTTCCTCTTCTGGCTGTTCCGCATGGGGCGGCCGTCGCGCCGCCGTCCAATCATCTCAGCCATGGTGTGTCTCCTTATCAAACGGTTGCATATTATATGTTGGCTAATTAAATGAACGCAATACAAGCCGTCTTTGCTGTAAACAGCACCCACTCTACGTCTCTATTTTGGATAAAAGCGCGGTGAGCTGCCGTCGCTCGTCCTGGCTTAAATTCGCCATGATCGAGTTGATTCGGCGTGAATGGCTGGGAATGAACTCGTCGAGGAACCCGCGAGTCTTCACCGTCATGTGAATGGTCAGCGCCCGCCGATCACGGCTGTCATGCCGCCGCTCCAGGAAGCCGTCACGTTCCAGCCCATCCAGCAGGCCCGTAATGGTCGCGCGCGTCACTCCCACATGTTCGGCGATTTCCGAGGGGCTGGGGGCCGGGGCGTCCAAAAGTTCAGCGGAGAACAGATAAGCCAGCACATAAAACTTTCCTTCCGACAGCTTGTAAGGCTCCAAGAACTGGCTGGTGTCACACTGCGCGGCTTTGCAGACGCGCTGGATGTTGATTAGGACTTCCATTGCATCCGGCTCTACCTCCGGGTAGCGCTGGGCTACCTTCCGCAGAACCTCCGCCTTCGGCGGAATTTTTGGGAATGATCCTTCGTTCTCCATTTGTTTCCTCATTATACGCCGGCTAATCATTCATTGTCAAGCTTTTCGGCAGAAAAATCCAAATCAGCCTGAAACACTTCGGCAAACGCCGCCAGCAGCGCCCCCTCCACATCAGCCCGCTCCGGCGTGCAGCCCGGCAGAAGCTCGGCCAGCGAGGTCACGTCCCGGTCGCGGATGCCGCAGGGGACGAAATCCCGGCGGAAGGGTGTCAGGTCCGTCGTGATGTTCAGCGCCCAGCCGTGCAGCGAGACCCAGCGCGAGACTTTGATACCGATGGCGGCGATCTTGCGGTCGTCCGCCCAGACCCCGGTCCGCCCCGGCACGCGCTCGCCTTCCAGCCCGTAGACGGCCAGCGTTTGGATTATGACTTCTTCCAGATCGCGCAGGTAGCGGTGCAGGTCCTGCCCGCGCCGGCGCAGGTCCAAAATGGGGTAGCCGACAAGCTGGCCCGGCGCGTGATAGCTGATCTCGCCGCCCCGGTCCACGCGCTCGACCGCGATGCCGCGCGCCCGCAGGCTCGCTTCATCCGTCCGCAGGTCCGCCGCGTCGCTCCGCCGGCCCAGCGTGATCGTCGGCGGGTGTTCCAGCAGCAGCAGCGTATCCGGGATGTCCCCGTGCTGCCGCTGCTCGGCCAGCGCATACTGCCAGGCGAGGGCGACCCGGTAGTCAACCGGCTGCGGGCACGAAATTATACGGCAAATCGTCATGTCGGGTATACTGGGCGTCATGGCGCGTCCCAACCTATCGTACCTCAAAAACCTGATCTTGTTTCTGTTTGGCCTGCCGCTGGGGCTGCTGACCGGCCTGACCGCCATCGCCGGCAGCGTCTTCGCCGTCCCCGCCGTCCGGTCGCTGCTCGGCCTGCGCCCGGCGCGCGCCGTGGGCGTGGGGCTGGCGACCACGTTCTTCGCCGCCTTCGCTTCCATCCTCTCCTACGCGCAGCATGGGTTCGTCCTGGGGTGGCTGGCCCTGCTGCTGGCTGTCTGCCAGGTCGTCGGCGCGGCCTGGGGCGAGCGCGCGGCCGCGCGGCTGCCCATCTTGGACCGCCTGCCGTGGCTGTGGGGGGCGTTCGTGATCGCGGGAGGGCTGGCGATGCTGGCGCAGGGGCTGGGACTGTTCGGCGCCCATCTTCCGTGGCACGCGGATTTCGTTCACCGACCCTGGCTGTACCCCCAGGCGGCTTTGATCGCGGGCGTCGTGGGATTCGTCAGCCGCATCATCGGGCTGGGCGGCGTCCTGATGGTCCCGGCGGCGATCTACGGTCTGGCGATGCCGCCGCACGCCGCCGAGGGGACCGCCCTGGTCGTCCTCGCCCTGGCGTCGCTGCCGGGGATGCTCATCCACGCGCGGCGCGGCGATGTGGAGCCGCAGGCGGCGACGTGGCTTTCAGTGGGCGCGGTCTTCGGCGGCCTGTCGGGGGCGCTGTGGGCTGTGACGACGCTCACCGACCGGAACGCCGTCATCCTCTTCGGGCTGCTGCTGCTGATCTTGGGGGTGATGCTGCTGTGGCGTAGAGGTGAGGCACAGCCGGAAACAACAGACGGATAATCAGGGACGCAGCATTGGTGAAAGGCTGCTCTTGTTCACGCAGTTCCAGGCGTTGCGGGTGTCCGGCGTCTTTGGCCTCATCGGCGTCGCCCTAGACCTGATCCCTGTGGAGGACGAAGACCCGTCCGTAACGGAGAGACGCCGCAAGTTTTACCAATTAGAGCCGTAAGGTCCCTGGCTTTAGGATTTATTCTTTAGCCACGGGGATGTATGCCCAGGAGGGCATTACTTTGTATAAGGCTCAACGTCTTTCCTGCGAAGCAGGAACTAGTTCCGAAGACGTTCTCTTTCTTGTTCTTTGGCCTTGCGAAGCTGTGCTCGCATCGGGTACATCTGTGTTCGCATCGGGTACAATGGTGTCAGCACCTTGAAAATCAGTGTTCTGGCGGTTGCAGGTAACGAAGCGTTAATCCCACCTGCGTAAAACACTGAGGGTAGTGCCGTAACGAAGTCCCAGAAACTCTGAGGACACTTGCATTGGGGCAACTGCATTGGGGCAACTGCATTGGGGCAACAATGCACAGGGGAAGAACCTGGGAAGCCCCTGGCTTTAGCCACGGGGAATTGTCACACGGATCGTCAGTTCGAGCCGCTGGCCGATGATACTGAGCGCCTCTACAAGTCCATAGACGTTATCCGCACAATGGATTTCGACTTGTAACCGATCCCCTGGCTAAAGCACAGGGGCTTTTGGCCGAAGGACTTGTCCTTCCAATTCCTGTCCGAAGACAGGCGGAGAACAATAGGCTGGGTTACGTTAGGCAACAAGGTGTAGCACCCGATTGCCAGGGCAGCCCTTGTCTTCCTCCTGCAAGCAGGAAGAGACATTCGTCGAGATCAGAGCGGAACTCACATAACCGTGTTCGCAATTGCTGTGCATCGCAGCGAAGGTGCCTTCCTCATGCACGAGGCGTTTGTCTACCGCTCTGGCTCAGTTCCTGAGAAAACCTGGACGAATAGCGTCTGACTGGCAGACGAGAGGCTTTCTGAAAACTCGCAAGCATAGACATTATACCCAACAGACAGCAATATCACGCCTTCGGAAAGGCGTGTCGCTATCCCTCCCCTGGCTAAAGAATAAATCCTAAAGCGCAGGGGCTTCCCGCGATTTACTGTGAGGGCCGCCTTTGCGGTCACTTCCCTGATGAACCACCACTAGTCAGAGGCCGCACGACCCGTGCCAGCCACCAGCCGTCTACCCGCTCATAAGCCGCCGTCATCGAGGCTTCGCCGGTCATCAGGACGGCGGCGTTGCCCTCTCCCGTCAGCCGCGCCTCGATCTCGCGCAGGGGGCGCCCCCACGCGACGCGCCGGGCTTTGATCGCCGCTTCTTTCAGCGCCCAGAACAGAAGCATCCCCGCCGTGTGGTCCTCGGAACCGAAATGGTCGGCAATCTCCTCCCGCTCGTCCGGTGTAAAGATGCGCGCGCACAGGCCGCGGTGTACGGGCCGAATGCGCTGCACATCCACCCCCACGCTCCCTTCCCGCTGACTGTCCGAGACTGTCGCCGCGCCCAGCCCGTGGCTGTGCGAAAGGGACAGCGTTACGGGTGGGACTTCGGCGCTGAGAATGCAGGGGGCACTGCCCTGGCGGCCGATGGCGAAATCCAGCGGCGGCAGCCCGAATGTCTCCCCAACAAGCCGCTTCGCCGCCAGCCGTCCCGCCAGCCACTCCGCGCGGCGCGTCTCGGACGGCCAGGCATTGTAAACGGCCAGCTCCGACCCCGTCAGCCAGCGCGCCGGGTCCTGCGCCGCGACCCACTCCGGGTGGACGATGATTGTTTGCGCAATCCCCATGGGTGAGAGTATACCGGCTGGGGACAAAAAAGACCCCCGCCTTGCGGCGGGGGCTGAGTTGTGACAGGGAAAACAAGCAATTGTCACAGGGAAAAATTGAAAAGGACGATAAAGATCAAAGCTGATGAAGCGCCAGCGGATTAGCGGCCGAAGCGCCATAGCCACAGGTCGGCGATACCGCCAAAGGCTGATAATTGTAGTGGTCGCCCCGCGTCGGACAGAACGGCCCGTAGGTCGCATCCGTACCTGACGGCGCTTTTATGTACGGAGAAATCTGTGACCACATTACCGCAGTCGTGTTGCTCGCGGGGATTTTGTTTTCCATCGCGTATTGCTCCTTGGCGGTCTGGAAATCGCTCAAGTTCTTGACGCAGGACCGCGCCTGCGCCTTGTCGCGCGCGCCGATGAATGAGGGCAAGGCGATGTTGAGCAGTACCCCGATGATCAGCACCACGATCATGATCTCGACGAGGGTAAACCCTGCCTGCCGTCGCAGGCGCGGATTTTTGCGGGGGGAAAAAGCGCGGTGTTGCATATCGGATTGGCCTCGTTTCTCAGGTCCCAGCGGAAAGCTCGTGCCGGAACATCCGGCTTTACAAGCCCATTATCGGCATATCTCTTCAAGTTCTTGAGAGCAATTTACCGGGGAAATTCGGCGATGTGCGTCAAAGGGAACGCCGTGTGCTACAATCACAGCACGGATGAAATCCCGGTAGTGGTACACGGTAGTTTCTGGTACACTGGCTGTCATGGAATAGCCACTGCCTCTCCCATTGCCTGATTGTCCTGCCTGCGCCAACGTCAAACGCAACGGCCACCAGAGCGGCAAGCAGCGCTACCAGTGCCGTGACTGCAAAAAGACCTGGCGGGACAACCCCGCCCGGCGCCGACCCGCAGCGCAAGGCGATGATCCTGGCCGCCTACCAGGAACGCATGTCTCAACGTGGGCTGGTGCGCGTCTTCGGCGTCAGCCGCCGCACCGTCGGTAAGTGGCTAAAAAAAAGCCAAGAGCCTGCCGCCCCTGAGTCAGACGCTGGTGCAGGCCCAGCCTGAGGACGTACTCGAACTCGACGAAATGTGGTCGTTCGTCGGCTTCCGCAAGAACAAGCGCTGGGTGTGGCTGGCCCAATGCCACCGCACCCGCCAGAGCGTCGCCTATATTGTCGCCTATGCGGTGGGTGACCGCAGCGAGGTGACGTGCGCCCTGCTGTGGGCACGGGTGCCTCCTTCGTACAGGAGTGGGCGAGTGTTCACGGACTTCTGGAATGCCTACCAGGCGGTGATCCCGCAGGAGCAGCATCAGGCCACGGGCAAGGGCGAAGGCCAGACCTGCCATATCGAGCGGTTCAACAACGTTCTGCGTCAGCGGTTAGCTCGCTTCGTCCGGCGGACGCTCTCGTTCTCCAAGAACGACCAGATGCACGAGATCTGCCTGCTCCTGTTCTTACACGACCACAACAGGCGTATCCAGAGAAGGATCAGCAACTAAATGTGAACCACTACCCAATTAAGATGCTGATATACTAAAGCGATGGAAATCTATCCCTACATACTTATGGCTTGGGAACCGGCCAGCGCAGCGGAGGACGACTTAGACCACAACATTGTTTCTGAACTAGTAGAAGGGTCTGAATTGGCAGAGGCTCTGATACTGTTGCAAGAGAAGAAGCGGCAGGGACATGTGTTCATAAAAGGTGCAGCATGATCCTCCCCAAAGATCGCGACCCTCGCTTCATCACCATCCGCCGCGGTGGGACGCTCACGGATTCAGACCATCACCTTCTCGCCTCGTGGGCGGCCGCATGTGCGGAGCACGTCCTGTACCTCTTCGAGTCGGCGAAGCCTTCGGACTCGCGGCCGCGTCACGCAATTGAGCACGTTCGGGTATGGGCGCGCGGCGAGATCACGATGTCCCAGGCCCGGGAAGCGGCTGGTGCGGCGAACGTGGCGGCCAGGGATCTGAGCGGCGCGGCGCGCCATGCCGCGTATGCTGCCGGTCAGGCGGCGGCGGTCGCGCATGTCGCCGCGCACGAGCTCGGCGCTGCAGCCTACGCGATCAAGGCCGCTCGCGCGGCTGCGCCTGTAGGCGAGGGCGAGAGTACCGGCCGGCTTGAGTGCCGCTGGCAGCGTGACCAGCTGCCGGATGCGATTCGCGATCTTGTCCTGGACGATCAGCGGTTGCGAAATGACATTTGCTGGTTGGTATTCGACTGCTGATGGGCGACTGGCGTGTGCCAGCACTGAAATCCCTATAGGACTTTCGCTTCACTCTAGGCTATTCTAGGAATTTCGGACGTTGTTGTCTAATATTAGTGGCTATAAATAATTTGGAAGCAAGCGCAAGCGAAAGTCCTACCCTATTGATTGTCAACCCGTCGGCAGGGCAGGGGCGGGTGCCGGAGGCGCTGGAAGCGCTCCAGGCCGCACTGGCCCCCGTTCTTGGCGGCGTGGTGGTCACACAGGAGCGCGGAGATGCGGAACGCGCGGCGCGCGAGGCGGCGGGGAACGGTTACGGGGCCGTGCTGGCGGCCGGCGGCGACGGCACCGTCAACGAGGTGGTGAACGGCCTGCTGGCCACCGGCATGCCAGGGGAGGCGCTGCCGCTCGGCCTGGTGCCGGTGGGGACGCAGAACGTCCTCGCGCATGAGCTTGGCCTGCCGGTCGCCGATCTCGACGCCACGCTGGCCCTGCTGCGGGCCGGGCGGACGCGGCGCATTGATGCCGGCCTGGCCGGGGGGCGGCATTTCGTGCTGATGGCCGGCTTTGGGTTCGACGCTCAGGTGGTCCGGGAGGTCCTGCGGCCGGTCAAGGCGCTTCTCGGCCCCGCCGCTTATGCCTTCGCCACCGTGGGGGCGCTGGCGACATACCGCAGCACGCAGGTCCGCCTGCGGCTGGACGGCGAGGAGGTCCGCTCGGAAGCCTTTCTTGTCGTGGTCGCCAATGCCGCGTCGTATGCCTACCGGCAGATCAAGCTGGCTCCCTTTGCCGCTCTGGACGACGGCTGGCTGGACGTCTGCGTCTTTGAGCGCGCGCGCGGGGACCGGGTCGGCTTCGCGACGCAAATGATGGCGGTCCTCGCCCGGCGGCATCTGCGCGACCCGCGCGTCCGCTACTACCGGGGCAAGCACCTAGTCCTGGAGTCCGACCCGCCGATTCAAGGGCAAATGGACGGGGACACGTTCGGCGAGACGCCCATCGAAATTTCCGTAGTCCCGCGCGCCTTGCCTATCTTCGTCCCATAACATCATGTGGAACTCATTCGCCCTTGCGGTTCAGGCGCTGACGCGGCTGCCGGCCCAAACCGACCTGACGCCGACTCGGGAGGAAGCGCGCCGCGCCGTATTCTTATTTCCCCTGATCGGCGGGTTCGTCGGCGCGCTGCTGGCCGCCGTCTGGGCGGGGAGCAGCCGGCTGTGGACCGGGCAGCCCCTCGTGCCCGCCGCGCTGACCCTGGCCGCTGGGCTGCTCCTCACGGGCGGGCGCGGCCTGGGCGGCATCGCCCGCGCCGCCGACGGCCTGACCGCCCACGGCGGGGGCGGGGATCGGACGCGCGCCTTTGCCGTCATGCGCGACCCGCGACGCGGCACGACCGGCCTCATCGCGCTCGGCGCGTTTCTCGCCCTGCGGCTGGCGTTCCTGGCCGCCCTGCCGGGCGCCATCGCCTGGCCCGCCCTGGTCCTGGCCGGCGTCACCGGCGGCTGGGCCGTGGCCTTCGCTTACAGCGCCTTCCCCGTCGCCGCGACGGGCGAAAGCGGACCCGCCTTGGCCGAGGCCGGGCCGGGCGAGTTCCTGGCCGCCACCGTCGTCGCCATCGTCTGCGGGGCTGTGCTGCCCACGCGCGGCCTGCTGACCCTGCTTGCTGTCGCCCTTGTCGCCGCCCCGACTGCGGCGGGAGTGAATCGCCTGCTCGGCGGCCTGAACCGGCCCCTCTGCGCCGCTCTAGGCGAGATCGCCGAGATCACCGCGCTGGCGTGTTTGTCCATCCGCTAGGAGAAAGAAATGTTCGTCCCCAAACTGAATAGCCGCACTTATCAGATTTATGTGGCTGGTGAGTGGCGCGACTCCCTCTCCGAGACGCTCCTGCCGAACATCGTTCCCGCCCACAAGTCGCAAGTCCTGGGCTATGTCTCCGAGACGACCGACCGGGAAGTGGACAATGCCATGATCGCGGCGGATGCCGCCTTCCCCGCCTGGCGCGCGGTCAGCGGCAACGTCAAAACGAAAATCTTCCTGCACCTGGCCCAGATCATGTACGCCCGGTACGAAGACTTCCAGCAGACCATGAGCCGCGAGATGGGCAAGACGCTCTTTGACTGCAAACTGGACCTGGACGAAGCCATCGGCGTCGTTGAGTGCGTCGCCCCGCAGGGCCTGTCGCTCAAAGGCGAGACGTACCAGAAGAACATTGACGGCGTGGTCATGGAGTCTCGCCTGGAGCCGCGCGGCGTGGCGGCCATCATCACCCCGTTCAACTTCCCCGTCGCCATCCCCGTCGCCCAAGTCGTCGCCGCGCTCGTGACCGGCAACACCGTTGTCTGGAAGCCGTCGCATCTTATCCCCGAATCGTCTCAGGCCATCGCCGCCGCTTTAGATGAAGCGTTCGCGTGGGCCAAAGAAAAGCTCGGCGTGACCGTCCCCCCCGGCACGTTCAACATGGTCAGCGGCGACGTCTGGCCGGGGCAGGCGGTCACGACGCACCCGGTCGTCAAGTGCCTCTCCTTCACTGGCTCCAAACCTGTCGGCGACGCCGTGGACGCCACGGCCAGCGGCCTGGGCAAGCGCGTGATGAAGGAAGTTGGGGGCATCAACCTCTTTTATGTCCACAAGGACGCCGACATCGCCCGCGCCGCCAAGAACTTCGTCTACGGCAAGACCATCACGGGCGGCCAGCGCTGCACGTCCATCCAGGAAGCCCTGTGCGACGAGTCTGTCTATGACGCCTTCGTCGCTGCCGCGATTGAAGAGACCAAAGGCATCGTCACCGGCGACGGCTCCTCCCCCGAACTCGCCGAGGCCGACAGGACGCCGGGCCGCTACTCGCTCCCGCCGCTCGTCTCCGAAGAGCAGCAGGCCCGCGTCCTGGGCCTGGTCGAGCAGTCGGTGGGGCAGGGGGCAAATATCCGCCACCAGATCGCCGTCCCTGAGTCGCTGGCGGGCGAAGGCTGCTACGTCCCCTTCACCCTCCTCGAAAACGTCGGCCCGGAAAACGTCCTCTACACGACCGAAATCTTCGGCCCCGTCGGCGTCTTGACCCGCGTAAAGAACATCACGGAAGCCATCCGCATCATCAACGCCAAGATCGGCATCGTCGCCTGCATTGACAGCCAAAACAAAGACGCCTCCGAGCACTTCATCCAGAGCGTCCTCCGCACCCGCGTAGACGACGGCCGCCACGGCACCGGCGCCTTCTGGGCCACCCGCTTCGGCGGCGACCGGGGCGCCGGCTCCGGCAACCCCGCCCTCGACGAGAACATGGTCATGGGCTACGTCCTGTGGAAGACCATCTACCGCGCCTACAAGCCCTTCGCCGAGCCGGAAGACGACGACGCGGGCATCTAAGCCGTATGGGTTTGGGGACATGACACAACGGGATCAACTGATCGTCCGAATTAAGAGTCAGAAAGAAGCCGTAAGTGAGCCGACGAAGCCGGTTGTCAGCTTAGAAGAATTCTTTGAAGGCAACGATGACTACGCTTCCATCGGTTGCAATCTTGATGGGCCGTATGGAGAGCCTCCTCCTGACACGCGAGGGTGGCTGAGGCGGATGCTGCACCCTGGACCGCCGCACCCTAAACTGCCGTACCCTGTACCGACTGCGCCGCATCCTGGGCCGCAGGGCTTTTATGAGGTACTAAAGGCTGTGCGGGAGCGCGCGGACGTTCAGGATGTTTTGGTGGAGATCGATGACCTTAACGGGGCGGACAGCGCTGGCAGCACAGATTGGCTGTTTTCGGAAGTCGTTTATGTTCTCACGAGGGCACCCATTCAAGACATACAGGCTTGGGCAGCAGCCCTTTTTCCTGACGAAATTCAGGAGGGTTACTTCGGCGACAAACCGTTCCATGCCCCTGAACTTCTTCCCGGCTACCAGGTGTATGCCCTCTGGTGGGATTAAAGGTTGATGCGTAAATCGAAGTATAATATAGAAGTATAATATAGAGGACATGGTGGCGGACATTACGGAGGAGAACCGTCATCCTGCGGTGGATTGGGGACCGGATGTTGGCAAGGAAATCCTGCCGCCTGAACTGTTTTACGGCACGGGTGATGCGACGCTGCCGGTAGGGAATGGCCGCTGCATTATCGCCCACCTCTGCAACGACATTGGGGCGTGGGGCAAGGGCTTCGTGCTGCCGCTCGCGAAGCGCTACCCAGAGGCAGAGGCGCAGTACCGAGACTGATCCTGGCGAAAGACAGATCCGCCTTTTGCGCTGGGGCAGGTACAATTTGTGGAAGTTGCCCCGCAGGTTTGGGTGGCGAATATGATTGGGCAGCACGGCATTTCCCGGCGCGGCTCAACGCCGCCTATCCGTTATGAGGCCCTTCGGGAATGCCTGGGCCGTCTCCGCACGTTCGCCCACGAGCGCAACGCGGACATCCAGATGCCTCGTATTGGCTGCGGGCTTGCCGGCGGTGGAAGTGGTTCCAGCCGTCGCCGTGGGGCGCGAAGTCGTGGGGCGCGAAGTCGTGGGGCGGGTGCCGCCAGGCACAGCCGGTGCGGGCCTGGTAGAAGATGGCGTTCCCTATCTCGCGCAGGGGATATGTGCGCGGCCGCCCGGTTCGCCCGCCTTTGGCGGGGGAAGGACTTCCTGGATCGTCTGCCACTGGGCATCGGTCAGATCACTGGCCCAGATCACTGGCCCAGATCACTGGCATAGGGTAAGCGTTCCATGAGCCTAGACTACCCAGGTGCTGACTTTCTTTACACACTCTTAGCTGTTGGCGTTCAGAGCGCTGGGGTGCTCCTACTCGTGTTTCTGACGGCAGTTCTGCTTCCTGAGCAGAAATGGCTTCCTGGTTTTCTTTCAATCCCTTACCTCTGGTGGTCCACATGGCGTTTGCAGAAATCTATCGTCCAGTGGTCCAAAGCGCAGCAGGACCAAAAGCATCGGCTTGGAACATCTAAGACGTTTTCGGGTAGGATGAGATCATAAGAAATAGCGGAAGCGTTAGAAATGACGGAAGCGGCGGTCAAAAAACCGTATTGGAGATGAAGAACAGTGGATGAAGCGCTGACGATGCCGAGTGCCGAAGACGCGGCGCAGCTTCAATTGATACTCCCGCAGTGCATCACGGAGATAGATCGGCTGCGGGAGATAATGCGCCGGGATGACGTTGAGATCGCGCGGTCTCAGGCGCGGACGCGCGCCCTTCTCGCGGAAATCACGGCCATGCAACCTCCGTTGGAGAAGTTTGACAATCGGCGTGATCGTGAAAATGCGGCCCATGAACACGAAAAGCTGCTTCTGCGGCTGGAAGTCGCTTTGCTGCGCGCCGAGCGGAGGACTCTCACAGGAAGAAGCGACCCCGGATTGCTTCTTGAGGATACGGACGAGAAACCGCCGGAGCAGTAGGAATAGAGAGAGTAGGTGAGGCAGTGGTTTCCCAAAGTGGCAGCGGTTGCCTTTGTGTTTGGTGTTGCTTATTTGTACGGAACTACTGAGACGTTTTCGGGTAGAATGGGGTCATAACAAATGGCGGAGAACCCGGCAAATGAACCGGCGGACGAGAGCGAAGCCTGCCCGGAGTGCGGCTTGACGCGGCGGGAGCTGTACGCGCACGGCCAGATGGGGTGCGCCCGGTGCTATGAGACGTTCGCGGCGGAAGTGCGGCGCGCGCTGAAGGAGATCCACGGTGAGACCCGCCACCTCGGCAAGAACGCCGCCTAAAGCTCCCTTGCCGAAAGCCGCCGCCCCGCCCGCGACGAGCCAGACGCCGGCGTGGGCCAGCGAAACGGGGTGGGAGGCGGACGTCATTCTGTCCACCCGCGTCCGGCTGGCCCGCAACCTGGCGGGGACGGCCTTTCCGGGGCGGGCCGCCGACGCCGACCTGAAGGCGGTCGCCAAGCAGGTGCTGGCGGTCGCCAAGCGCCGGGACAAAGGCCATGTCAGCCTGCGCGCGGTCGAAGTCGGGAAACTGAGCGAGGCGGACAAAGCCGCCCTGGTGGACAGCCACCTGATCAGCGTGCCCCACGCGATGGCCGGCCCGCACCGCTGGGCATTGGTGGATGACAAGCACACCGTCAGCGTGATGGTCAACGAGGAAGACCACCTGCGCTTGCAGGCGATCCTGCCGGGCTTGCAGCTTGACGCCGCGTGGCGCATCGCGGACCAGATGGATGACCAATTCGGAGGGCATTTGGATTATGCGTTTGACCCGCACTACGGCTACCTGACCTCCTCACTGTCCAACTGCGGGACGGGCCTGCGCGTCTCGGTCATGGCCCACCTGCCGGGCCTGGCGCTTTCGGGGAAGCTCGACGGCGCGCTGGAAGCCGCCCGGACATTAGGGGCCGCTGTGCGCGGCCCTTATGGGGAACATAGCATGGCGGCGGGGGATGTCCACCAGATTTCCAACGCGGTCAGCACGGGGAAATCGGAGCGGCAGCTACTGACCCGGCTGGCGGCGACGGCAACCCTGCTGCTGACCGACGAGCAGGCCGCCAGGGAACTGCTCTGGCGCGATCAGCGTTCTTTCATGGAAGACAAGATCGCGGACGCGCAGAAGAGTTTGAAGCAGGCGGAGCGGCTGTCGGCGGGCGATTCGATGGCAATTTTATCGCTCCTGCGGCTCGGTGCGCAATTCGATCTGCCCACCGGCGTGACCAACCGCGTCTTTAATGAGCTGCTGTCCTCGCTGCGGCTGGGCGCGCAGTTTGTGTCGGGCGAAAAGGCCCAGTACACGTTTTACGAGGAAACGCGCCGCCCGGCGCTGATCCGCAACAAGATCAGAGAGCATACACGTTAACCTACCCCCGCCGCAAGCGGCGACCCCTCCCTGTTAGGGAAGGGTAAGATTTTTCGGCTCCCCCTTCCTTAACAGGGAAGGGGGCTGGGGGGTTAGGTTGTTAATGATAGAAAGAAACACGGGGGGAAGCAACACCATGTGGCAACGATTTACCGAGCGCGCCCGCAAGGTCGTGTTTTATGCACAGGAAGAAGCGGGCAGGCTGGGTGAAAACTATGTCTCCACCGAGCATCTGCTGCTGGGGCTGGTCCGGGAGAACGACAGCGTGGCCGCCCGCATCTTAGACCGCATCGGCGTCAGCCTGGGCCGCATCCGGTCCGAGATCGAGCGGCAGGTCGCGCGCGGCGACGGCCGGCTGGGCCAGGACATGCAGCTCACGCCCCGCGCCAAGCGGGTGATTGACCTCGCCTATGATGAGGCGCGGCAGCTCAACAACAACTACATCGGCACCGAGCACCTGCTGCTGGGCCTGATTCGCGAGGGCGAGGGCCTGGCGGGCCGCGTCCTGTCCAAGCTGGGCGTGGACCTCGACCGCACTCGGCGCGAAGTCATGCACTTGCAGGAAGGCGGCGGCGAGGGCGGCGTGGCGACGGCGGGCAGCCGGCAGGCGACCAAGACGCGCACCCCGACGCTGGACGAGTTCGGGCGCGACCTGACCGACATGGCCCGCAACGAGAAGCTGGACCCGGTCATCGGGCGGGCCAACGAGATCGAGCGCTGCATCCAGATCATCTCGCGCCGCATGAAGAACAACCCCTGCCTGCTGGGAGAGCCGGGCGTCGGCAAAACGGCCATCGCCGAGGGCCTGGCCCAGCGCATCGTCATGGGCGACATCCCCGACTTCCTCAAGGACAAGCGCGTCGTGCAGCTTGACCTTGCCTCCCTCGTCGCTGGCACCAAGTACCGGGGCGAGTTCGAGGAGCGCATGAAGCGCGTCATGGAAGAGATGCGGAAGGCGCAGGGCGAAATCATCCTGTTCATTGACGAATTGCACACTCTCGTCGGCGCGGGCGCGGCCGAGGGCGCAATTGACGCCTCCAACATCATGAAGCCGGCCCTGGCGCGCGGGGAGCTTCAGTGCATCGGCGCGACCACGCTGGACGAGTACCGCAAGTACGTCGAGCGCGACGCCGCCTTGCAGCGCCGCTTCCAGGCCATCCAGGTCAAGGAGCCGTCCGTAGACGACGCCATTGAGATTCTGAAGGGCCTGCGGCCCCGCTACGAGCAGCACCACAAGGTCGAGATCACGAACGAGGCGCTGGATGCCGCCGCCCGCCTGTCCGACCGCTACATCTCCGATCGCTTCCTGCCGGACAAGGCGATTGATGTCGTGGATGAGGCCGCTTCGCGGGTTCGCCTGCGCGGCGCCATGCCGCCGCAGGAACTGCGCGACGCCAAGATTGAACTGAACGCGGTCCAAAAAGAGCTGAATGGCCTGCCGAACAACCGCCAGTACGAAAAGGCGTATGAGCTGCAAGGGCGCAAGCGCGAACTGGAAGAGCGCGTTGCCGAACTCGAAGAAGGCTGGCAGGAAACCAAGAAAAACGCCAAACAGACCGTGGACGAGGACGAGGTCGCGGCGATCATCTTCTCCATGACCGGCATCCCCGTGTCCCGCTTGGTCGAGGCCGAGACCCAGAAGCTGTTCCGCATGGAGGAAGAGCTGCACAAGCGCATCATCGGACAGCACGAGGCTATTGTCGCGATCTCCAAGGCCGTCCGCCGCTCCCGGTCGGGCCTGCGCGATGTCAAGCGGCCTATCGGCTCGTTCATCTTCCTCGGCCCGACGGGCGTCGGCAAGACTGAGCTGGCGCGCGCCCTCGCCGCCTACCTGTTCGAGAAGGAAGACAACCTGATCCGCATTGACATGTCCGAGTATATGGAATCGTTCGCCGTCTCCCGTCTGGTCGGCGCTCCTCCCGGCTATGTCGGCTACGACGAGGGCGGCCAGCTCTCCGAAGCCGTGCGCCGCAACCCGTACTCGGTCGTGCTGCTGGACGAGATCGAGAAGGCGCACCCCGAGGTCTACAACATCCTGCTCCAGATCATGGAGGACGGCCGGCTGACCGACTCGCACGGGCGGGTCATTGACTTCAAGAACGTCATCCTGATCATGACCAGCAACATCGGCGCGCGCTCCATCCAGGGCGAGCGCGAGATGGGCTTTGGCCGCGCGGCGGCCGGGCCGAAGTCGTCGGAAGAAGTGACACGCCAGATGGACAGCATCAAGGGACGGATCACCGACGAGCTGAAGCGGGTCTTCCGTCCTGAGTTCCTGAACCGCGTGGACGAGACGATCATCTTCCACCCGCTGTCCGCCGAGGAAATCAACGAGGTCGTCACCCTGATGCTGGACCGGGTGAGCAAGCAGGTCGCGCAGAAGGGCATGGACTTCGAGGTCACGGACGCCGCCAAGCAGTTCCTCGCCCGCGAAGGCTTCGACCCGCAGTACGGCGCCCGCCCGCTGCGCCGCGCCGTCCAGCGCCTGGTGGAAGACCCGCTCGCCGAGGAGATCCTGCTCGGCAAGTTCGTCGCCAACGACACGGTCATCGTGGACACCGACGAGGAGCGCGGCATCGTCTTCCGCAAAGGTTCCCCGCTCGGCCCGGAAGGCGAGCACAACCCCACTGCCGTGATCGGAACGGCCGGGGAGCCGACGGAATCGATGACGGCACAGGCAAGTTGAGAGACACCAAAGAAAGGGCCGGGAGCCATTTGCTCCCGGCCTTTTCTTTGGCGCTACCACTTCTCCCAGGCGCGCTTGTCCAGCCGCACCCGATCAAAGTGAATGCTCTCCCAGCCCTCGCCCGCCGCGCGGTTCGTCATCAGATTCAGGTTGCCCAGAATGCCCCGCGTCGCGCGCAGGGTCAGGGGGAGCATCCTATGATTTCCTCCCAGGGCCGTGGGCGTGCTGTAGATCGTGATGCCTGAAAGATGCGCGGCGGGGGCAGAGACATCATAGGCTGCCCAGCCGCGAACGTAAAGCCAGCCCTCATGCTTGACGACCCGCCAGACACTCGGCTCGCCATCGGTAGCCATTTGGGGGAGACGCTCCGGTGTATCGTTCTGCGTGTTCTGGTCTACATAGATGTTATCCGTAGCCAGCGTATCTGCATTGACGATTGCCTCAGTGTCATCCGGCACCTCGGCCAGCGTACAGAGGCGGATGCCGTGGCTCGTGGTCTCTCGCACGATCTCATACGGAGAGACATCTGCGAGCGTGATGTGCTGCACCGGGTTCTTTGCCAATTCTTCAGCGACCGATCTGGTTTGCACCCCATAAGCGACTGCGGAAGCCAGGAGCGCAGCGGCGATGCCAAGCCCGACGGCTTTCCTCCGGCCTCTCATCCACACGCGAACGCGCGAGGGAGTTTTCACCGCCGCCGCAAGCTTCTCCCGCCGCGCCCGAATTTCAGCCCATAACTCCTGCGACGAGAAAGGCAGCCCAAGCTCTCGGACCGCTTCGTCCACCGACAGCGTCTCCTCCTGTGAGTGTACCGCTTCGGCCTGGCGCTGTTCCAGAGAGGCGACCGCCAGAGCCAGTTCTTGCGCGGAAACGCGCTCCCGGTCTCTGCCGCGCGGGCGTATTGAATCTTCTTTTTCCGAAGACTGTTTGCGTAGAGCCATGAATACCGCTCCCTTCGTTAAGCCGCCACCGTCTCCCGTATCTCCAGTTCCGTCACGTCCGGGGCGGGTAGACCCTCTTCTTGCTTATATTTGATGAGGCCACGAAGGGCATCGCGGAAACGAGCGATCGTTTCTTCGCGGGTGGCCCCCGTCGCGAACACGACATCCTCCAGATCGGGAGCATAGGCACACCAGTTAGTTTCAGCCCATTCCAATATTACATCTGTTTTCATCGTAGTGTTAGCCCACTCTCTCTGCGGATCTTGCTCAGGACACCCGGCGATACTTGTTCGTTATCCGTACCGGCCACGGCAACATTGTTCGCGACACCATCCTTTTTGAACGTCCGGTGGCTGCTTTCCTGCCGGACTTGCACCCAGCCGTCCTCTTCCAGACGTTCAATGACTTCCTTGACTTTCAAGCCCAAGACCCTCCTTAGCTCGGCGCGATACGTCCCTCAGCGGACAGGGTGGGATTCGAACCCACGGGGGCCCAAGGGCCCCGACTGTTTTCAAGACAGTTCCGTTATGACCACTCCGGCACCTGTCCATGCTCGACAGCGCTACTCGCACGGCATATTATACGCCGCGCAGGGGCCGGCTGTCAACTTCCGGTAGTTGTACGCGGTTTTGCCGTCGCACAGGCTGGGTAAATGTAGGGCATGGAAGCAGGCAGTTATATGCTGATTGCGCGCGGGATGACTGTGCGCGGGGCCGACGCCGACTTGGGAACCGTCACGGAAGTGGTCGCCGACGAGGGCGTGGACGTCTTTCGCGGTATCGTCCTGGCGCACGGCTTGTTCGGCGTGAAGCACGGCTTTATTCCCGCCGACCGCGTGGTCAGCGTGGAACAAAACGTGGTGCGTGTCAGTCTATCCAAAGCAGAAGCCGATCAGCTTCCGGCCCCACCGGCCGGAGGGCAAACGTATGAAGGAAGGAATCTAGAACCATGAAGCAAGCGAATGCATGGATGGTATTGGGACTGGCGACGACTGTCGCCGCGACGGTGCTTGCGCCGATCTCGGCGAGCGCGGACAGCCGCCAGAGCAACAAGAACCAGTGGCGCAACCTCGGCGCCGCCGGCGCGGCCGTGGCTGGCTACGGTCTGATCAAGCACGACAGAAATGCCACTCTGCTGGGGGCAGCCGGCGCCGCGTATTCGGCGAATCGCTATGAGCAGGACCGGCACAGCCAGAGCCAGGCGCAGGCGCGGCGCGATCAGCGCGCCCGTTATCACCGCTACTACGGCCATCGCACCCATCGCCGCTACCGCTGAAGTCAAGGGGAAGAACGGGCCTGCCATTCGGCAGGCCCGTTTTTTGTCGGCAGGAATCCCCGCGACCGGCGGCGAAAAGGATGCCATGAAACTCGGCGTTTCCACCCTGGGCTGTCCCGATTGGACGTTGGACGAAATCCTTGCCCGCCTGCCGGGCTACGGCTACGAGGGCATCGAGCTACGCGGGCTGGGGCCGGACCTGGACTTGACGCAGTCGTCGGCTCTCGCCACGCCCGCTGCCATCCAGCAAACGCGCCGGGCTTTTGCCGACGCGGGGCTGGCGATCTGCGGACTGGACACCTCCTGCGCCTTTGCCGATCCGGCGGCGTGGGCGAAAAATCTGGACGAGGGCCGTCGCGCCCTCGACCTCGCCGCCGCGCTGGGGGCGCCCACGATCCGCGTCTTTGGCGGGAACATCTCCGATGAGTCCGCGCGGGCCGAAGCCGCGAAGCGGGTGGCTTCCGCGCTGGTCGAACTTGGAGACTACGCCGCGCAGATGGGCGAAATGAAGGTCGTGCTGGAAACGCACGACGCCTTCTCCACGGGCGCGCAGGCCGCCGAAGCGCTCCGCCAGGTGATGCATCCGTGCGTTGGCGTGCTGTGGGATCTGCACCATCCCTTCCGGCACGGCGAATCGCCCGAGGAAACCTTTGCCGCGATTGGCGCGTATGTGGAGCAGGCGCACGTCAAAGACAGCAAGCCGGATGGGACGTACTGCCTGCTGGGCGAAGGTGACATCCCGATCCTGGAGATGCTGCGTCTGCTCCAAAGCGGCGGCTATGACGGATGGATCAACGTGGAATGGGAAAAGCGCTGGATACCCGCCCTGGCGGATCCGACCGTTGCTTTCCCGCAGTATGCAGCCCGCCTGCGCGACTACCTGCGAGAACTTTAGATCGGAGAACGAAGCTATGAACCGGCGGCATGGGTTTACCCTGATTGAGCTTCTTGTCGTCATCGCCATCATCTCGGTTCTTACGGCGATCCTGCTGCCCGTCTTCTTTTCCGTCCGGGGCCGCGCGCGCCAGACGGCCTGCGTGTCCAACCTGCGCCAGATCGGCATGGCGATCTCGATGTACGCCGATGATGCCGACGATCTGTATCCCGCCGGCACGGACCCGTCCGACCAGTATGCCAACCCCGACATCTGGGCCAGCCAGCCCATTTACCAGACCCAGGTGCATCAGATGCCGTTCCTTCAGGACATTCTCGTGCCTTACACTCACAACAAAGAATTATGGCACTGCCCCTCCGACGGCGGCTACACCAGTCTGGACATTAACACCTATGCCGGCGGCGTTCCCATCCCGATTGATGCGACGCCGACCGCTTACGGCAAGTACGGGACCTCCTACCTTTACCGCACCGAGATCGCCCTGCTCGGCACGAAGTACGGCTCCCTGATTGCCTATGACGGCATGAATAATCCCCATGAGAACGCCGAAGTGAACGTCCTGATGGATGGCAACGGCTCCTGGCACGGGGGCTTCCTGGTCAGCCAGAAGCGCTACAACGAGCTGATGGGCGACGGCCATGTCGTCAACCAGAACATCGCGCAGTTCGGGCAGACCTGGCGGCTCCAACTCAGGCACTACTAACGTGACCGTCTCCGTTTACGCCGCCTGCTGGGTCCTGCCCGTGGACGCCGCCCCGATCCGGGACGGCGAGGTGGTCGTCGAAGACGGCCTCATCGTCGCCGTCCGTCCGTGCCGAACGCCCGAAAGCGAGCGGCGGGACTTCGGCGACGCCGTCCTCCTGCCGGGCCTGGTCAACGCCCACAGCCACCTCGAATACACCGCCCTGCGAGGCTTCCTCGAAGACGTTCCCTTTTTCCCCTGGATACGCGCCCTCACCGCCGCCAAAGCTTCGTTGACGGCGGAAGACTGGCTTTGGTCCGCCCGGCTCGGCGCGATGGAGTGTGTCGCGGGGGGCATGACGACATTGGGCGACAACACGGACGCCGGCGTCACGATGCGCGTTCTGGCCGAAAGCGGCCTGCGCGGCGTTGCCTATCAAGAACTGTTCGGCATTGACGACCGCGAGCCCGTTGCGCCCATCCTGGACGCGCTGCGGGCGAAAGTTGAGACGCACCGACGGCTCGCTTCGGACCGCGTCGCTGTCGGCGTTTCCCCGCACGCGCTTTACACCATCCGCCCGGCCCTGTTCGCGGCCCTCAATGCCTATGTCGCGGAGGAAGGGCTGCCGACGAGCATTCACATCGCCGAATCGGCTTCGGAAAGCGCGCTGACGGAGCGCGGCGAGGGCTTGTTCGCCGAGATGTACGCCCGGCGGGGCATCACCTGGGAAACGCCAAAAACCACGCCGACACAGTATGCCAGCGACATGGGGGCGCTCGGTCCCCGAACTCTCGCCGTCCACTGCGTCCACCAAACGGACGAAGACATCGCCCTGCTAGTCTCCACGGGCGCTGCCGTCATTCATTGCCCCAAAAGCAACGCCAAATTGGGCGCGGGCGTCGCGCCGCTGTCGCGCTGGCTCCGAATGCCAAGCCTGCGCTTGGGGCTGGGCACGGACAGCGCCGTTTCCAACAACGCCCTGGACTTGTTCGAGGAGATGCGCTTCGCCCTGCTCATGCAGCGGGCCGTGCAGGAGGAGGTGGAAGTCGTGACCGCCCGCGAGGTCGTCCGCATGGCGACGCTGGGCGGGGCCGAGGCGATGGGCCTGTCAGACCGCACCGGCTCTCTGACGCCCGGCAAGCGGGCCGACATGATCGCGGTGCGCCTGGACCGCCCCCATGCCGTCCCCGCCACCGACCCCTATGCCGCCCTGGTGTACGCTGCCCGCGCCGACGACGTTCTGTGGACGCTGGGCGACGGCGAGGTTCTATACGACGGCGGCGTTTGGCCGATGCTCGACTCCCGCGCCATTTTTGCGGGCGCGCAGGGGGCGCGTGCAAAACTCCGGCAGGGGACTTGAGCCTCGGCGTCGAACCTAAAGCGCGTATGGCGTCTAAAACACGAGCGGCACGCGAGGGCGGAGAAGCCGGGAAAAGTGAGAAGTCCGGCGGGCGGGGCGCGGAGGGCGCGACCGGGCTGGTCACGTTCCTCGTCGGCGCGCTCATCGCCGCCTATCTGTTCCTGACTAACCCCGACGACAAATCGCCCGAGGCCTACTGGTTCATCAACACGGGCCTGTGCCTCTGGCTGCCCCTGCTCACCATCCTCCTCGTGCTGAAATCCGAGCCGAGCCAGTTCGGCCTGACGCGCGGCGACCGGCGGCTCGGCCTGAAATGGACGGGGATCGCCTGGGGCGTGATGGTCCTCGTCCTGGCCGTGGTCGTCAGCATCCCGTCCCTCCACGCGCAGTTCCAGCAGCAGTACTTGTATGGCCGTCTCAGCCGCTCTCTGTCCGGCGTCGGGCCGGTCTTCTTCAATCAACACGTCAACCTCAAGGCGCTGCTGTATTACGAGCTGGCGATGGGGTTCTACATGTTCTGCTGGGAGTTCTTCTTCCGGGGCTTCCTGCTGTTCGGCCTGCAAAAGAGTCGCCTGGGCGCGTGGGGCGCGGTCATCGTTCAGGCGCTGCTGTTCGCCCTGCTGCACTGGTCTTACGTCTCCACCGCATCCAAGCCGCCCGCCGAAGTCCTCAGCGCGCTGCCGGGCGGCCTGATTCTCGGCGTCCTCGCCCTCCGCACCCGCTCCTTCGTCTATGGCTTCCTCGCGCACTGGGCCATCTCGCTGACGCTCGATTTAATTCTGCTCCTCCCGTTTATCTTCCGCCATTTTGGGTAAATACCCCTAAGCCTCGCCCTTTTGCAGACTACCCGAAGGCGGCCCGCCGCCCGTCGTCGGGAGGAGCCATTTCTCAGGAGAAGATCAATTGATGGAGACCATGCGGATAGAAACGAGCCTGCGCCGCCGCGACGAAGTCCCCGTACTGGACGTCGTCGGCGAGATAGACATCTACACGACGCCGCAGTTCAAGGAGGCTGTCAGCGCGGCCATTGACGAGAACAAGCCCGCCATCATCATCAACATGACGCAAGTGACCTATATGGACAGCAGCGGCTTTGGGACGCTTCTGTCCGCCACCAAGCGGCTGCGGCCCCTGGACGGTGCGCTGTACCTGACCGGTTGCAACGACTCCATCCAGCGGATGCTCCAGATCACCCGCCTAAACACGATCTTCGGCGTCTATGCGACCGAAGACGAAGCCCTTGCCGCCGTGAACTCGGCCTCCTCAAGCGCGACGGCGGCGGTGTAGTCGGCCTGTTAAAGCGGCGGCTAGCACAGCCGCCGCTCCCCCTACTGCTAGACACAGCGCGTACAAGCCGACGCGAAACGCTTCCGGCTCGTAACGCATCTCTCCGTAAACCTTCGTCCTGCTTAACTGTTTCATCTGCGGCGTTAGCGTGAGTGTACGAAACACGGATAGCCCTTGCGTCAACTCCGTTGGCCCTCCGTCAAACCGCGCCCGCCATCCGGGATACCACTGATCCGCGACGATGATCTCCGTGATGTCCTGGTCTCCGTCGCCCTCGAACGCCAATCGAGTGGGAGGCGTCGGCTTCAGAAAAAACTTCTCCCGATCCGAATTTGCTCGGATGCGCGGCAGCGCGTCCATGTCCTCGTAGACGTAAACCCCGTTGTCCTGAAATGCCGCCAGCCTCCCTGGCAGCGGCTCCTGCGTCACCACGAAACGCGCCCCCGCTTCCCGCGCCTCCCGCGAACCATACCCGTAGGTGAATACCATGTTCCCGTTTTCCAGCGGGGCCGGGGGACCGCCGTCTAGCGCCCCCGCAAACCGGAAATACCGGCCCGTGAGAAGCGAGTCGTACCCTTGCGTATCGTCCAGCCCGTAGACGGTCGCCGTATTCGGCGGCAGGACGACGGACGGCGGCTTGTCGGGGGAGAAACTCCAGCGGCGGTTGATCGGCATGATGCGGCCTTCGGCGCGGCGCTGCTGCAAGTAGGTGATCAGGGGTGTCACCGGGTACACGTTCTGCGGGGCCGTCGTCCGATTAAATCCATAGCCTGCCGCCAGCAGGTCTGCGCTGGTCAGGATGATGAAGGCGGCTCCCAGAATGGGCGTCGTGACGCTGCCGCGCCGCCACAGCCACAAGGCCGCTGCTGCTCCCAGCAGGAGGCCGAACGGGACGCGCCACAGATCGCCCTCGGCGCTCAGAAGGATCGCCCACGCGCCCGGCGGTTCATTGCGGCTGATCCAGGCGGCGGCATAGGCCAGCGCTGACAGGAAAAGCGCTAGGAACGCAACGCCCCCCCGGAAGAGCGCGCGCCACTCCCCGCGCAATACAGCTTGCGCTCCCACGGCGGCCAGAACGGAGACGCAGAAGGACCATAGGACCAGAATGCGCCCCGGCGAGCCGGTCTGGGCGAAGCCGGGGAGGCCGAAGAACGGCAGGGCGTTCAGCGGCGTCCCCAACGCCAGCAGCAGAGCAACGGCGGCGAAAACGGCAAAGAACCGCGTGGCCGCGCTCCGCCGCCAGGTCGCCGCCAGCCCGGTCAGGGCCAGCAGCAGGGGGAGGAAGCCGCCGTAGCAGGCGTTTTCGGTGTACGCGCCCGGCCCGGCGTTGATCCCGATGCCCCAATAGGTTCCGCGAGTCGGGCTGCCGAAGAAACCGGGCAGGAACAGCGTGACCAGGTTGACCGGGGGGACGGCAAGATGGACATAACCCTGATAGGCCGCCCAGGTCGGCGGCCCGCCGGCGCGGTGCGAGACGCGGGCTAGCTCAACCGCCGGCAGAAGCTGCGGGGCGGCCAGGCCGAACGTGAGCAGGAGCGCGAGAACGGCGCAGCCGAGCAGGGCAGGCCAATGAAGCCGCAGGCGCGGCCCGATCCGAAGCAGGGCGTAGGCCGCGATCAGCCCGAAGCAATACAGCGCGGTCTGGAGATGACCCGCCAGCAGCATCAGTCCTAAGCACAGGCCGAGCGGCACAGCGCGTGCTGCCGTGGGTCGCTCCGCCGCCCGGTCCACCAGCAGCAGCGCCAACGGCAGCCAGGCCGAGACGCAGAGAAACGTCGGCAGGGCCAGCCAGGCGACCTGCCAGTGACAAAGCTGCCAGGAGACTGCGCCGAGAAGCGAGGCCGCGCGGCCCAATCCCAAAGCCGGCGAGCGCAGGAAGAGGGTGGCGAAGGCGCCGGTGAGAAACAGGTGCAGCAGGACGCTGACCCCGAATGCCTGCCAGACAGGCAGGAGGCAGAACAGGAGGTTGGGCGGATAAAAGACCGCCGACTGCGAGTTGGCGACAAACGGCGTCCCGCAGAACTGGTGCGGGTTCCAAAGGGGCAGATAGCCGGACTTCAAAGTCGCGGCGGCAAAGAAGCGCCAGGGGTAGAACTCGGCGATGCCATCCCACATCAGCGGGTTCCAGGGGACGAGCGATGCGGGATTGGCGGTGCGCCACGGGGCGACATCGCGCAGCAGGTCGGCGGGGAGAAACGCTTCGCCGTGAGCCACGACGGGCCACAGCAGCAGGCAGGGCGGCAGGAGAAGAGCCAGGAAAGGAAGAAGGCCGTTAAGCAGATGCCTCACTGTAAGTAAGTGAGGTTGCGACGGGCCACATCGTTGCCCTGGTCCTGGGCCAACACGCGGGCGAACTCGGCTTTGGCCTCGTCATACATGCCGAGCATCGTGTAAGTTAAGGCGAGATCGTTGCGGGAGAGCGTGTTGCCGGGGTCGAGACGGGTCGCCTGTTCCAGTTCCGCCAGCGACGTTTCGAAGTCACCGATGAAGCCCAGCACCAGGCCAAGCTGATGGTGCGCTTCAGCATGGTCTCCATTGCTCTCCAACAGGTGTCGGAGCTCGGCCACCGCCTCGTCATAGCGCCCTTCGATCTTGTAGGCGATGCCGCGTTCCAGCCGTTCCTCCTGCAATCCCATTTGCCGCTCCTTACCAATTAGAGCCGTAAGGCCCCTGGCTTTAGGATTTATTCTTTAGCCACGGGGATGTAAGGCTCAACGTCTTTCCGAAGACGTTCTCTTTCTTGTTCTTTGGCCTTGCGAAGCTGTGCTCGCATCGGGTACATCTGTGTTCGCATCGGGTACAATGGTGTCAGCACCTTGAAAATCAGTGTTCTGGCGGTTGCAGGTAACGAAGCGTTAATCCCACCTGCGTAAAACACTGAGGGTAGTGCCGTAACGAAGTCCCAGAAACTCTGAGGACACTTGCATTGGGGCAACTGCATTGGGGCAACTGCATTGGGGCAACTGCATTGGGGCAACTGCATTGGGGCAACAATGCACAGGGGAAGAACCTGGGAAGCCCCTGGCTTTAGCCACGGGGAATTGTCACTTCAGCGCCTGTCCGGGGACAACGCGCGCGCCGCGTGCCCAGGCGTCCGCCGCCATGCGGCCCTTGCTTTCCGGCTGCACATCCAGCAGGCGCAGCGCTCCCTTGCTTGTACCTACCGTTATACCCCCGCCGCCGATGCTTTCAACCGCTCCCGGCATGGCGTCCGACTCCACGACTTCCGTGCGCCAGACTTTCAGACGCTTGCCCTGCCGGAATGTGTACGCGCCCGGTCGGGGGGTGACGCCGCGAACCAGGTTGTGCAGGTCGCGCGCCGGGCGCGTCCAATCGAGCTGCCCGATGTCCGGCGGCAGGGAGGGGGCCAGCGTCACGCCGGCCGTGTCCTGCGGGATGCGCGGGCAGTCGCCGCGCGCCAGCGCCTCCAGCGTCCGCAGGAGCAGGCCCGCTCCGATCTCGGCCAGGCGCGGCTCCAGCGCGCCCCAGTTCTCAATATCATCCAGCGGCAGCGACGCTTGCAGCAGGATGTCGCCCGTGTCCAGCCCGGCATCCATCCTCATCGTCGTCACGCCCGTCTCGGCGTCGCCCGCCATGAGCGCGTACTGCATGGGAGCCGCGCCGCGCCAGCGCGGCAGCAGGGAGCCGTGGACGTTGAGGCAGCCCAGGACGGGGATGTCGAGGATGCGCTGCGGGATGATCTGGCCGAAGGCGGCCACGACGATCGCGTCGGGCGCAAGGTCGCGGATGATTTGCACGAACTCTTTCGCGCGTACTTTCTCGGGCTGGAGCAGCGGCAGGCCGGCGGTGACGGCGGCCTCCTTGACGGGTGACGCGGCCATCTTGCCGCCGCGCCCCGCCGGCCGGTCCGGCTGCGTCACGACGGCCTGGACGTCATAGTCCGGCGACTCGATCAGCCGGTGCAGGGTGGGGACGGCAAACGGCGACGTTCCCATGAACAAAAGGCGCATCATACTCCAAATCTTGTTCCAACTCTACTCGCGTGTTTGTCCCGTCGAGTCGGCCGCTCCGCCTTCGCCCTCTTCGTCCGCCGTGACCCAGTGCAGGTCGGTCGGGTTGCGGTCAATGAAGAGGATGCCGTCCAGGTGGTCATTCTCGTGCTGGATGACCCGCGCCCCCAGACCCTCGCTGCGGATGCGGACCGGCTTGCCGAACTGATCCGCGCCCTTGACGACGACCTCGTTGGCTCGCACGACATCGCCCTGCAAGCCGGGGATGGACAGGCAGCCTTCCACGCCGACTTGCTCGCCCTTCTTGCCGAGAATTTTGGGATTGATGATCGCCTGGAAGCCGTCCCCGGCGTCGTACACGAAGATCCGCTGCAAGATGCCAAGCTGCGGCGCGGCCAGGCCGACCCCGTTGGCGGCGCGCATGATGCGCTCCATGTGCGCGACCAGTTCCACCACGTCCTCGTTGATGTTCAGAACCGGCTTGGACCGTTGGCGCAGGAGATGCACCCCTTCCGCCTCATCATACTTGACGATCGGATCATCCTTTCGGATCAGATCGGTCAGCTTCCCCGCGGCCTTCGCCATCGTGTTTTCTCCCCAGTCCGTCATTGCGGGTTATTATAGCACAAAAAATGGGGCAATTCGGAGCATCCGTCAGAGCATCGAGAGCGGGTCCATGTCCAGGGACAGGCCCAGGCGTTCGCCCGCCGTCAGCTCCGCCAGGGCAGCCCGCAGCAGCGCCAGCAGGGTCTCTTTCGCGGGCGCGCGCAGGGCCAGATGCCAGCGATACCGCCCGCGCAGGCGCGCCAGCGGGCAGGCGACCGGGCCGAGCAGCGTCACGTCCGCGTCCGGGCCAAGATGCGCCCGCAGGATGTTCGCCAGCCGGTAGCCGCGCTTGCGCGCCTCATCTTCGGCCTCGTCCGTGAAGACCAGGTTCGCCATGTGCGCGAACGGCGGATAGCCCAGCTCCTGCCGCTGACCGATGGCCTGGGCATAAAAGCCTAGATAATCGTGTTTGGCGGCGAACTGCACGCTCTCGTGCTCCGGCGAGAACGTCTGCACGATCACGGCGCCGGGAACCTTGCCGCGCCCAGCCCGCCCGGCCACCTGCGTCAGCAGTTGGAATGCCCGCTCCGGCGCGCGGAAGTCGGGGATGTTCAGGGCCGTGTCCGCGCTGACGACCCCGACCAGCGTGACGTTGGGGAAATCCAGCCCTTTGGCGACCATCTGCGTCCCGATCAGAATATCCGCCTCGCCGCGTTTGAACGCCCGCAGCGTCTCGGCGTGCGCCCCCTTGCGGGACATCGTATCCCGATCCATCCGCAGCGTCCGCGCCCTGGGGAACTGCTGCCGGACGGCGTCTTCCACCTTTTCCGTTCCCACGCCGAAGGGCCGCAGCCGCAGCCCGCCGCACTTCGGGCAGGTGTCCGGCACGCGCCGCCGGTAGTCGCAGTGGTGGCACTGCAAGTAGCGGCCCGCGTGGTGGTAGGTCAGCGACACGTCGCAGTTCGGGCAGTGGAACGTAAAGCCGCAGTCCCGGCACAGCAGAAACGAGGCGAAGCCACGCCGGTTGAGGAACAGAATCGCCTGCTCGCGCCGCTCCAGGCAGCAGCCGATGGCGGCAGTCAGGTCCGCACCGAAGACCGACCGGGGTGGGGGTTCGGGGCGGACCCCCCCCAATTCTGGGGGAGCCGGATTAGAAAACCCCGTAGGGGCGCGATGAATCGCGCCTTCTTTCCCTCTTGCTCCCCCAGAATTGGGGGCGGGGGGGGCCTTCATCTCCTCCCGCAAGTCCACCACGGACACGGGCGGCAGGGGGCGGCTGTCAATGCGCTCGGCCAGCGCGATCAGCCCGTACTCGCCCGCTTGGGCCAGGTAAAAACTTTCCAGCGAGGGCGTCGCGCTGCCCAGCACGACCGTCGCCCCCGTCTGCACCGCCCGGAACCGGGCCGCGTCCCGCGCGTGGTAGCGCGGGTTCGAGTCCTGCTTGTAGGAGCCGTCATGCTCCTCGTCCAGCACGATCAGCCCTAACTGGGGGACGGGCGCGAAGACGGCTGACCGCGCGCCGACCACGACGTGCGCCTCGCCGGACTGTATCCGCCGCCACTCGTCATGCCGCTCGCCCAGCGACAGGGCCGAGTGCAGCACGGCCACTTCGTCCGCCCCGAAGCGGGCTTTGAACAGGTCCAGCACCTGCGCCGTCAGCCCGATTTCGGGCAGCAAAATCAGCGCATTCCGCCCCAGCGCCAATGTCCGCGCCACGGCGTCCAGATACACTTCCGTCTTGCCCGACCCCGTCACCCCGTACAGCAGCAGCGTCCGCCCGTCCCGCGCCGCCAGATGCCGCCCGATCTTGCCCGCCGCCCGTGCCTGGGAGTCGGTCAGCGGCGGGGCCTTCCCCGCCACGAAGCCGAAGAACTGGAACGGGTCGCGCCGGCTCGGCACTTCGCTGTACCGCGCCAGCCCCTTTTCCGCCAGCGCCTTTGCCGCCGCCCCGGCGCTCGCGCCGACGGCCAGGCCGGACGCGGGCCTCTTCGCCGCCCGGCCCTCCTCCTCCGCCGCCGCCAGCGCCCGCAGCAGCCGCGCCTGACGCGCCGCGCCCGCCCGCTCCAGCCGCGCCGCCTCCTCCCCGGCCACGTCCGCGTCCACGGCCAGCCGCAGCAGCCGCACCATTTTCCGCCGGGCGGGGGGCAGCTTGACCGCACGCTCTTCGGTCACGATGCCCTTGCGCCGCAGTTCCGCCAGCGCCGCGCCGGGCTTGGCCTGCCCCAGCGCCTTCGCCAATTTCCCCGGCTCCGCCGCCCCGCCCAGGGCCGCCAGCGCCGCCGCCAGGTCCTTCTGCGAGGCCGCCCGCGACCCGGCCAGCCGCTCTTCCCAATCGTCGGCCAGCGTCAGCGTCGTCTTGATCTGCGACGACATGACCTCGGGCACGATCAGCCGCAGGGCGTCCCGCAGCTCGCACAGCGTTTGCTCCGCCACCCACCGGGCCAAGTCGAGCAGTTCTTGGTCGAAGCCAGGCGCGTTCTCGATCCGCGCCGCGACCGGCTTGATCTTCGCCGCCATTTCGGGCGGGCACTCGTCCTTCAGCCCGACCACATAGCCGACCGCCGACTGCGCCCCGAACGGCACGACGACCGCCGCGCCCACTGCCAGCGGCAGGGACGGCGGCACGGCATAGGTGAGCGGCTGCGGCAGCCCGGCCACGTCAATTTGAACGATGATGTCGGCGTACATGGGAGTCTATTATACACCCGGCAGGGGGCGCCTCCGCAGGCCCCGTAAGAATCCATTGGAGGCGCTGCCCTGAGATGCAATTGCGATCAAAGGGGAATGTGCCGGACTTGATCCTGTAAATCCAGCGGTGTACCGGCCTGGGCCACAAACACGATGTCGCTGATTGAGGCTGCAAGCGGCGCGAGTCTTCTGACCGCTATCAGGCCAGGCATCGGCAGATCCTCTCGCGTCCGCTGATATGCGGCATCAATCATCGTGCTGGCGTCATGGGTGAGTATGACCCGGCCTTCCTGCGCGGCCCAGGCCAGTATGATGGAGTCCTCTACAGTCCTCAATCCGACGTCCTGAACACGCACCACATCCAGTTCCGGCAGGTGTCGCAGAACGCCGCGCAAGATGTCGTTGTTAAAGTCTTCGTCCGTGAGAAAGCGCGTCATGCGGGGTTTGCTTTCTCCGCAAGGCGAGCCTGCAAGCGCGCGCGGAATTCCGCGTTAGAGGGCTGGTTTGCTTCGATCTTTCTGCGAGTCTCTGCCGACTCTACCTCACGGCGGGTGATGTACGCATCTACGGCGTCTCGGTGGTCCAGGTAGTAAGTGATGACCGCGTAGACATCCCGGAGTTTGAGAGTGGTGTATGACCGCACGATGTCTTCCGGCGTCGCGCCGCTGTTGTAGGCGTAAATCACCGTGTCCAGCGAGACCCGCGTTTCGCGCACCCGTACCGCGCCTTGTTCCGTCTCATAAAGCGGCGGCGGTTCCGCAACGTAGCTTTCTAGAAGTGCCATGAGCATTCTCCCTCCGCTCATTATACCACTTCGCCGACCCTGAGCGGCAGGGCGTGGGCACGTCGCGAACAAGGCAGGAATGCCTCGTCAAACCAGGGAACCTTAAGTCATCATGACTCCCCTGCCTCCTTATGCTTCGTATTCTCTGATGCCCGGTCCCGTGACTCGCATCGCACGAGTCACCGGCGCGACGCCGCCGGGCGAGGGGCTGCCGAACCCCAACCACACCGACCTCAAAGACCAATTGTTTGGAACCGATCTGGGCATCCTGTGGGCCGTCGGTGACAACAAGGTGATGATCGCCTTTGGGGACACCTATGGCCGGGGCTGGGGCGGCGCGGGAGGCGGGCCGCCGACGGCAGATTGGCGAAGCAACACGCTGGCCCTGTCCACCGATGCCGATCCGGCAAAGGGCCTCGTCTTCACGACCATGATTCAGGACAAGCCTGGACACGCAGGCGAGTTGATCGCGTCCCGAAAAGACGGCACGGAACTGACGGTCATTCCCACGGCGGGCGTGACCGTCGGCTCGCGCCACTACATCCACTTCATGTCTGTGCAGTGGTGGGGACCGCCCGGCGTCTGGCACACCAACTGTGGGGGCCTTGCCTACTCGGACGACGCGGGCAAGACTTGGATCAAAGCCGCAAAGGCTATCTGGAAGAATACGGCCCAATGGGACGATCATTTTCAGCAGGCGGCCTTCGCCAAAAGCGGCGGATACGTCTACCTCTTCGGCACCCCCAACGGACGGCGGGGCAGCGTGTCCCTCGCCCGCGTTTTATATCGGCGCCTGCTCGACAAAGAGGCGTACCAGTATTGGGACGGTCAGGGCTGGCAGATCGGCAATGAAGCCGCTGCCGTGCCCGTCGCCCACGGCCCCGCCGGCGAGCTGTCCGTCGCGTACAATTCCTTCTTCCGCCGCTGGCTCATGGTTTCCCTGGATGAAGACAGACATGCCCTCGTCCTGCGAGACGCTCCAGCCCTGACAGGACCCTGGTCAGAGGAAAAGACGCTGGTGAAAGGCGCCGATTACCCGGTGCTGTATGGAGGCTTCATTGATCCGCTTCACAACAGCGGCAAAGACCTATACTTCACGCTTTCCCAGTGGTGGCCTTACAACGTCTTCTGGATGCACACGACCTTGAACGCAGAGCCTGCTCGTCCCTAAGAGATTTGACAAACGGCCAGCCGCTCGGCTATACTAAAGTCACTCTTTGGTATGGAGGCAGCAACGTGGCAGATTATTCAGACAACTCAAATGGCTCCCAGGTGAGCGACATCTGGAAGAAGCGGCACACGGCGGCGCATGTCATGGCGCAGGCCGTCCTGGAGATGTTCCCCGACGCCCGCCTCGCCATCGGCCCGCCGATCGAGGAAGGCTTCTACTATGACTTCGATCTGCCCCGGACCCTGACGCCCGACGATTTGACCGAGATCGAGTCCCGGATGCGGCGCATCCAGAAGCAGGACCTGCCGCTGACGCGCTCGGAAAAGCCGCGCGAGGAGGCGACCGCTTATGAAGAAGAGCGGGGGCAGTCGTATAAAGTCGAGCTGATCCACGATCTGCCGGAAGGCGAGACGATCTCGTTCTACACGCAGGGGACGTTCACCGACCTGTGCCGGGGGCCGCACGTCGCGAGCACCGGCCGGATCGGCGCGTTCAAGCTGGACCACACGGCGGGGGCGTACTGGCGCGGCGACGAGAAGCGCCCCCAGCTCCAGCGCATCTACGGCGTCCTGTTCGACACGCAGGAGGACTTGGACGCCTATTACGTCCGGCTGGAAGAGGCCAAAAAGCGCGACCATAAGGTGCTAGGCAAACAGCTTGGGCTGTTTATGAACTCGCCTCTAGTCGGCGCGGGTCTGCCGCTCTGGCTGCCCAAAGGGGCGACCATCCGGCGCATCCTGGAGCGGCATGTGCAGGACGTGGAATTGGCGTCCGGTTACGAGCACGTCTTCACGCCTGACCTTGCCAAAGTGGACCTGTACAAGCAGTCGGGCCACTGGGAGCATTACAAAGACGGTATGTTCCCGGTGATGAAGATCGAGAACGAGGAGTTTGTGCTGCGGCCCATGAACTGCCCGCACCACATCCAAATTTACAAGAACGGACTCCACTCGTACCGCGATCTGCCGATGCGCCTGGCCGAGCTTGGCACCATGTACCGCTACGAGAAATCCGGCGAGTTGAGCGGCCTGTCGCGCGTCCGCGCGATGACTCTGAGCGACGCCCACATCTTCTGCACTGAGGCGCAGGTCATTGACGAGGTCAAAAAATGCATCCTGCTGATCGAGGCTGCCTACCGCAAGCTGGGCATCACGGAATACAGCTACCGTCTGAGCCTGCATGACCCGAAGAACACCGAGAAGTATGTGGACAACCCGACCCTGTGGGAGCAGGCCGAGGGCGAGTTGCGCGAGGTCTTTGCGGGCTTGGGCCTGCCTTACTATGAGGGCATTGGCGAGGCCGCATTCTACGGTCCGAAAATTGACATCCAGCTCAAAAACGTGATGGGCCATGAGGAGACTGTTTCCACGGTACAAGTAGACCGGCACTTGCCCAGGCAGTTCGCGCTGGAATACATCGGCGAGGACGGCCAAATCCACCAGCCGGTGATGATTCACCGGGGCTATATCAGCACGATGGAGCGCATGGTCTCCTTCCTAATCGAGCACTATGCGGGCGCCTTCCCCACCTGGCTCGCGCCCGTGCAGGCGATCCTGCTGCCCATCGCCGACCGGCACAAAGAATACGCGGAATCTGTCAAAACGAACCTGGTAGACGCCGGGTTCCGCGTGGAAGTGGATGGGCGCAATGAGAAGGTCGGCAAGAAGATCGCCGAGGCCGAGTCGCAGAAGGTCCCCTACATGCTCGTCGTCGGCGACCGCGATAGGGACGCCGGAAACGTCTCCGTCCGCCAGCGCGGCGGGACGGATTTAGGCGCGCTCAGTCAGGAGGACTTCCTGAGCCGCCTGCGCGAAGAGACGAAAGCCTGAACCCATGTCTGCACTGGAACAGGGCTACATCATGCCGGAGCAGTACCTGGAACTGGAGCGTAAGGCCGCGTTTAAGAGCGAGTATTTCTCCGGTCGGATGTTTGCGATGTCCGTTGGATCCAACGTCCACAGCCTGATCGGGGGCAACGTCCACGCGCTCTTATGGTCGCAGTTGAGGGGCAGGCCATGCTTCACCTTCACCAGTGACATGCAAGGTGCGCGTCAACGCGACGGGCTTAGAGACTGTATAAAAAGGCATCCTGACGCCCCCCCGCCCCCAATAATGGGGGAGCCAGAAGGTCATTGCGGCTTGTTCTGTGGTTTCTCCTGTTCCCCCACTATTGGGGGGTTCCGTGAGGCTTTCTATACAGTTTCTTAGACACCTATCCTGATGTCAGCGTCGTTTGCGGTGAGGTTCGGTACACCGACGGGCAGCGGGACATGATGGAAAACCTGTCGTCATCGTCGAAGTGTTGTCCCCGACCACGGAAGCCTACGATCGGGGCGAGAAGTTTGTTCACTATCAAGGGCGGCCCTCGCTGACCGATTACCTGATTTTCTCGCAGGAAACGATGCGCGTGGAGCAGTATGTGCGTCAGACTGACGACCAATGGCTGCTGTCCATGCACTCCGGCCCGGAGCGTTGGTCAAGATCGCCTCCATCGGCTGTGATCTGCATTTGGCGGAGGTTTACGAGCGGGTGGAAGTCGGCACGGAAAGAACCGCCCCGACGCTCCGCATCGTGGACCAGGGCAATCGCATATAGATGACAGACAGAGGGCAACCACGGTGGGTTGCCCCTACCCAGGATTACCGATTACAGGGTGCGTAGGGGCAGGCCCCCGTGCCTACCCTCCTTCCCCCCGTGCCTACCCTCCTTCCCCCCGTGCTGCCCTCCTCGGCTGGCTCCTATATGCGATCGTCCTGCATCGTGGACCAGGGCGAGCGCATCTTAATTTGTGAGTAGCTTGGTCAAATAGCCGTTATCCCAGCCCGCCCGCTTCTGCTTGGTCTTGATGCCACGCTTGTGGGTTTGCTCCTGACGTAACAGATTTAACGCGAT
>JAABUJ010000713.1_pt1 | contig 60271 bp, 64 predicted proteins | sample 5559131 | NCBI WGS metagenome assembly JAABUJ01 (sample SAMN10711875, study PRJNA513366) | rock metagenome | isolation source: Antarctica rocks | place: Antarctica: Victoria Land, Mt New Zealand nord | collected 2016-01-07 | reverse complement strand
AACATCCCGCAACTCGCCCAGCGAGAGGCTTTCCAGCGATCCGATATCCGGCAATGACATGGTCAGCGTGAATCACGCCAGCCGGCTCAACGCAACCAAAATGCCCGGAAATCTGCCCCGGTTACGATCTGTCAGCGCCAATTCCACTGCGGCATGGCCGCCGTCCACGAAGGAGCCGAGCAATTTGGTAATCTGGCCGTAACCAGCGCCGATGGCAGGGCCCAATCGAAGGCTATCGTTCTCGGTTATCGCCGTCTCGATGACATCGAAATGATGCTTCAACTCGGCGCGGATGAAGGTCTCCCCTTCTTTGTTGGTTCCCGAGCTGGATTGCAGAGCGCGCAACACGTCAGCGCGCACATTGTCCATGAAAGCGTCAGCGTCGCTGTGATTGCGGAGCGCTTGGTCGAGGGTGCGGACCCGCTCCAACTCGGACGAAAGGCGCGACACCCCGGCAACGCCAAGGCTCGCGAGAGCGATCGCTATTGCGGCGCTCAAGACAGCCCATCCGATGAGCAAGCGGCGGATTGAAAGATGTCGCATCGTGGTCGATCCTCTTTAATACGATGCTTGCCACCCACATAAGACGACCCATATGTTACTCCGCGCAGGTTAAGCTTGCTTTAACAGTCAAGACTCGCGAAGTTGCCGCTAGACGAACAGGAGAATCGCAATCTGTTAGTACTGGATCGGGAGTGCCGGCACGAGATTGACGCGCGGGCGGGACGGCACGGCGGCTTTCCGGCGCGGACTCCATCCCGCGCGGCGCACCGTGCCCGGTCGACCAGGAGGGCGAGGCCGGCGCGCGTGCCCCGTCTCGACCTCGAAGCCGAGTTTCAGCCGCGAACCCATCGTCCCCGACGTCAACTTCCGGGCAAACCCGCATCGGCGAAGCCGGCCGCCTCCATCCGCAGGTGCACCTTGTTCTGGAAGCTCGCATCCTCCCGCCGGGCCAGGAGGGCCACGTTGTCGGCCACCGCACCGCAGAGCGCGTCGACCCAAGCCCGCTCGCCGCGGCCGAAATCGCTCAGCACGAAATCGTGAACGAGGGTCTTGTCGCCGGGGTGGCCGATGCCGAGCCGCACCCGGCGATAGTGGTTGCCGAGATGGGCCGTGATGGAGCGCAGCCCGTTGTGCCCGGCATTGCCGCCGCCTGTCTTCGCGCGGAGCTTGCCCGGGGCGAGGTCGAGCTCATCGTGCAGCACCGCAATGGCGTCGAGGTCGAGCTTGAAGAAGCGGGCCGCGGCGCCGACTGCCTGGCCGCTGTCGTTCATGAAGGTCGTGGGCTTCAAGAGTACGGTCTTCTCACCCCCGACCGTGACCTCGGCCGCGACGCCGGAGAAGCGGCTGCGGAACGGCGTCGCGCCATAGGTTCGCGCGATGGCATCCACCGCCATGAAGCCGATGTTGTGCCGGTTCCCGGCGTACTGAGGCCCTGGATTGCCGAGGCCGACGAGGAGCAGCATGGCCGGGATCCGGATAACCGATACGCGAAACGCCCGCCGAAGCGGGCGTCCCGTGATCGTGAGGCCGCGTGGGCTCGGTTATTTCTTCGCGGCAGGAGCTTTGGCGGCGGCAGGAGCCTTGGCCGCGGCAGGAGCCTTGGCGCCGCTCTTGCCGCCCTTGCCGGCGGCCGCGGCCTTGGTGGCGGCCGCTTCCGCGGCCGCGGCATCGGCCGCATTGGCTTCGGCGAGGCCCGACGGCGCCACGATGGTGGCGAGCGTGAAGTCACGGTCCCGCAGGACGGGCGCGCAGCCCTCAGGGATCTCGCAGGCCGAGATATGCAGCGACCCGTTGATGTCGAGGCCGGCGATGTCGGCCGTTATGGAGTCCGGGATGTTGTCGGCCGGCACCAGCATCTCGACGGTGTGGCGCACGATGTTGAGCGTGCCGCCGCGCTTGATGCCGGGAGACTGCTCAGCGTTGACGAAGTTCAGTGGGATCTCAAGCCGGATCTTGGATCCGGGGCGCAGCCGCAGGAAATCGACGTGGACGGGCGTGTCCTTGACGCGGTCGAGCTGGTAGTCGCGCGGGATCACGCGCTCCTTGCGGCCCTCGATGTCGATCTCGAAGATCGTGGTGAGGAAATGGCCCGCATAGATCTGCTTGTGGGCCTCGCGGTGCTCCAGCGAGATCGGCTCGGCGGCTTCGCCGCCCCCGTAGATCACGGCCGGCACGCGTCCTTCGCGGCGTACGCTGCGGGCGGCCCCCTTGCCGGTCCCGCTGCGGACCGCGGCCGCGAGTGTCTTGGTCGCTGCCATGGTTTAGGTTCCTCAATGCGAAACGGCCGCCCGACGCGGCCGTTCTCAAGCGCTCACGCCTCCAAGGGTGTCGGACGAGCGCGAGCGCGTCATACGCGGCGACGCGCCGGATGGCAAGGACGGCGAGGCTGCGCCGGACACGCGCGACCGGGCGGACCGGCCGATGGATTGCCATCCCCATCAGGATTCATATCTCATCGTCAGACAGCGAAGCACAGGAGTGCGCCCATGACGCTTACCGACACGATTGCGCCCCCCGCGTCGCCGCCGGCAGGCCCCGACGCCCGCAAGCTCGCCTTCCAGCTTCCGCAACCGACCGGAATGATGGCCGACATCTTCATCGGCGGCGCGCTCGATCTCGATGGCGACGAACGGGACTGGGTGCCGCAATCGGCGGATGTCACATTCAAGCCCCTCGTGCTCAGCGTCAGCCAGGGCTATTACGTCAACATCCTCCGGGTCCGCTCCGCCGGTATCCTGTCCCGCCATCGCCACAGCGGGCCCGTGCATGCGTTGACCCTGCGGGGCAAGTGGCACTACCTCGAACACGACTGGGTCGCCACGGCCGGGGACTACGCTTTCGAGCCCCCGGGCGAGACCCATACGCTGGTGGTGCCCGAGGACGTCACCGAGATGGCCACGCTGTTCCACGTGACGGGCGGCTACACCTATGTCGACCTCTACGGCAAGGCTCTCGGCTACGAGGACGTCTTCACCAAGCTTGACAACGTCCGCCGCCACTACGATCGGATCGGGCTCGGCGCCGACTTCGCGAACCGCCTGATCCGGTAGACGCGCGTCGCGCAGGCAAGGGCAGGCTCACGCGGCCGAGATGGTCGCGCTTGCCGTCGTGTGGTCGCAGTTCGTTCCCCGGAAGAAAGCCGCCCCGAGCGCGTCGAGCCCGGCCGCGACACGAATGTGAGAGCCGTTCGGGCACAGTTTCCCGACGCTGTCGAAGGCGACCCAGCCGAGGTTCGGTACATGGGCTTCGGCCCAGGCATGGGCGGACGCGGCGGCGGCGTCAGCGCCGGGCTCTCGGTCGCGCAGCAGGTAGCCCGTGACGTGACGGCACGGCAGGCCGAGATGCCGGGCGGAAGCCGCGAAGATGTGGGCGTGGCCGATCGCGTCGCCCGTCTTGGCCGCGAAAGCTCGCGCTGCCGCGACGGGGCCACCCTTGGCCCCCGGCTCGGGGTGTTCGGCCCAGGCGATCTCCGTGTGGACCGCGTCCATCAGGGCGTGGAGTTTGCCCAGCGGCTCGGCCTCCGCCGCGGTGGCGCGTTCGGCAAACTGCCGCAAACCGGCGTCGCAGACCGTCAGGTCGGTGTTGCGGAGATAGATGTCGATGGGCAGCCGCTCGGCGCCGCCCCGCACCATGCCGGCGGCATCGTAGGTCTCGACCCGGCAGACGGAGGTGACGGCGAAGCCTTCGAGCGGACCCGCGGCGCTGAAGCTGTGGGTCACGTTGCCGAAGGCATCCTGGCCGACCTTCAGGCTGCAATCGATGTCGGCATCGATGCGAGATCCCGTGACGTGCTGGCCCTCGTGACTGCGCGGCGACAGCCGGAGCAGCACCGTCAGGTTCCGGGCCGGCACTGCGAAATGGAACCGGATGACGTTGCGGACCGTGAGATGCATGGGACGGCGTCAAACCAGATATTGTTCGCTGATGCCGGCACCAAGCCGGTTGTTGTCGTCGATGAAGGTCGTGATGAACTCGTGCAGCCCGCTCTGGAAGAGACCGCCGATCGAGGCGTTCTCGAGTTGCGCCATGGTCTTGCGGGCGAGCCGCTGGGACGCGCCCTGCCGGCCGTAGGCCTTGCCCAGGGAATCGAGGCAGATCACGATGTTCTCGTAGCAACTCAGCAACGAGCGCGGCATCTCGGAGCGCAGGATGAGAAGGTCTGCGATCAGCCAGGGCTTGATGCTCTCCCGATAGATCCAGTGATAGGCGGTCAGCGCCGACACGGCCCGCAGAATGGCGGTCCATTGGAAGTAGTCGAGCGAGCCGCCGACCGATTCCGTATCGGGCAGCAGCACGTGGTATTTGACGTCGAGGATGCGGGCCGTGTTGTCGGCACGCTCGATGAAGACGCCGAGCCTGGAGAACCAGAAGGAGGGGTCGCGCAACATGGTGCGGATCATCGACCCGTCGAACAGCAGCGATGTCTGCTTCACGAAATCGAGGAAACGCGGCACTTCCTCGCGCCAGTCCGTGCCGCCCGCGTGCGTGTCCTCGAACCTCTTGAGTTCCAGCCAAGCGCCGTTGATGGCGTCCCACATCTCGGCCGTGAGCGCCGTGCGGACCGCGCGGCCGTTGGTGCGGGCGGATTCGATGCAGTTGCGGATGGAGGAAGGGTTCGACGCATCCAAAGTGAGGAAATCGACGACCGAATCGGCTTCGGCGGTCTCGTACTTCAAGTGGTAGTCGTCCGCTACGCCGGAGCATTCGAGCGCGCTTTCCCACTCCGTGCCGTGCTCGTTATACGCGGTGGGCAGCGTGGCCAAGCGCTGTGCCGCCTCGATGGTGCGGGCCAGGAATTCGGCCCGTTCCATGTAGCGCGCCAGCCAGAACAGGTTGTCGGCCGTGCGCGACAGCATGGTGAACTTGCGGGTCGGCCGCTGCATCGAGATGGCCAGCCCCTCGGTGCTGTCCTCACCGAGCTTCTGCGACATTCCACCGGGCCCCATGGTCTGGGTCATGCCGCCCGGCGTCGTCTGGGTCATGTTGCTCACGCGCGTCCCCCATCGTCGACGATCCAGGTATCCTTGGTGCCGCCGCCCTGGCTGGAGTTCACCACCAGCGAGCCTTCCTGCATGGCCACGCGGGTCAGGCCGCCCGGCACCACGCGGGCGCCGCGGGCGCCGCTGAGCACGAAAGGCCGCAGATCGACGTGCCGGGGGCTGATGCCCGAGGCCGTGGCGGTCGGGCAGGTCGACAGCGCCAGGGTGGGCTGGGCGATGAAGTTCGCGGGGTCGTGCTTCAGCCTCGCCGCGAAGGCGTCGATTTGCTGCCTGGTGGCATGCGGCCCTACCAGCATGCCGTAGCCGCCCGAGCCGTTGACCTCCTTGACCACCAGCTCGGCCAGGTGGTCGAGCACGTAATGCAACGCATCCTCCTCGCGGCAACGCCAGGTCTCGACGGTCTTGAGGACAGGCTCTTCGGCCAGGAAGAACCGGATGATGTCGGGCATGTAGCTGTACATGGCCTTGTCGTCCGCGACGCCGGTGCCGACCGCGTTGGCGAGGGTGACGGAGCCGGCCTGGTAGGCGCTCATCAGGCCGGGCACGCCCAGCATGGAATCGGGCCGGAATGCGAGGGGATCGATGAAATCGTCGTCGATGCGCCGATAGATGACGTCGACGCGCTTCGGCCCCTCGGTGGTGCGCATGAACACGACGTCGTTCTCGACGAAGAGGTCGCGGCCTTCGACGAGTTCGACGCCGAGCTTGTCGGCCAGAAAGGAATGTTCATAATAGGCCGAGTTGAACTGGCCCGGCGTCAACAGCACCACCACGGGGTCGCGATCGGCAGTGCGCGGCGTGACGGACCGCAGCGTGGCGAGCAGTTGGTCGGGGTAGTTCTCGACGGGTGCCACCCGGTGGGCCGAAAACACCTCGGGAAAGAGCCGCATCATCACTTCGCGGTTCTCGAGCATGTAGGACACGCCGGAGGGCGTGCGGGCATTGTCCTCCAGCACGTAGAAGTCGTCGGCGTCGATCCGCACCACGTCGATGCCGGCGATGTGGACGTAGACGTCGTGCGGCACCCGCACGCCGATCATCTCGGGGCGGAAGTAGGGATTGCGGTAGATCAGCTCGGGCGGCACGATCCCGGCCCGCACCACTTCACGCGGGCCGTAGAGATCGGCCAGGAACATGTTCAGCGCCTTGACGCGCTGCAGGAGCCCCGATTCCAACCGCGCCCACTCGCTGCGCCCGATCAGCCGCGGCACGATGTCGAACGGGATGAGACGCTCGGCGGCGTCCTTGTCGCCATAAACCGCGAAGGTGATGCCGATGCGCCGGAACAGGAGATCGGCCTGGGAGCGCCGCGACGCCAGCAGCCCCGGCGGAACCTGGGCCAGCCATTCGGCGAGTCGCCTGTAGACCGGCCTCGGTGTTCCGGTCGCCTCTGACATCTCATCGAAGAAGCGTTGGTCGACGGACACTCACCAACTCCATGGACGCGGCACCACCTGGTCTCGCAAAGCTTATGCCATGCGAATAGGCTGGATCTATCGAAAAACGAGGTCGTTGACCCACCGATGCCGGAGGTTCGTGGGCATCGCTGGAAGAGGTCGCGAGGATGGCCGGGGACGGACTTGGCACGACGGCGGCGCGGCGCTCCACGGCGGGCTTTTACAGCGCCCTGCCGATCGTCCCGGACTTCGAGGCCGTGGCCGAGCCCCACCGCTATACCGCCCTGCCCGATGACTGGGTCCTTGGCATCGCCGATATCGTCACCTCGACCGAAGCGCTCGACGCCGGACGTTACAAAGCCGTCAATACGGCGGGCGCTGCCGTCATCTCGGCCGTGTCCAACGCGCTCGGCACGCTGGATTTCCCCTTCGTGTTCACGGGTGACGGGGCAAGCTTCGCAGTCGGACCGGATGCCGCCGCCGAGGCCGGCGCCGCCCTGGCCGCCACCGTCGGCTGGGTGGGTAGCGAACTCGGGCTCGTCCTGCGGGGCGCCATGGTGCCCGTCGCGACGGTGCGGGCCTCGGGAGCCGACATCCGCGTCGCGCGCTACGCGGCATCCGACGCCGTCGATTATGCGATGTTCACGGGCGGAGGCCGGGACTGGGCGGAGCGGGAACTCAAGGCAGGGCGCCTCACCTTGCCCTCCGCGCCGGTCGGCGCCCGACCGGATCTCACGGGCTTGTCCTGCCGATTCCGCGCCATACCGGCGGCTCACGGCACCATCCTGTCGCTGATCGTCAAGCCGGTCGGTGCCCCGGACGCGGATGCCTTTGCCGAGACGGTCGGGGCCGTGCTGGCCCTGGCCCGCCAGCAGCCGCGGTCGGGACATCCCGTGCCGGCCACCGGACCGCCGGCCCGATGGCCCACCATGGGGTTCGACATCGAATCCCGCCTGCATCGCCGCGCCGGATGGCCCTTGGCGCTGAGCCGTGCAACGGTGGCGGCCAGGACCCTGGCGGCCCACTGGATCTTCCGCAGCGGGCGATCGGTCGGCGGGTTCTCGCCCAGGACCTATCTGCGGCAGATGGTCGAGAACTCGGATTTCCGGAAATTCGACGACGGCCTGATGATGACCATCGACTGTGCTGTGGAAACCGCTACCGCGATCCAGGACCGCCTTGAAGCAGCCGAGCACCGCGGGACCGTGCGGTTCGGCCTGCACCGCCAGTCTACCGCGCTCGTTACCTGCATGGTTCCGTCGGCCACGCGCCCCGACCACATCCATTTCGTCGACGGCGCGGCCGGCGGCTACACGATGGCGGCCCGGGCCTTGAAACACAAGTCGGGCGGCGCGCCCGACGCTCCTTGAGGTTCGACGCGGGGCCGGATCTTCGCAGTCTCAACCAGCGACGGCATAGTTTTTCGGAACGGGAACGACCGGGTTTCACCCTGGCCGACCATCGGGAGCCTGCCCGAAGGGGCCCGACACCGTTGACGGCGCGCCGCTTGCGGCCACAATGGCGGGACAAACAAGCACGGGGACCGGCTGGCCGAGGCTCCGTCGATCCGCTGGGAGGATCCAAGTGACCGAACTCTGCGATCTCGGCGTCATGGGCTTGGCCGTCATGGGTGCCAACCTCGCCCGCAACGCGGCCCGCAAGGGCTTCGGCGTAGCGCTCTACAACCGGCACGGCGAGCGGACCGACAGGCTGATGGAGGATCACGGCCGCGAGGGCCGTTTCACCCCGTCGAAGGACGTCGCGGGCTTCGTAGCGTCGCTGAGCAAGCCGCGCGTCATGATCATCATGGTCCGGGCCGGCAAGCCGGTCGATGACGTCATCGCCGAACTCGAGCCGCATCTCGAGGAGGGCGATATCGTCATCGACGGCGGCAACTCGCTGTTCAGCGACACCGACCGCCGTTTTGCCGCCCTGAAGCAGAAGAACCTGCGCTTCATCGGCATGGGTGTCTCGGGCGGCGAGGAGGGCGCGCTGGAAGGGCCCAGCATGATGCCGGGCGGCGAACGCTCAGCCTACGACCGCATCGCGCCAATGGTCACCAAGATGGCGGCCCAGGTCGACGGCACGCCCTGCGCCACCTACATCGGTTCGGGCGGTGCCGGTCATTACGTCAAGATGGTGCATAACGGCATCGAATATGCCGACATGCAGCTGATCACCGAAGCCTACGACCTGTTCAAGACGGTCTACGGCCTCGACGCCTCGGCCGTGGCCGGGATCTTCGAGATTTGGAAAACGAGCGATCTCGACAGCTACCTCATCGATATCACGACCGAGGTGCTGAAGAAGCGGGATGCGAAGACCGGCGGGGCGCTGGTGGACAGCATCGTCGACGAGGCCGAGCAGAAGGGCACAGGCCGGTGGACGGCCGCCAATGCGCTCGACCTCGGCGTGCCGCTCACCGTCATCACGGAGGCGGTCTATGCCAGGGCCTTGTCGGGCCGGCGCAAGCTGCGCGGCGAGGCCGAGAAGCTGCTCCCGCACAAGCAGCCCGCGAGCCTCAAGGCCTCGGAGGCCGATATCGATGCCATCCGGGACGCGCTTTACGCGTCCAAGATCGTAGCCTACGCTCAGGGTTTCGAGCAGATGACGGCGGCTTCGAAGGACTACGGCTGGGACCTGAAGCTCGGCGAGGTCGCCGCCATCTGGCGCGGCGGCTGCATCATTCGAGCACGGTTCCTGAACCGCATCACCGACGCTTACCGGGACGGGCACGCCATCCCCAACCTGATCCTGGAGGATTATTTCCGCGACGCCGTGCTCAAGGCAGAACCGGCGTGGCGGCGGGTCGTGGCGCTGGCCGTGGAGCACGGCGTGGCCATCCCGGCCCTCTCGTCCTCCCTCAGCTATTTCGACGGGCTGCGTCGCGCGCGCGGGCCGGCCAACCTCCTGCAAGGTTTGCGGGACTATTTCGGAGCCCATACCTACCGGCGCCTCGACGCGGGAGGATCGTTCCACACGCGCTGGGGTCAGGACGGAGCGGAGGTCGACATCCCCGACGCCAACGTCCCGGCACCCGGCACGCCGCGGAGTTGAACCGCACCACCTCCGGGCCGACGGGGAGCGGCGGAGCAGCGCGGCACCGCCGGCTTGATCCGTCAAACGACGGCGGTGGGAGCCGTAGCTGCATGGCGGGCCTCGAGGATCGCGACGCGGCGCCGGAGTTCCTCGTTCTCCTCCCGGGCCAGGGCCGCCATCTCCCGGGCGGCTTCGAATTCCTCCCGCGTCACCACGTTCATGGTGGCCAGGATGCGCTCGACTTGCGACCGCACCGCCGTTTCCGCCTCGCGCTTGACGCCGTTCGCGACCCCGGCCGCATTGGTCATCAGGTTGGCAAATTCGTCGAAGATCCGTCCGCGGGTCTGGGGCATGATGCTGGTCCTGGCTGGCCGGAGATGCCGGCTATGATGGCCGGCGTGGCCGGCCGTGACTGCAGACCATGGAGATGTCGGCCAACGGCTCGACAGGCTCCGATCGAGGGCCGCTGTCGACCGAGATGGCGCGGCCCGCCGTCGTTCACAAGGTGGCGGGCGCGGGGCTCCGGCCTATTCGTCCTCGCCGAAGCGACTGGCCACGAGGGCCGTCAACGCGTCGACCACCGCGGCGGCATCGCGGCCCGTCGCCGAGACCACGACGCTGGTGCCGCGACCGGCCCCCAGCGTCAGGATACCCATGATGGACTGGCCTCCCACCGTTTCTCCGCAACGTGTTACGGAAACGTCGGCCTCGTAGAGTTCCACACATTGAACGAATTTCGCGGTGGCGCGCGCGTGAAGCCCCTTGCGATTGACGATGGAAAGCTCGCGCGTCACGACGCCCGACCCACCCGCGGCCTCCGATATTGCCGCTCCGCCAGCTTCCATGCCTATTTTCCGTTCAGGACCCTGCTGGCGATGTTGATATATTTCCGCCCGGCATCCTGGGCCTGAGTGACGGCCTGTTCGAGGTCCGCCACGTCGCGCACCGAGGCGAGCTTGATCAGCATGGGCAGGTTGATGCCCGCCACGACCTCGACCCGTGCCCGGTCCATGACCGAAATGGCGAGATTGGACGGCGTGCCGCCGAACATGTCGGTCAGCAGGACCACACCCTGGCCCGAATCCACCGCGCTGATGGCCGCGACAATATCCTGCCGCCGCCGCTCCATATCGTCCTCTGGGCCGATCGTGATGGTCTCGATATCCCGTTGCGGCCCCACCACGTGCTCGAGAGCGGCGCGGAACTCAGTCGCGAGGTGGCCGTGGGTCACGAGCACCATACCAATCATTGCAGGCTGCCGTTCATGCCTTCGCCGGAAAACGTCCGCTCTCTCGCCTCATAGGGCAGGTCGGGCGCAATCTTGTGCATCGCGGCGATGATGGCAAGCGAAATACCCGACACTTCATGAACTCGTCGTTAACGCCGCCAAGCCCTCGCAAACCAGCGCGACTGCGTCCGACGTCGGTGCATGGCCCGCGACCGGCAGGCGATGCAGGACGGCTCCGGCCATCACGGTCTTGAGGTCGTCCAGTTCCGGCAGACGCGCCGGCCAGCCCGCCATCTGGAGATCCACCACGAGACGCAGCACGGCGGCAGGTTCATGCTCCACGGCCAGGACCCCGAGCCCGCGCCGTTCGACGAAGCCCGCGAGCCTGGGATGAGGCCGCGCCACGAGGCGATCGCCTCGCGCCGAAACCCGGGTTCGGTCATCGGCCACGATCCGGGCGAAGCGACCGGACCGGCGTGCCTCCGCCACGATGGCGAGCGCCAGGCGGGTCTTGCCGGAGCCCGACGGGCCGCGGATCAGGATACCCTCTTCCCCCACCACCACCGTCGTGGCGTGCAGGTCGAGGACATCCTCGCCCGGAACGGCCTCGCGGTCTGCGTTCACGCGCGGGGCCGGCTCGCCGGCAGCCACACGGTGAACCGCGCCCCGAGCACCCGCTCGTCCTCCGTGTCGGTGCCGTCGCGATCGATCTCGGAGCCGCCGTCGCCGTGGGGCTGCAGCCGGTTCGCGGCCCAGACCCGGCCACCGTGCGCCTCGATGATCTGGCGCGTGATCGACAGGCCGAGGCCGGAATTCTGTCCGAAACCCTGGTTTGGTCGGTCCGTGTAGAACCGCTCGAAGATGCGCTCGAAGGCATGGGCCGGGATGCCCGGGCCATCGTCGTCGACCACGATCTCGACCCCCTCCTCGCCGTCCTCGTCGTCCAGCCGGGCCGGGCGCAGCGAGACCCGAACGGTGCCGCCCTCGGCCGAGAAGGACCGCGCATTATCGACCAGGTTGTTGATCACCTGGCCGAGGCGCGAGTCGTGTCCGTCGACCGCATAGCCTGCAGGGCTGCCGCCCTCACCACGGGGGTGCGGGGCGATGGCGAGTTCAAAGCCGACCCCATCATCGCGCTCGACCTCGTTGGCCACCGTCACCACGGCCCGCAGCAGGGCCGCGACATCGAGCTTGGCGGTGCGATTGCGGGCGAGTTCCGCGTCGAGGCGCGACGCATCCGAGATGTCGCTGATGAGCCGGTCGAGCCGGCGGATGTCGTGCTGGATGATGGCGGTCAGTCGCCCACGCGACTCCTCCGATGTGATGCGGGGCAGCGTTTCGACCGCGCTACGCAGCGACGTCAGCGGGTTCTTGAGTTCGTGCGCCACGTCGGCCGCGAAGCTTTCCGTCGCTTCCATCCGCGAGTAGAGCGCCTTGGTCATGTCGCGCAATGCCCGCGACAGATGGCCGATCTCGTCGGCGCGCGCCGTGAAATCCGGGATTTCCTCGCGCGAATCAACGCCGCGTCGGACGCGCTCGGCCGCTTCCGCCAAGCGTCGGATGGGGCCCGCGATCGTGCCGGCCAGGAACAGCGACAGCACGAACATGACGACCGCCGCCACGATGAAAACCCGCAACAAGGCCCAGCGGTCGGACGCGATGATCTTGTCGATGTCGCCGGGCCGGGTCGACAGCAGCAGCGCGCCCTGGACCTTGTTGGAGATGAGGATCGGCACCGCCATCGAGACGATGGTCTGCCCCTTGGCGTTCACCCGGACGAACCGGCGCGTGCCGCCGGCCAGCGCCTCCGATACCTCGGGCAACTCGCCTTTGCCGAGGTTGCGGGGCTCTTCGGTGACGGTCGCCTCCGTCCGGCCGAAGCTTCTCTTCACGGCATCCCAGGCGCGCTCGAACGGGCCTGGGCCGCTGAGCTGGGCGGGTGAGCGGCCGTTGCCTTGCAGGGTCGATAATGCATTGGCCAGGGTGTCGAGCAGTTTCTCGCCTTCCCGGTCGTAGACCCTGGCCCGCGTTCCGGTCGGCGACACGAGGCGCTTCAGCACCGGGTTGACGCGCACCGGATTGATCGAGAACTCGAGAGGTGAATTCTCGTCATCGGCCGGAGCTGCAGCCTGGCCCGGGGTGGATTGCAGAAGCTTCTCCGGGTCCACCGTGATGCTGGTGTTGTCGACGCTCGCCGAGGCCGCGATGGCGGCCGCGATGATCTCGCCTTGCGTCTGCAGGCTCTGCACGCGGGCGTCGATCAGCCCCTCGCGGAACTGATTGATGTAGAGAAACAGCACCAGCAGGGCCACCAGGCCGCTGAGGTTCAGAACCACGATGCGCCGTGTGAGCGACGAGGACAGACGCATCGTGACGCTGCGCAGGAACATGCGCAGCCTGAGGCCGATCGACCTGCGCATGCGTCGCTGGCGGCTGCGGGTGCCCGGGCGGCCGGGCCTGCCGGCCGGCACGGTCCGCTGCGACACCGTCCCACCCGCCGGCATCGGACCTGTCCCGGGCAACGCTCCCGTCTTCGAGGGCCGGTCAGGCCTCCTTGAAGCGGTATCCGACGCCATACAGGGTCTCGATCATCTCGAAGTCGTCGTCGACGACCTTGAACTTTTTGCGAAGCCGCTTGATGTGGCTGTCGATGGTGCGATCGTCGACATAGACCTGGTCGTCGTAGGCGGCATCCATCAGGGCATTGCGGCTCTTGACCACGCCCGGGCGGGTCGCGAGCGCCTGGAGGATCAGGAACTCGGTCACGGTCAGCGTCACCTGCTCGTTCTTCCAGGTACAGGTGTGGCGCTCGGGGTCCATCTTGAGACTGCCGCGCTCCAGCAGCTTGGCTTCGGACTCCTTCTGGGCCGCTGCCTCCTTAGGGTTGGCGCGGCGCAGGATCGCCTTGACGCGCTCGACCAGGAGGCGTTGGGAGAAGGGCTTCCGGATGAAATCGTCGGCCCCCATCTTGAGGCCGAACAACTCGTCGATCTCCTCATCCTTGGAGGTGAGGAAGATCACCGGGAGATCCGATTTCTGCCGCAAGCGCCGCAACAGCTCCATGCCGTCCATCCGCGGCATCTTGATATCGAAGATCGCGAGGTCGGGCGGATTGGTCTTGAGGCCGTCGAGTGCGGCCGCGCCGTCCGTGTAGGTTTGCACGCGATAACCTTCGGCTTCGAGGGTTAGCGACACGGAGGTGAGGATGTTTCTGTCGTCGTCGACGAGGGCGATAGCCGGCATTACGACCTTCCGGAACAGCTGAATGCGCGCCGACCGGTTCGGGGCCGAAGCAGGACGCCGCGGGGCGGCGGGTGACTTACGAGGTTATACTAGGCTGAAATGTGACGAGACGCGAGCTTCGTGATTGACTGTGTCCGGAAAACACCAGGATATCGTGGCGTGAGGGTCCTCGGGATGCCTCGCTGTCGTTCATGTCTGGTGCATCGGCAGGCAACCAGGATGTCGGCTGTCTATTGTTGAGGCATGAACATTGGGAGATTCGCTTGAAGAGCTTTCTGATCACGGCCGTCGCCATCTCGGCCCTTCTCACGACCTCCGGTAACGGCTTCGCCCAGTACCGTCGCGACATCGATCCGGGCGAGGCCGCGGCGGGGGCCGTCGTCGGCGGCATCGTCAATGGGGTGCTGGTCGGCCCCGAGTTGCGTCGCGAACGGCTTCGGCGCGAACGCCTGCGCCGGCTCTATGGCCGCCCTGTCGGACCGGGCTTCTACGGATACCGCGGTCCCGGCGGGTTTGTCGGAGGCCGGCCCGGCGAGATCGTCGGAGGCCGTCCCGGCGAGTTCCGCGAGGGCCGTCCCGGCGAGGGGGATCGTCAGCGCAACCAGGGTGAGGGCCAACGTCGGCAGCCCGAAGGGGAGGGGCAGAACGGTCAGGGCCGGAGGATGCAGGGCCAGGGTGGCCAGGGCGAAGGCCAGCGCCAACGCCCGACAGGGCAGGGTCAGAACGGCCAGGCCCAGGGCCAGCAGGGTCAGGGCGGCCAGGCCCAGCGGCAGCGCCAGCCTGGCCAAGGCCAGCAGGGGCAAGGCCAGCCGGGCCAAGGCCAGCAGGGGCAAGGCCAGCCGGGCCAAGGCGGCGGTCAGCGCCAGCACGCCCCGGGCCAGAACGGGATACCGCCGCAGGTCATCCAGTAAGGGCGCTCATCGGACCCTCGGTGCCGGCCGTCCCGGATACGGACTCGCTTTTGCACCGGCCGCTCCCGCGGGATGGGCCGGTGCAGGTGGGGGAATGATGAGCCAGGACGACGAACTCGCGCGATTGCGCGCCAAATATACGAGCGGGTCCGGCGGCGAGATCCACGATCCCGCCTTCCGGCGGGTCGCCGAGACCCAGTTCAAGGGCGACGCACGGGTCTGGCCATTCAGCAACGTCGCCACCCTGTGCGGAGCGCCCTACCGGCCCGATGCACCGGACCTGCCCGGCTTCGACGGGCTCCAGGCCGTTCTGGTGGGCGTGCCGATGGACCTCGGCGTCACCAATCGGGCGGGAGCCCGCCTCGGCCCGCGCGCCGTCCGCGCGGTCGAGCGGATCGGCCCCTACGAGCACGTGTTGCGCAGGGTGCCGCTCGCAGAGGCACGGGTGGCCGACATCGGCGACGTACCGATGCGCTCGCGCTTCTCGCTCGAGGAGTGCCATGCCGATATCGAGGCGTTCTTTCGCCGGGTCGTGCGGGCCGGCGTGGTGCCGCTGACGGTCGGCGGCGACCATTCCATCTCGGGCTCGATCCTGAAGGCGATCGGGGCCGCCAAGCCCGTCGGCATGATCCACATCGACGCCCATTGCGATACGTCGGGCCGCTACGAGGGGTCCAAGTTCCACCATGGCGGACCGTTCCGGGAGGCCGTGCTGGCCGGGGTGCTGGACCCGCGACGCACCATCCAGATCGGCATCCGGGGTGGTGGAGAATACCTGTGGGAATTCTCCTACGACAGCGGCATGACGGTGATCCACGCCGAGGACGTCACGGCGCTCGGCATCCCGGCCATCGTGGCCCGGGCCCGGCAGATCGTGGGCCAGGATCCGGTCTACGTCTCGTTCGACGTCGACGGCCTCGATCCCGGCTTCGCGCCCGGGACCGGCACGCCCGAGGTCGGCGGCCTCACACCCCGCGAGGTGCTCGAACTCCTGCGCGGCCTCGCCGGCCTCGACATCGTCGGGGCCGATGTGGTCGAGGTTGCGCCGCAATATGACGCGACCAGCAACACCGCACATTGCGCCGCCCAGGTGCTGTTCACCTTGCTGAGCCTCGCGGTCGAGGCGATCGGCCGACGCTCGCTCGCGGTGTGATGGCGCGACCGAACCGGGTTCCGCTGGCTTGCCTCGGCCGCCTGTCGTCCTGGCGCAACACCGGCCCGCAATCACCCGGCGCACCGACGTCCCATCGGCGCGCGGCTTGACCCTCGCCCGGTCGGCACGCCATCGTGCCTCGATGTGGATGACGAGGAGCATGCGGACCATGGGACGCGCATTGGGAGCTCTGGCCCTGGCCTTGGCCTTGGCCAGCATCGCCGGCAGCGCGCTTGCCCGCCCGGTCGTGCCGGCCGAGAAGCGCTACTACGATTTCGAGGGCGACCTGCCGGCCTGCGACGACCCCGGCGTGCTGGAGAGGATCACGGCGCGGTTCAGCCGCAAGGAATCGGAGTATTGGAACACGTCGCTCGCGATCGTGAGGTTCGACAGCATCAAGCTGCTGGCCGCACGGCCCTGGGGGCTCGATCATATCCCGCGGAACTTCTGCATCGCCCGAGCCTTGCTCAACGACAATTCCTACCACGAGGTCTCCTATGCGGTGATCGAGAACGCCGGCATCATCGGTTTCGACTACGGTGTCGAGTGGTGCTTGCGCGGGCTCGACCGGGACCTCTCCTTTGCGCCGGCATGCCAGGGTGCCCGCCCCTGATGAGCACGGCGGCGCGGGCTTCCGCTCGGGTCCTCCTGATGGCGACGCTCGCCGCCGGTCTGCCGCCGGCCCCCTCGGCGTTGGCCCAGACCGCCGCAGCGCCCTGTGGAGCCGGCGGCTGCACGGACGCGGGGAGCGCCACTACGGCGCAGAGTGTCGGCGGGACTCCTGCAGGTGGCGTGCCGAGCGGCGGCGTGGCCGCGCCGGGTCGCTTCGAGTTCTACGTCCTGGCTCTGTCGTGGTCGCCCGGATTCTGCGCCACCGGCGGCGACAGCAAGGCCAGGGCGCAATGCGCGGCCGGCAGCGGCCTCGGCTTCGTGGTGCATGGGCTCTGGCCGCAGAACGCCCACGGCTTCCCGAGCGACTGCGGAGCGGCCGGGCGCGCGCCGTCCCGCCAGTCCCTCGAGACGGTCAGGGGCGTCTACCCGGACGAGGGCTTGGCCCGCTACGAGTGGCGCAAACACGGCACCTGCACGGGCCGGAGCCCTACCGACTATTTCGCCGACGTGCGCCGGGCTCGCGAAGCGGTCGTTATCCCGCCGGGGTTCCAGGCCCCGCACGAAGATCAGACCTGGGTGCCGCTCGACGTCGCGCGCGCTTTCTCGGCCGCGAACCCCGGCCTCAGAACAGACGAGATGGCGGTCACCTGCCGGGCCGGCACGCTGGAGGAGGTTCGGATCTGCCTCGCCAAGGACCTCCGAGGCTACGTCCCCTGCCCGGAAGTGGCGCGAGCCTCCTGCCGGGGCAGCGGCATGGACGTGCCGCCCGAACGATGACGCGCAGCGGGCCGCGGGGTGCATCCCTCCCGTCATGAACTATCGACACGCTTTCCATGCCGGCAACTTCGCCGACGTCTTCAAGCATGCGCTGCTGGCACGGGTGCTGACCTACATGGTGCGGAAGCCTGCGGGCCTGCGCTTCCTCGACACCCATGCCGGGATCGGGATCTACGACCTCGGCGGCGGCGAGGCGTCCCGCACCGGCGAGTGGCGCGACGGCATCGGGCGGCTCGACCCCGCCGCCATGCCGGCCGACATCCTCGACCTGATGACGCCCTACCTGGCGGCTGTCGGACCCCGAGGCCCGGACGGCGGCTGGCGATCCTATCCGGGATCGCCCGCGCTGGCGCAATGGATCCTGCGGCCGGAGGACCGACTCACCCTCTGCGAATTGCATCCGGACGACGTCGCGGCCCTGAAGGCCAATGTCGGCCGCGACAAGCGCGTTAAAGTGCTGGCGTCCGATGGCTACGCGGCCCTGAACGCGCTGGTGCCGCCGCCTGAGCGGCGCGGCCTCGTGCTGGTCGACCCGCCTTTCGAGAAGACGGCCGAGTTCGCAACCTTGCTCGATGCCGTGCTCCGCGCCCACCGCAGATGGCCCACGGGAAGCTACATGCTCTGGTACCCGCTGAAGGACCGTGCGGCCGTGGGTCGCTTCGCCAATGGCCTTGCAGGATCGGGAATGAAGCGCGTCCTGCAACTGCAACTGCACCTTATGGTGGGAGATCCGGAGGCCGGGCCGCTGGCCGGCTGCGGCCTCGTCCTCATCAACCCGCCCTTCACGCTGAAGGGCGAGGCGGAACGGCTGCTGCCCTGGCTTGCCGCCACGCTGGCGCGGCCGGGACGAAGCCCTGAGGGCGCCTGGGCAGCACGATGGCTCGCGGGGGAATGACGGCCGCCAGATCGCGTCGGGTGTCGCCGGTGCCGGTCGGACATCCCCTCAGCGGCACGAGGGCATCGGCCGGCGCCCGTCGGCCCTGGTTTGCGCAGGAGGCGGCTATCGCCAGTTGATCGGCTACATCGACGGGGCTAGAGCGGTTTGCGTTTACTCGAACTCATAGCCTGCGTTGATGAGGTAATTTCGGCATTCCTCGGGCTCGAAGGCGTCGATGAGCAACCCGATGGCGTTCCAGAGTGCGTCCTTGGTTCTGGCGGCCGCCTTGCGCAGGAGCGCCTTCAGTTTGGCGAAGACCTGTTCGATCGGGTTCAGGTCGGGCGAATAGGCCGGCAGATAGAGGACGCTGGCGCCGACGGCTTTGATCGCCTCGCGCACGCCCGGAACCTTGTGGGCCGCGAGGTTGTCCATCACCACGACGTCGCCGCGGCACAGTTCGGGGGCAAGGACCTGTTGGACGTAGGCCCGGAACGCCGGGCCATCCATGGCACCACCGATCACAAAGGGAGCCACGAGGCCGCTGGCGCGCAGACCCGCCACGAGCGTCGTGGTCTTCCAGTGTCCGAACGGGGCCGCATCGACCAGGCGTTCGCCCTTGGGAGCCCAGCCGTAGAGGCTGGTCATCTTGGTCGTGGCGCCCGTCTCGTCCAGGAACACGAACCGCTCCGCGTCCATGAAGCGCTGCCACACCCGCCAGCGGGCGCGAGCGCGGGCCACGTCGGGACGATCCTGCTCGGAGGCTCTCAACGACTTTTTTTGTGTGTCAGCCCAATCCGGCGCAGCGTCCGCCACAAGGTCGACAGGTCGCCGGCCTCGATCCCGCGCTCGGTCAGGCACGCCTTGAGCTCGGCCAAGGTGATCCCCGGCTTCGACTGCGTCAAAGAGCGAAGAAGATCGTCGTGCCCGGCCAACAACGGGCGCCTGTACCCGCCGATCCTGGCAGGCTCGGTCCGACCCGTCGTCCGCACGCGCTGCATCAGCTTGATCGCCGCCGACGGGCTCACCGCGAAGCGCACCGCCGCCTGCCGGATCGAACTGCCTTCACCAACGGCTCGTACGATCCGAGCCCGCAAGTCCGCCGACAAAGGTAAAGCCATGCCGAAGCCTCCCGCACCGGCATCCCTGAATCAGACCTAGCGATTCCGCGCAACACCAAACCGCTCTAAAGGGGCCAAGCTGCGCCTCCAAGAGGCTTGCGGATTGCGACGAGAGGCTTGCGGAATGCGCCGCGTCGGCATGCTGCCCGTCGTGGCGTTCGAGTTCGGCCAGTGGTGCGAGACCATCATGGTGCAGCGCGTCCCGGGCGACGGGAACGCAAGCAGGCCGGGGCTTTCAGGGCCGGGAGAGAGCGGCGCGCCCGACCCGAGGTTCAGGTTGCCTGGATGGCGCAGCACTGCGGCCCGACACCCGGACCGCACCGGCCAGCCCGGTCGCGCTCAGCAGCGTTGACGCACTGTTCGAAGCGGATCAACGCTGCTCGACATTCGAGTGCCGGAGGTTCGCAAGACCCTGCTGGCGAAGCGTCACCGCGAGACGAAAGTGCGCTGGAATTCGTCGATGATCGTGTCGTGGAACTTGGAGAGCCACCCTTCGGCGACCTTGGCCCGGTTCTCGGCAACGTCGGCGCGCCTTTCCGCGACCGTCAAGCGGCCTTCCATCGCCCGGACCTGATCGGCATGACGCTGGACGAGATCGGCCTGATATTCCTCGGCCGCCGCCGCCCGCTCGTCCGCGAGCCTGATGGCCTCGAACGCCTCGGTGACGAGGTCGAGTGCCGAAGACCAGTCGCGCTTGCCCGCTGCGGCGGCCTCGCTTGCGCTTTGAAGCAGCTTGTCCTTGGCCATCGTGGCGAATTCCACCACGCGCTCCGGCGCCGGAGACCCTTGCAGAGGCATGAGCGCCGTGGACGTCTGCTCGCCATCGTCCCTGATCTGTGCTGAGGCTTCCATACCCTTACGCTCCTATTGCCGACTTCGATTCCCGCCATCTACTCGGGAGGATTGAACGCCATCACATTGCTGGCAGCCGGCTTGTCCGGCTTCGACCCGAGGTCTTCATCCTCGACGACGACTCGGGCACCTGTCGTCCCGGTTTGCCGTTTCAAGGCCGTGTACTGAGCCAAGACAGTCGAACGGCTTTTGCGTGCGATGTCGAGGGCGCCATGCGCCAGGGACCGTTCCGCACGTTCGTTCTGCAGTTCCTCGATCAATCGCCGGTGGGCGACTTCGAACTCCGACCGCTCCTGTTCGAATCGTGCATTGAGCTGCTCGATCCGCTCGAGGAGGCTCGAAGACTTCCGGTTCGCACTTTCGATAATTTGGTCTTTGGCTGCAACCGCCTTGGCCAGCATGTCGCATCTGTCTTTCAGTTCTGCATTAATTCTCTGAAGGTCGTGAGACTGCGCGTTGGTTCTGGCGGTAGCGTCGAGCGCCACGTCGAGGCGGCGCTCCAGCCCGACCTTCTCGGCCTGGGCGTCCTTGAGGGTTTTTTCCGCGAGTCGCAACGCCTCCGACTTGTCGCGAAGCTGGTCGCGCACATGGGCCAGCAACTTATCCGTGTTCACGACATGGGCCGTCAAGCCGTCGTTCTTCATCGACAGGGAAGCGACTTCGGCCTCTTGGGCCGACCGCTCCGCCTCGCGAGCCGCCTCGACCTTCTGGCGTGTCGCTTGCTCGGACGCGAGCTTGGCTTGCAGATTTGCGATCGACGACCGTGCTGCCTGCAATTGCGGATCCATTTCCGAAATCGTTCGGCTGTAACTCGCCACCTTCTGCGTCAGGCTTTCCGTCAAGTGCTGAAGACGCGCGCATTCCGCCTCCGAAAGACCGATGATCTCGCGTGCTTCGGCGGATTGCTGCTCGGCCTGCGCGCGCATCTCCTCCGCGACCGCGACGTCATGCCGAAGGGTTGCGTTCTCCTCCCCCAACGTCTTCGTTCGTTCCGTTTCCGAGAACAGGCGGTTGTCGAGCGCTTCCGAATGGCTCTTCAGTTCGGATATCCTGAGCCTCAACTCCGTGATGCGGGTCTCTTGATGGCGCAGCATTTCTTCACGGTCGCGTAAGGCCGCGTCGACCTCCTGGAAGTCCCCGGCCAACTTTGCCGACGAGAGTTGAAGGCTTCTGAGTTCGGAACGGGATGCAAGCGACACGTCGCGCTCGCGCTCCAACAGCGCTTCGACCTCCATCAATTTGGCGCGAGTCGCAGCATGCTGCTCCACGAACGTGTTCAAAGGTCCTACGATCTGGGAGAATTCACCGGACAGGCTCTGCAGATCGTCGAGGCGCTCCGCAAGGCTGTTCACGCGGTCGCGGATATTCTCGCTCTGCTGACCGACGAGATCCAGCGGGCCTCCCCCGACGAGGCGCTCCGCTCTGGCCGGGCTTTCAGCCGCGATGACGTGCGGCACCACGTCGAGCTCGTCGACCGGGTGCGGCTTCTTCAAGAATGACCATTGCTCGAACATGATGACGGGAGCCCGGCTGGAAGACCTTTGAGCGCGGCGCGGCCCATGAAGGACCGCGCCGATCGAGCGTGGTATCAGCCGACTTCGGCGTCATCGCGCACTTCCGATTCGGAATCGCTGAGGCCCGAAGGGCCGAACTCCGCAGGCGGAAATGGGCGGTCGTGCATCCCAACACGGCCGAAAAGGTCGGTCGTCAGTGTCGACAGCGCAAGCTGAGCTCTCGACCCTTGGCCGAGCAGATTTCTGATCGTCGTCTGCAGACTGAGCTGCGACGCCTCGGCCGCGAGGGCGCGCTGCTCTGCCTCGCCGGCTCGTGCCCTTTCGGCGTCGACCTGTTCTTCGGCACGCTCGATACGACGCTGCAAAGCCTCCATACGGCTCTCGAAGACCTGGGTCTTCGTTTCCAGGACGGCGCTCTTGTTGCGCCAACCCTGCGCCTCGAGCTTCAGGGCATCGATCGCCTTCTCGGAGCGGTCCGCCATCGTGTCCATGGCGAGTTCCACTTCGTCGCGTCGTCTCCTGAGCAGATCGACGAGCCTGACAGCGCAGTTCAGGACGTTGAACGCCGACTCATAGTCCCTGGATGTCAGACGTCGATCGTCTTCGCGCCCTCCCATGACATCCGCGCCAACCACGATGGCGGCCGGATCGGACTCACCCGTGGTGCGTTCGACGCCAGATGGACTCGGGCTAAGCTCCGGCACCAGTCCGGCACCAGTCTGCAAAGGATATTGAGTCAGGCTCAAGGATTTCGTTCCACCACGGTCACGTCGGTAGACTGATTACGCCATGTTTCTGGAACTGCTTCGAATCTGCCGCGCTCGACTTCGGTCAAGCGACGGAACAAGGCGGCGCGCCAGCACACAGCCCCTGACAACCCCAGCTTGCGCGTTCCCTGCCCGTTCTGCAATCCTACGACGGTTAATGAATGGCAGAAATTTTGGATCGACACAACGGTTAGATGACCGCCGTACCCCCGAATTCCCTTCGCAGTGAAGCCGACGACTCGACCCTCGGTCCCGCGTAGCGCCCGCCGTTTCGGAAAGCGCTCAAGCCGCTTGAGTCGCGGCCTGCCTTTCCTGCTGAACTTCAACCCGTTCCAAGATGCCGTCGATCGACGAGCCTACGCCGAAGGCTTTGCTGACGAGCTGTTGCAACTTCATCGACAGCTGTTCGGTCGCGGCAGCCCTCTCTGTCGCCTCTTGCAGCGATTTCTGCAAATCGGCGGTGTGAGCTTCGGCCGTTACTGCACGTGACTCGGCAGCATTGACCCTCCGCTTGGCGTCCGTCAGATCCTTGTCGGCCTTTTGCGCATGCGACTTCATCCCCGAAGCAAGTTTCTGCCACTGGATCACTGCCTCAGCCTGTTCCTGCTCCCTGATCCTGGTTTGCTCCGCAAGGGCGGCCGCATCGCTCTCCAACTGGTGACAGCGTCTCACGAGAACGTCGATAGCTTTCGTGGCCCGCGCGATCAATTCTTCGGCCAAACCGGGATCGCTTGCCGCTCTGCCGTCGGGTTGAGCGGGTGCCGCGTTCGGGCGGACCGTCTTGAGAAAGCGTTGCATATGCGCATCCACGTCGGAGAGGGTCGCCGACCCGCCGCTTAGGACTTTGAGATCGAGAATCGGTGCTGCCTGAGAACCCGCCGCCATCTTACGCCTCCATCAGAATGTTCCCTTAAAATACCCTTAACGACAAAACTTAACAATTCCTTAACCAAGACTCGCTTCGTATAAAATGTGCGTGGAGCGCTGACGCGATAGAACTGGCGGGGTTCCGGTGCCGCTACAGCAGTATAGGCGGCCGATGCGGCGTCTGACCCGACGTCGAAGGGACGACAATCGACGTGGCTACGAGGACCGTGGATCACGTCGAAACGCGCCTGATCATTCGCGGAGGATGCGCCCTCATTCGGCCGCCACTCTGGTGAGCACGCTCGCCAGGATGGGATGGACGCGAGAGCCGATCCCGAAGGCGTTGACGATCTTGTCATGCAGTTGGGTGGATAGGTTCTCGGCCATGGCGGCGTGCTCGGCCGACGCCATGGAGGCCTGCTCGAGGTCGGCGACCCGCGCCTCGGCCGCCGAGGCCCGTGCTTCCACGGCTGCAGCGCGTGTTTCGATGGCGTCCTGCTTGGCCCTCATCGTCTCCAGCCGCCGATCGGCCTGTTCCACTTGCGCCTTCAATCCTGCAGCGAGTTTACGCCATTGTTCGAGCGCCTGTTCCTGCTCGCTCGCTTGCGCCTCGGCCTGCTTCTTCGATGCCTCATATTCCTGCTCAAGCCGCTGACATTGTATCGCCAGGGCCTCGAGCGCTTGGGAAGCGTGTTCAAGGAGGTTGACCGCGGTGTCGATATCTCGCTTCGGCAAGATCTTGTTGATCTCGGGACTCGAACTTGGCGCGTCTAGTGCCTCCTGCGGGGCCTTGTGCAGGAGGTTTCGCATCAAGACTTCCATATCGGGCTGACTGGCGGCTTCCGGATCTTCCGACCCCGGACTATGCCTTGAGAAAAGCGCATCCTTGACCGCCACGGCGTTACCTCTCTCGCTCGACCTCGCCCCGGTTTATGCTCCACGGTTGGACGAGGTTCAATGCATTTGTGCGTGAGGTCGGCCCGTTTCGACGGCCGGCAGGTCTCGACCATTTCGAGCCGCAGCACGGGATCGTCCGGGGCCATCACGACGCCACGACCTCGTCGGTCCAGACGCGGAACTCCGTCAGCCGGCTCGAGCCGAACGTGTGGGTGAGCGAGACGTCGGCGGCATCGCGGCCGAACGCCATGAGCACGCGGCCCTTGCGCGGCGCGTTGTTGCGCGGATCGAAGACGTGCCAGCGGCCACCGAGATAGACTTCGATCCAGGCTGCGAAATCGCCCGGCGCGTAGGGGGGCTCGAGGCCGATGTCGCTGATGTAGCCGGTGCAATAGCGGGTCGGAATGTTCATGGCCCGGCAGAACGCGATCGCGAGATGGGCGTAATCGCGGCACACGCCGCGCCGCTCCGCATAGGCCTGGGCGGCGGTGCGCAGCGAACTCGCGTCCTGGTAGTTGAAGACGATATGGTGGTGGACGAAATCCACGATGGCCTTGACCCGAGCCCAACCGGGCGGGGAGCCGCCGAACAAACGCCAAGCCTCGTCCGACAAAGCGTCGCTCTCGCAATAGCGGCTGGCCAGCAGGAACCCCAGCGTATCGGTCGGCAGGTCCTCGACGGCGTGCTGCGCGGCAGCCTCGTCGACCGCATCCCATTGCCCGTGATCGCGGATCACGCTGTCGACCTTGACCGAGAAGCGCCCGGGCGGAGCCAGCACGCGGCTGCACCAATTGCCGAAGCCGTCGCGAAATCCCTCGATCGGCACCGGAGGCTCGGTGGTGATGAGGTCCGGGCGCTCGAGGTCGGCCGAGCGTGAATAGTGCACGTTCAGCATCAGGATGATCGGGGTCGGATAGGGAAGCTCGAAGGCGAGTTCGCAACCCAATTGAATGCGCATCTTTGGCCCTTTCCGACGGCAGGCTTGAGGGAGCGAAGGCCGTGACACGTCATGCCCGCGCAGGAAATGTGGGGCTTCGACGAGGGCTGCGGGCGATGCGCGATTCATGCCGTCGCGTCCAGGCTATTACGAGCCGCGGGATCTGTCGCGCACTGGTTACGGGTGCGAAGGTGTGGATGCGACGCCGAAAGGGGCGGAAGGCCGGTCAAAGGCGAGGCACTATGAGGTTTCCGCTATTCATGTCCGAGTCCAAGCTGGCGCGGCGTGACGGTTCCGCCATTGGTGGGACAGCGATGGAACTCGACGGGCTGGTGGCCGCGCGCGTTTCGATGGACGAGGACGGGCCTCATGGACCGTCTTTCACGCTGAAGTTCGACGTCCCTTCGGCCGACCGTGTCGCCGCCTTCACCACGGCGCATGCTGGCGTACGCGTGCAGTTTCTGGTCGATGGAACGGTCATGTTCGAACCTCGTCTCATGGCGCCGATCACCGATGGGGTGCTGGTGGCCCGCATGGGAGGCGGAGATCAGGTCGAGCGCCTCGTGGCACGGCTCAGAGTTCCGGGTGCCACCATCGCGCTACGGATAGCGCACTGACGGGCTGCCCGTTCGGAGGCCTGCCAAATGCGGGCTGCTTGGCCCCCCGCGACCCTTACCGCGCGTCCGCCATCACCATGGCGGCGCCCTTCTCGGCGATCGCGGCGGTCGGCGTGTTGGTGTTGCCCGACGTGATGGTGGGCATGATCGAGGCGTCGATCACCCGCAGGCCCGCGATGCCGTGGAGCCGCAGCCGTGCGTCGACCACGGCACCCGGATCATCCGTCGTGCCCATGCGGGCCGTGCCGACCGGGTGGAAGATGGTGGTGCCGATGTCGCCGGCCGCACGGGCCAGCGAGGCGTCGTCGTCGCCCACCGTGGGTCCGGGCAGGTATTCCTCCGGCGCGAACCGCTGCAGCGCCGGCTGGGCCATCAGGCGGCGCGTCATCCGGATGGCGTCGGCCGCGACGCCGCGGTCCTCCGCGGTGGCGAGATAATTGGGCGCGATCATCGGGGCCGCGGCGGGGTCGGCCGAGCGGGGCCGCACCGTGCCGCGCGAGGTCGGCTGCAGGTTGCAGGCCGAGACCGTGATGGCCGGGAACCGGTGCAGGGGATCGCCGAACTTGTCGAGCGAGAGCGGCTGCACGTGGAACTGGATGTTGGCCCGGTTCCGCTCCGGGCCGGAGCGCATGAAGATGCCGAGCTGCGAGGGCGCCATGGTCAGCGGCCCGCGCCGCCGCAGCGCGTAGTCGAGCCCCATCAGGGCGCGCCTCGGCAGCGAATGGTAGGCCTCGTTGAGCGTGCGCGTGTTCGAGACCTTGTAGATGGCGCGCTGCTGGAGATGGTCCTGCAGGTTCGCGCCGACGCCCGGTCGCGCGAGCCGCATTTCGACGCCGAGCGGCTTCAGCCAGTCGGGCCGGCCGATGCCGGACAGCCCGAGGATCTGCGGCGATCCGAGCGCGCCGGCCGCGAGGATCACCTCGCCGCGCACCCGCACCTCGATGTCGCGCCCGCCCTGCCTGAACCGCACGCCGCGGGCGCGGCCATCCTCGACCAGGATGCGCTCCACCATGACGTGGGTCTCGACCCTCAGGTTCGAGCGCCCGAGCACCGGCTTCAAGAAGCCCCGGGCCGAGGACCAGCGACGCCCCCGCTTCTGGTTGACGTGGAAGTAGCCTGCGCCTTCGTTGTCGCCCCGGTTGAAGTCCTCGACCCGCGGCACGCCCATCTCGCCGGCCGCGTCCCGCACCGCATCGAGCACCGGCCAGGACACGCGCGCCGCCTCGATGCGCCAGCCGCCGCCGGCGCCGTGGTGCTCGCTGTCGCCCAGGAAGTGATCTTCGAGGCTGCGAAAGCAGGGCAGCATGTCGCTCCAGCCCCAGTCCGGCAGACCCATGGCGCGCCAGCCGTCGTAATCGGCCGCCTGGCCCCGCATGGAGATCATGGCGTTGATGGCCGAGGAGCCGCCGAGCACCTTGCCGCGCGGGTAGTGGAGCGCACGCCCGTTGAGGCCGGGCTCGGCTTCCGTCTTGAACATCCAGTCCGCGCGCGGGTTGCCGATGGCGAAGAGGTAGCCGACCGGGATGTGGAACCAGATCCAGTTGTCGCGGCCGCCGGCCTCGAGCAGCAGCACGCGGCGTTTCGGATCGGCCGACAGCCGGTTGGCCAGGATGCAGCCCGCCGTCCCGGCCCCCACCACAACGTAATCGTAGTCCCCCTCCAGGCGCTCCAAGCCGCATCCTCCCAGGTTCGTCGACCGACGACCATGCGCCGGTTCGTTGCCGGGATGATACGTCATGGAGGGCGGGTTGAGGAGGCGGGCGGAAAGACCGTGACGTTCAGCGGGCGCGGTTCCTGTCCCGCGCGGCCGACAGTAGAGGGTTGAGGACCGTCTTCGCGGCTGCCGCGCTTCGCTCGCAGTGACGAGCGAAGCAACCCAGCCTCCACGACGGTCGATCTGGGTCGCGTCGCTGCGCTCGCGATGACGGTTAGGACCACGAAGAGAAGCGAGAGTCCTTCACCCAGTCCCCCCGGGAGGCCGCAAGGTTCAGTGCGCGCAGTCCTTGTCGAGCGCGGCCGCGAAGTCGAAGCCGGCGAACAACATTCCGCTGCGAAACTTGAAGCTCGGCTTCAGCGGGATCGGGCCACCGGCCGGCTGCAGCGTCATGGGGCGCGTGGCGTTCCAGGAGCCATCGGCATTGTGATGGAACAGCTTGCAGGACATCTCGTAGTCGTTCTGTCCCGGTGCAGCGGGCGCGGGCGCCTGCTGGGCCGAGGCGACCGAGGGGATAGCGAGCAGCAGGCAAGCGAGCAGGGATCGTGTCATGGCGGCATCCGAATCGTGAGCTGCCTCCGGGTACACCGCATCGGCCCGCCCGTCACCTCCTGCGGGGCGCGACGCGGAAACTCCGCCGGTGTGTCGACCCGCTTGGGGGTGGGCTGCAGCGAGCTCCGATGAGTTTGGCCGGGTTCTGCCGTCCGCCGAGGTTGCATAGGCCTCTGCGCAAAGTAAGACGGCGACAGTCTCCAGCATATATCGATATAGCTTCAAATAACGCTGACCGTGTTGTCTGCCACGACAGCAGCGAAGAAGGTGCCGACCCAATTCATGGTACGGATTCTATTCCGTCTCTGCTTGCATTTGGGTCATAGGGATCAAGATAACAGCGACCCTCGCTATCGATGCGGTCCTCAAAATTGAGAAACGAGCCTCAGCTCTGTATTTGTTAGCCTGTCGAGCAACAGTCATCGCAGTGGACAGCGAATGAAGGAAAACCGGTATCAGGGAGCAAGCTGACCAAAGAAAAGGCGCGGGCTTACCCGCGCCTTGCCAACAGGTCTGAACGAGCGTGGCTACTCGATGATACGGATCACGCGTCGTGTCCTTGGTTCGACGATAACCGTTCGCTTGCCCATCAGGACAGTCCGGTAACGAGGGAGATTCGGTACTTCCCGAAGTTCGACCGCGGGAGGAAGCTCCACACCTTCTCGCATCTCGAAACCCGCCGGGGGCTCAATCGGCCTCACGTGCTCTCTCGTGACGTACTCACGCACCACGGTTTCGTCTTCGGGACTCACAACCACTGCCTGGGCGAGAGCCGCCGTCGTGAAAGCGACGAATCCCAAGGCGCCAATTGCTAGAGCCTTCATGTGATCCTCCGATGTTGCGCCCATCACCTAACGCAACCGAACGGCCGTCAGTTCACCGCTTCAGCGGGCGGCCTCTCTAGTTCGTCGCGAGCCGGTGGCGATGGTGGGGTGAGCCGCCGTCTGCCAACCTCGTCAGGCCCCTCGCGTCGGCTTCCGGCCAGTTCGATGCTCGTCCGGGTTCGAGGAGGGTCGACAGCATAAGTTGCGAATGCGGTCGGCTATCCCATTGATGTCGGATTCGGTGGGGACCCGTCGATGGGATCGAGTCCCGATGCGACCCGTCACTTAATCCTGTTGGCGCGTCAGGCCTCGCCCGAGGCCTCCCCATAGATCCGCTCCACGATCGCCTCGATGGCCGCCGTGTCGTCGCCTGCCATGCCATCCATGCTGGCCATCCGCCCCACCACGGTCATGGCGATGCGCTCTTCGACCGTGTCCTCGGCATAGGCGTAGTAGATCACCGCCTTCTCGCCGTCGCGGTGGCAGCGGCCTTCCACCTGCTGGAGCTGGATGGCGCTGTGGCGCATGTCGTGGACCACGAGGGCGCGGGGGCGCTCGCCGCCCGGCATCTCGTTCGCGTGGAGCGAGATCGATTCGGTGACCGTGAACACCATTGCGTCGAGCTCACCGCGTTGGAAGGCCACGCGGGCCGCCTCGTTGGCTTCGGCGCTCCCCCGGCCGTCGATGGTGCCGACCCGCCAGCCGCGACCGCGCAGCGTCTCGGCCAGCAGACTCCCGGTCTCCAGATAGGCGACCGACACCGCGACCTGGGCACTCCCGTCGAGCAGGTCCTCGGCGAAATCCGCCGTGCCGGCGACGCGCAAGAGGCTCGCCTTCTGGCGGAACCGCAGGTCGGCGGCCCAGCCGGCGGGCCGGCGGGCGCTGCCGCCGAGGAGGCCGAACTCGCGGCGGAAGTCGCGCCAGGTCGCGTCGTAGAGGCGGCGCTCGACCGGCGCCAGCGCGGTGGGGCTGAGTTCGCGCTGCACCTCGGGCCAGCCCGCGATGTCGCCGGGCCGGCGCCGCAGCCCGATGGCGTGCGGGCCGCGGTAGAGGAGATCGGCCATGCGGACGCGGTCGGGCGCGTTAGGCTCCCAGCGCCAGTTGGTCCAGCGGCCCTTGGCCCGGCCCATGCCGAGCCGCTTCATGAGATCGCGGAACTCCGCCAGCGTGCCGCAGGGCTGGCCCGCCGCCGCTCCGAGCAGGCGGCCGAGATAGGACAGCTCGTGCGGCGACTGCCCGGCCGTGGCGCTGAGGTAGATCACGAAGGCGGCAGCGTCCGCGACCTGCCGGCAGCTCAGGCTCTGCTGGGCATAGGGGTTGCGCAGCCGGTGGCTCTCGTCGAACACCACGATCGGCCAGGTGCGCTTCGGCACTCCGCCGCGGGCGAGTTCGTTGTTCTTGGCCCGCACGGACTTGCGGACGCTCCTGGCCGGGAGGGCCAGCAGGGATTTCGAGCGCTCGTAGTTGGTGAGCGTCACGCGCTTCGCCGGCAGACCCGCCCGCGCGATGGTGCGACGCCACTGCGGCAGCGCACCCTTCGGCGCCACCACCAGCACCTCGGCTTCGGGCATGGCGGCGACCGCCGACCACACCGACAGCGTCTTGCCGAGCCCCGTCAGGTCGCCGAGCAGGAACCCCGGCTTCCCGGCCCGCCGGGCCGCCAGGATCGCGTCGCGCGCCACCATCTGGTGCGGGCGCGGCACGAGGAGAGCAGGGCCGGCCAAGCTCAAGCCCGAAGTTCCAACGTGCGTCGCGACTCCCGCCACCATGCGACGCGTAGTCCCCCTCCCCCGCTCGCGGCGAGGATCTCGCGCCGACTGCGCCGCACGATACCGCCGGCCCGCTAGGCCGGAATCGGCTTCACCGGTCCCGAACCGACGTAGCGCCGCACCATCTCGGCGCAGAACGCGGCGAAGAGCTCGGGCTCGCGCGGCGGGCTCGTGTGGTGCGGCTCGATCCCGAGGTGCTCGGGCGTGAAGCAGAACGTCACGGTTGTGTCGAAGGGCTCGAGCGTCCGCATCAGGCGGTCGAACCAGCGCTCGGCGTCGGGACGGAACCAGTCGGCCCAGGACAGGCCCGTGCGCAGGGTAGTGACGCCGAGGCGCTCCATCCAGGCCACCGCGTCGTCCAGCCGGTGGTCCTCGAAGTGGAACCATTGGCATAGGCCCAGGGCGGGCGCCACCTCCGCGAAATGTCCGGCCGCGATCTTGGGCGTGCCATCCTGGCGCAGCAGGCCCATGGCGAAGTGCCGGTAGTAGGAGGAGCCCTCCGCTTCCTTGTGGCGCGTCGTGGCCTCCCATTCCTTGGGCAGGTCGTAGAGCGAGTACCAATGGATGCGGGGTGCGCGGCCGACCAGCAGTTCGGCGGTGCGCTTCAGGCCCCAGTCCTGCACCTCCTCGGCCCCGAAGCTCGACACGCCGACCTCGCTGACCCAGACCGGCAGCGACGTGACGGCGCGGATCTCCGCGATCTTCGCGGGCCACTCGTCGAGCGCCCACAGGTTCCAGTCGAGCGGGAAGCCGTGCACCGCGAGGGCGTCGAGGTGATCGAGCACCCCCTTCGCGGTCAGGTGGCGGACCCAGGTCGCGTCGATCGGCGACATGCCGCCGAGCACGCGCGGCAGGTGGGCGTTCTCGGCCCGGATGGCTTTCGCGGCCAGGACCGTCATGTGGGCGAACCGGCTCCAATCGGGGTCGAGCGCCGGATCCCAATGGGACTTGTTGTTGGGCTCGTTCCAGATCATCGCGGCTTCGATCATCGGACGGATCCTCGGGTCGGATAGGCGGCTTCGGCGAAAGCGCCGCGGCTGCCGCGGCGACACAGGAAGACCTCCGGCTCGGGGTTGGCCACGATGTCGAAGCCGGAGGAGCGCAGCATGGCGGCCGAGCAGGCGCGATTCGGCGCCCACCAGTTGGTCGGGTCACCGGAATATTGGTGCTCGATGAAGTGCATCTTGGGATAGCCGGGCGCGTCGAAATGGTCGCTCTTCCAGAAATCGTAGTCGGGCGCGACCTCGTCGACCTGGTCCGAACCGCGCTGCAGCGACTGGAACAGCAGGAGGTCCTGGGCGACGTTCTCATAGATGAGATCCAAGGCCAGCAACGGATGCCGCAGGTGGTAGAGCACCCCCATGAACACCACGAGGTCGAAGCGCTCGCCGAGACTGCCGACGTCGTAGACCGACATCCGCCGGAACTCGATGTCGCGGTGGCCGAGGGTCTCGGCCGCGAAGCGGGCCTGGGCCAGGTAGTCGTCGTCGAAGTCGATGCCGAGCACGCGCGCCGCACCCCGCCGCTTCATCTCGATGGCGTAGAATCCGCCGTTGCAGCCGATGTCGAGCACACTCTTGCCGCCGAGATCGTCGGGCAGCACATGGGCGAAGCCGCGGAACTTGACGCCCGGGTAGTCACCCAGGAAGTGGCCGGGCGCCGTCCACACGCCGCCCCCGAGGTCCATGTTGTGGAACCAGGGACCGAGCGCCTCGGCGCGCGCGCGGGTGTCGGCAGCGCTTCGTTCAACCGTCATGGGATCGATCCGTCCTTCGCGGCCGGTGCCGCGGCGTCCTGAATGCCCGCCCCCTCCCGCGCGATCTCGGCCGCGCTCCGGCCCAGGAGCCCGATGGCGGCTCGGTAGCCGTTGAAGGTGCCGACGTCGACATAGGCCTGGCCGGCCTTGACCCCGACCGCGCGGCCGCCGGCCCCGATGTAGCTGTTGACCAACGTGCCGAAATACTCGTCCCGGCGGTCGCGCTCCCGCCACAGCCGGTCGAGCGCGTGGAAGACATGGCCCGGCATCTTGAAGCCGCCCCAGATCCAGTGCGACGCCGCGTCGGCGCGCTTGACCTGGATCTCGCGGACGCGGCCGTCGGGCTCCAGTATCACGGCGTCGAAGAGTTCCGGCCGCTCGACCGGGAACAGCAGGAACGACAGCACGTCGTCGGGCAGGGCCGCGAAGCCGTCGTTCGGAAACCACACGGTGTCGGGCAGGCCCACCATCACGGGCTCCTCGGGCTGCACCAGAGGAGCGGCACGGAAGACGGCGTCGCAGAGTCCGTTGGCCTGCGGCTGTACTACATAGGCGATCGTGGTGCCGGCATAGCCCGCGCCGTAATAGGCCAGGATGTCGTGCTTACCGGGCGAGATCACCATGCAGATCTTGTCGGCGCCTCCAGCCACCATGCGGTCGAGCAGGTATTCGCTGACCGCGCAGGGGCGCTCCACCCCGCCGTCGAAGCGGCTGCCGACGGGCAGCAATTCCTTCGAGAAGGCCAGCGGCTGGATGCGGCTGCCCCGGCCCGCCGCGGGAACGATGCCCCACATGGTCAGGCGCTTTCCGCGGCGACGGGGGCGCGTGCGGCCATGACGGCGGCCTCGAAATCGCGCGCCCGGTGTTCCGACGTATGTTCGGCCAGCACGCGCGCCCGGCCGGCTTCCGCGATGCGGCGCAGTTCGGTGTCGCCGAGATCGACCGCGGCGAGCGCATCCTGCGTGTTGCGGGCCACCAGGAGTTCGGAGCCCGGCGCAAAGAACTCGTCGAGACCGTCCCAGGCATCGGTCAGGATCGCGGCCCCGCAGGCCGCGGCCTCGAACAGCCGGCCCGAGGGGCACCAGCCCATCTCGGCCATGGCCCGGCGCGTGACGTTGAGGGTCAGCCGGCAGGAGGAGAAGAAGGCCGGGTGGTCGGGCGGCGGCAGGTGGCGCACGAAGAAGATGTTCTCGGTCCAGGGAAAATCCGCCGGGTATTGTGCCCCCCCGATGAGGAACTTGCGCCCGGGCCTCAGCCTGGCCGGTCCGACGAACAGGGCTTCCACGGCCGCCTGCCGGTCGGCCGCATAGGTACCGAGATAGCTCAGATCCGCGGCGAAACGCACCGCCCGCGGCGCCGGGCGGTGGAGGTCGGGGTCGACATGACCGTAGAGCGGCGCGACCCGGCGCGCGCCGAGCCGCGTCGCGAGCTGGTCCAGCGCCGGGCCGCCCGTGTAGCTCAGCACGAGGTCGTAACCCGCGAAGCCGTCCGGCCCGACATAGGCAGGACGGATTGCCGCACTGCCGAGTGCCGCGAGCGTCACGGGCGTATCGAGGTCGTAGAACACCCGCAGGGCGCGCGCCCCATCGAGCACGAGCCGCTCGGCCGCTGCGGCGTCCGGGCAATAGGACGTCACTATGGCGACGTCGGCCTCGGCGACTTCGCGCCGGGCTTGCGCCGCGACGGCGGCCCAATCCGGGTAGATCACCAGCGAACCGCCTTCCAGCGCGTGAAGGTCGCGGTTGTTGCTGTAATATTCGGCGTCGCGCTCGAAGAACACGACGTCATGGCCGCGCCGGATCAGCGCCTTCGACAAGCCTCGCCAGAGCGTCGCATGGCCGTTGCCCCAGGACGACGAGACCGTGAGGCCGAAGATGACGACCTTCACGGCAAGGCCTCGTTGAGCCGCACCAACCGGGCATAATCGCGCCAGACGTGGAGCGTGGTCACCGAAGCCGGATCGACCGCGAGATGATCGTGCCGGTCGAGCGACAATCCGAGCACGTCGCAGACAATGGCCTTGACAACGTCGGCGTGGCTGACCAGCGCCACCGTGTCGTCGTCGTCACGGTCGGCGAGACGCTGCACGAGGCCCATGGCACGTGCCTGAACGGCCGCCATGGATTCGCCGCCGGGCGCAGAGGCCGTGCTGCGGCTTCTATCCCACGCCTCACGACGCGGGTCGGCCGCCAGGGTCTCGAAGCTGGCGCCGGTCCAGTCACCGCAGTCGATCTCGTTGATCTCGTCGGCGATCTCGACCGGGCATCCGGCCCGGCTCGCGACGAGACCGGCCGTCGCCCGGGTCCGTTCGAGCGGGCTCGACAGCACGCGCCGGATTCCTCGCCCCGCGAGCCCTTCGGCCAGACGCGCGGCCTCGGCCCGCCCGGCAGCGCTGAGGTCGACGCCCGGCATGCGGCCGGCCAGCACCCGGCCGAGTAGGCCGTGACTCGCGTGACGAACGAGGAGCAGGGTCAGCACGGGCGCTCGCACGGGATCGTCACTCCAGCCCGGCCATGAACCTCTGGGTGCGCTGGCGCGCTTCCTCGTCGGTGAATTGGCGGGGCGGCGACTTCATGAAGTAGCTCGACGGCCCCACCAGGGCGCCGCCGATGCCGCGGTCGAGCGCCAGCTTGGCACAGCGCACCGCATCGATCACCACCCCGGCCGAGTTCGGCGAATCCCACACCTCGAGCTTCAGTTCCAGGCTCAGCGGCACGCCGCCGAAAGCCGTGCCCTCGAGTCGGATATGGGCCCACTTGCGGTCCGTCAGCCAGGGCACATAATCGCTCGGACCGACGTGGATGTCGTCCGCCTCGAGCGGCACCTCGAACTGGCTCGACACGGCCTGGGTCTTGGAAATCTTCTTGGACTCGAGCCGGTCGCGCTCCAGCATGTTCTGGAAATCGGCGTTGCCGCCGAAATTGAGCTGATAGGTCCGGTCGAGCTTGACGCCGCGCTCGCGGAATAGGTTGACCAGCGCGCGGTGCACGATGGTGGCGCCGACCTGGCTCTTGATGTCGTCGCCGATGATGGGCAGGCGCTTCTCGGCGAAGCGTTGCTCCCATCGCGGGTCGGATGCGATGAAGACCGGCATGCAATTGACGAAGGCGCAGCCTGCCTCCAGCGCCCGCTCGGCGTAGAACTCGGCCGCAGCCTGCGAGCCGACCGGAAGGTAGCACACCAGCACGTCGACCCGCCGGTCGCGCAGCACGGTGGCGACATCGGCCGGCATCTCGTCCGACTCCGTCACGACGTCGCGAAGGTAGCGGCCAAGCCCGTCGAGCGTCGGTCCGCGCTCCACCGTGACGCCGAGGTTCGGCACGGCGGCGAACCGCTGCGTGTTGTTGGGCTGGGCCAGAAGTGCCTCGCCGAGATCGCGGCCGACCTTGGCGGCGCTGATGTCGAAGGCCGCCACGGGCCGTACGTCCTCCACGTGATAGCCGCCGACCTCCACGTTCATCAGCCCCGGGACCGGCTCGTTGGAGCGCGCGCCCTTGTAGTATTCGAGGCCCTGGACCAGGGACGAGGCGCAATTGCCCACCCCGACGATCCCCACGCGCAGCTGCTTCTGTCCCAATGTCGGTTCCCTTGATGCCTGGGCTGCTTAGGGCAGACCGACCGGGATTGCAAAGCCGCGGCGTCGCACCGGGGAGGCGGCCCGAAGCCTGAAGAACCACCCGCCGTCGCGTTAACCACCCCGCGATGACCCGAGCCCGCGCGGGCGGGGCTTGCGCGCGGCGGAGCGATCTTCAAGGCTTCTTAAATCCGCATGGTGTTGGGTCATTCGGTCCGGAGGCTTCGGACGGGCGGTAACCCACCATGGCGACGAAGAAGTTTTCCGCGATCCTGTCGGTCGTGCTGGGCCTCGGCTGCATCGGGGGTTTCCTACGGAACCACGCCACGGAACCGGCCGACCGGGTCGTAGCGGCCCCAAGGCCCACCGTGACCGGCAAGGTGGAACCGGAGCGCCCGCGGAGCGCCGATCGGCTCCAGAGCTCCGTCACGGAAGCCGCCGGGATCGACACGAGCCTGCCGACGGGATCGATCGACCCAGGATCTGCGCTGCGCGTGCCGAACCCGGCCGCCTATGCGGATGCCGCGAAGGACGGATCCTCACTGAGGCTTACGGGCGCCGAGGCCGTCAACTATCTGGCCGGCAACACCTTGCGTCGCGAAGGCCCCGGCGAGCCGCTGCACTTCACCTATTTCGCGTCGCGCGGGCTGCAGGGCGAGGGCAGCGAGCGCGGCTTCGTGGCCCGGGCCTGGAATCGCAGCGGTTCAGACCTCTGCGACACGGGACCGGACGGTGCCGTCGCCTGCCGCCCGATCACGATCCAGCTCGACGCGACGTCCGAACTCGCCGGCGGAAGACTCGGCACCGTGACGATCGGCAGAAGCGCGACTGCGGTGCTGATCAAGGGCAACATCCTCAGATTCCCCGAACATATCCCGTTTCTCGACAGCGACGTCTCGGCACGGGCCGACACCGGCCGAGAGGCGGCCGGAGCCGGGGGGAAAGGCTCGGCCGCCTGGAGCGGCATCGTGGGCCATGCCGCGTCCGTGGCGGGCGAGGCCGCCGATACGGCCCGCCACGTCGTTTATTACGCCAGGGACAACCGCATGCTCGAGCTCCAGCCGATCGACGGCGGGCCGACCCGCGGCAAGGCCGTCAAGGTCACGGTCGGCCATTGGCGGACGTCGAAGTCGTTGGTCTGCCAGACCCGGGTGATCGGCGACGCGGCGCAGAGCTGTTTCAAGCCGGAGGCCGTGGGCGACGGTTCGGTCAGGCTGGTGCCGGCCGGCAAGGGCGGCGACGCGCAGCTCGTGAACGTGTTGACCGAGACCGGCGCCAGGACCGTCGCCCAGGATTGAGGCCGCCGCGGGCGAGACGGCTCCACTTCATCGCGCCACCTTCGCGACTGCCGCGCGTCCCAGCCCCTGTCCCTCCGTCCTGATCCTTCACCCTTGTCGACCCATCAGCGTCTTGCGCCGGCCCGACCGCCTCCGCGCGAGTCCCCGGGACCTGCTCGGCTCCCCGCTCCGCCCTCACCGCGCGATGCGCGACCGCCAGCCCCGTTGCCTGTGGCGCTGGGCCGGCTCGCACCCAGGCCCGGACCGCGGTGGCCGTCGCGGCTTCCCGGGCCGCGGCTGCTGCGTTGGACGCGGAGCGACTCGACGCGGAGCCGTCCCTCAGGTCCGGCCTTGGCCGTGACGACGGCCAGAACGGACTGGTCCGCCGGCACTGCCGCGCGCAGCGCCCCGGTGGCACTGCCGACTTCTATGTCGAGCCCCGACCCGAACCGGATGCCGTTCGGCGCGCGCGCCACATAGCCTTCGAGCGACACGCGATCGGCGGCCGCAAAGGGAACACGGGGCTCGACATCGACCCTGGTCGCATGGAACTCCTCCCCGATCCTCCTGCCGACCAGCAGCACCCGTCGCCCGGCGAGCGACGGCGCGAGTCCGGCGATCCGCAGCGTTCCGATGGTGAGACGGCCGTCGGAACCGGTGGCGAGCGGACCTCCCAGACGCGAAGGCCCGGCCGGCCGCGTCTCGACGAGGCTCGCCACCAAAGTACCGTCGGGTCGTCGCAGCCCGCTCACCGCGACCATGTCGCCGCGCAGGTAGTCGAGCGGGGGCAGTCCGTCCTCGAGTTCCACGTGCTGGCCGAGGACCACCAGGCCCCGCGGCCCCGCGACGTCGATGGGTCCCACCACCTCGCTCCGCACCACAATGGCCCGCGTCACCAGGCCGCCTCCATGGTTGCGGGCCAGGACATGCACGACCTGCCCCAATTTGAGGTCGCGCGGCGTCGCAGGCCGGCCGTCGACCATGACCCGCACGCCGGCCGGAAAGCCAACGCGCAACTCGTTGACCACGATGCTGCCGAAACCGCGTATCGTGCCGATCACCCCCGTGCCGCCGATGCCGCGGTCCTGGCCCAGGGTTTCGGCGGGATCCACCGCGTTCCCGTCGAACCCAGCATATCCGCGATCCGCCTCGTTCGGGGCCATGGCTGCGACGCGCGAGGCCCACACTGCCGCGCCGCTCATCAGCAGCGATGCAAAGCCGCGACGGGACAGCGGTCGGAACGTATGTCCGCTCAAGCCAAGCTCCTCAGGACGCGACACCGCGGCGATCGGTCGGCGCGCTCGCCCGCGGCTCCCCGGCATCGGGCGAGCGACCCGGTGCCGGATCGGGGCGGGGCGGCGCGCCGACGTCCGACGGGCTGTCGGCGGTCGGGACCATCTCCTCGGCGTAGCCATAGACGCCGAAACTCCAGCGCCAGGCTCCGCCGGGATCGGCCTCGCAGGCATGGTGCGCGGTGCGGTTGGCCGAGGTCAGCGCCTCGGTGGCGAGGTCGCGCGACCGTTGTTCCAGCATCCCCGCCAGATCGGCCGACAACCCGTCGTAATGGACCGCGCGCTCCAGAAATCGCGGCACGGGCCCGAGCACGTTTCGGACGGATGCCGCGATATGGTCGTGAAGGTTGCGGCCGAAGTAGTAGAACTGCTGCTCGTCCCCGCCCTGGGGGACGAAGGCGGCCTCGAGCAACGTCACCACGTCGTCGGCCCCGAGCATCGCAAGCTGTCTGTCGAGCCATTCGTCGAGCACCGCCCGGGGCCTCACATCGCGCGTCACTGACGCCACCAGGGCCTCGAAGGAAGGACGGCCAGGCTCGGCGACACGCGGCAGCGGCAATGGCCGACCTCGTGCATCCGTCGTCTCGGCCAGGGCCAGCCAACGGGCCAGGATGCGGCTCGTACGCGAGAGCGAGGCCGGGACCACGTTCACGGGAGCGCCGGCGCCCCGCAGACGGCGCACCTCCTTGCGATGGATGCCGGTCAGCAGGCTGACACGGCTGTCCGTCTGCTCCTTGCCGGACAGCGCGAAGTCGTGGTCGGCCACGTTGACGTAGAGTTCCCGCAGGACGACGCAAAGCGCCGGAAAGGTAATGCCCCGGCGCAGGAAGAGGCGCACCAAAGGGCGCAGGATGCGGACCACCGCGGCCTGCAATCTGGTCGTATCGAGTGGAATATCGTGCGATGGGACAGCCACCGCATGCACATTACCGGGTCCGGAGCCGGACACAATCCCACCACGAGTCGGACATGGGGAACCGGCCGCATGATCCAGCGGCTCGGTCCGGTGTCCAAGGGCCAGCGCGTGACCGGACCGCTTGGGCTGCGGCCGCGCTAGAAAAAAGACGCGGAGGGTCGGGCGTCGGGCAAACCTTAGCCCCGCGGGGGCGTTGTCGACACATGGTTGCCCGGCATCGACGCAGATGCGACGGGCCCCGCGCGGAGTTCGGCCCCCATGACCATCATCTGGTACATCGTTATCGGCTTTCTGGCCGGCGTCATCGCGAAATTCCTCATGCCGGGACCCAACGAGCCGAGCGGCTTCATCATGACGACGGTTCTGGGCATCGTCGGTGCCCTGGTGGCCAGCTTCCTGGGCCGGGCGATCGGCTGGTACGGCGCGAACGACGGTGCCGGCTTCATCGGCGCCATCGTGGGTGCGGTCATCGTGCTGTTTGTCTACAGCTTCTTCGCACGCCGCAGTTCGGCCCTTTGACGGGGCGCAGCGCAGGCAGAATGGCCCGTTCGCCTGCCCCGTAAGTCACGGGCGCCGATCGGCCAGCGCAGCCTTGAGCGGGCAATATCCCGTGGCGCCACGATAGGCCAGGGCCGCGCCCGCACCGAGGGCCAGAACGCTCAGAGCCATGTTGGGCCGGGGCTTCGCCGCTGCCGCTGCCGGTACGAGACCCGCCGCGGCCGACCATAGGCGCTCCGTCGTCGACAATTCGCCTGAAGAATGGTGGTCCATCGACGTCGATCCCAGTCCACCGCCCGAATGGGCGGCCTCGTTACAACGGTTGTAACCGGCTGGACGCCCGACTGTTCCCCGTCTGCGACCCCAGGACGTGAGCACATCACCCGCCCGCATTCCACCCTCGGTCCGACCTTGGCGCGGGCCTGGGACGCTGAGAATGCATGTTCCAGCTGGAGACATGGTGAACCTGACCTGGATCACGGCCGATGTGGCTATCGGCGGACGCATATCGGAATCGGAAGCCGGCCGACTCGGTGCGGACGAGCGCGTCGGGGCCGTCGTCGACCTGCGCAGCGAGGCTGTGGACGAAGCCGCCGTCCTGCGGCGCCAGGGCATCGCCTTTTTGCATCTCCCGACCGACGATCACGCCGCCATCACGCCCGCGATGCTGGAGCTTGGCGTCGCTTTCGTGCAAGAACATCTCGCGCTGGGTCGCCGCACGCTGATCCATTGCGAGCACGGCATCGGCCGATCCGCCACGCTGGCCCTGGCGGTTCTCGTTGCTGAAGGTCGAACGCCTCTCGGCGCCTTGAACCTCGCCAAAGGCAAGCGCGGCAGCGTGTCGCCGAGCCCGGCGCAATACGGCTGCTGGCGGGATTGGCTCGAGGACCGGAAAGCTGCCGGCGGAGAAACGTGGGAGGTCCCCGACTTCGACGCCTTCGCGGCCATCGCGTACCGCCATCTCACCCAAGCGCGATGATCTTCTACGGCGCGGGGTCGCGCAGGATAGGCGTCTCCGAAGCGCTGGCCGACATCACCGACGCGATCAATGAGGCACTCTCGCGGCCGCTCCCCGTCGAGCGTCATGCCGCCTGGGTGGCGGCCCTGGTCGCGGCAGGCGGGCTGGCCCAAGGCCTGGCCGACGCGGCCGCGGGGGCGCCGGATCGAGAGCCCGTCCAGGAGGGGGCCGCCGCCGCCGCCATGCTGCTGACTTGCGCACTCGCCCTTGTCATGGGGCGCTCCTGGAGCAGCGACTTCGCCGACCTGCCGACAACGGCGCCGCGCGACGTCGCGGACGCCCTGGCGTCGTTGACCTCGCTGGACATGCCCGACACGGTCGACATCAGGCTGACCGAGGGCTTCGCGCATTACGCGCTCTATCCGGAAGCCTATTGGGTCGCGGCCGCCGCCCTGCCCCTGCCCCAGCCTACCGAGGTCATCGGTATCCGGTCGATCGGCACCACGCTGGCCGCCGTGGTGGTGGCCGCCCTCGACGCGCCCTGCCCCGCAACCGTCCGTCCGAACGGCCACCCTTTCGCCCGGCAGGTGACCTTCGGTGCGGCACTCGACGGGGCCGTCCGGCGCCGAGCCGGTGCAGTCTGGGCGATCGCCGACGAAGGTCCCGGACTGTCGGGCAGTTCCTTCGGGGCAGTCGCCGATGCGCTCGTGTCGTGCGGCGTCCCGCCGGAGCGCATCGTGCTGTTCGCCAGTCATGGCAACGCACCCGGCGCCATGGCGAGCGACGCGCATCGCCGACTCTGGAGCGAGGCGCGCCGGCCCTTCGCCACCTTCGAAGATGTGCTGCTCGGCGGCGCGCCCGCCGCTCGCGGCCTCGCCGGTTGGGTGGCCGACATCACGGGGCCGCTGCTGACGCGGCCGGACGACCTGGCGGGCGGGGCGTGGCGGCGCCACCACTTCCCCCTCGAGGAGGCTTGGCCGGCCGTCGACCGGCAGAACGAGCGGCGCAAATATCTGATGCATGGCGCAAACGGGCGCTTCCTGCTGAAGTTCGCGGGGCTCGGCCGTTTCGGGAGCGACAAGCACGCACGGGCGCAGGCTTTGGCGGAGGCGGGGTTCGGCCTGCCCCCACTCGGTTTCCGGCATGGGTTCATCGTGGAGGCGTGGCGTGACGATCTTCGCCCCCTGGACTGGCCCACGGCAGACCGCACGGCCGTCCTGGATCACCTCGCGCGCTACCTCGGCTTTCGGGCACGCACCTTTCCGGCGCCGCGCCACCAGGGCGCCTCGCTGGCGACGCTGTTCGATATGGCCCGGGTCAACGCCGCTGAGGGGCTGGGCGAGGCGATAGCCCGGCACATGGGGGGCTGGGCGGGGCGGCTCGACGACCTCGGTCGGGCCCTGCAACCCGTGGCGATCGACGGGCACCTGCAGCCTTGCGAGTGGCTCGCGGATGGGGGTGGCGGCTTGGTGAAGACCGATGCGCTCGATCATTGCGCCGGGCACGACCTCGTCGGCTGCCAGGACATCGCCTGGGACGTCGCCGGCGCCGCGATCGAGTTCGCCCTCGACCCGGAAGAGACCGAGGCGCTACGCATGGCTACGGCACGGCATGGTGGGGTTGCCTGCGATGCCGGCCTCGTCGCATTCTTTCGCATCGCCTACGCGGCTTTTACGCTGGGGACGCTCACCCTGGCGCGCGAGCGCGAGCGCGAGAGCGGGGCCGAGGCCGATCGGCTCACGCGAGCGGTCGGCCGCAGGGCGGCGGCGCTCCGCGGTGCTATCGGCTCGGACGGCAGGCACGGCCGGCATCGCGGTCACGGTTTTCGATGACGGCAAGGTAGCCCGTTTCTTGCTTCACCCCGCCTGCCTCGTCATTGCAGGCCCGTCCTCCGTCTGTTGGGTCCCCGCCATGAAGATCCGATGTGGATACAACCTCTCCTACCAGTGCCCGCAAGCGGTGCCGATGCAATTCCTGCTGAGCGTCCACCCGTCGCGCGAACGCGACCTCGTGACCGATCAGGTGATGCGGACCGACCCCTATCTGCCGAGCCGCGTGGTCCTGGACCATTTCGGCAACCGCCTGACCCGCCTCGTCGCGCCTGCGGGCGAACTCGCAGTGTCGGCGGACTTCATCGTCGAGGACAGCGGATCGCCCGACGAGGTGAACCGGGATGCACAGGAGGTACCTGTCGACCACCTGCCCGACGAGGTGCTGATCTATCTGATGGGAAGCCGCTACGCCGACACCGATCTTCTCGGCGACACCGCCTGGTCGTTGTTCGGCGGGACGCCCCGCGGCTGGACCCGGGTCCAGGCTATCGTCGACTATGTCCACGACCGCCTCCGGTTCGACTACCAGATGGCGCGCAGCACGCGCACGGCGAGCGAGGGCCATTTCGAACACGTGGGCGTGTGCCGCGATTTCGCTCATCTCGCGGTCAGCCTGTGCCGCTGCATGAACATCCCGGCCCGCTATTGCACAGGCTATCTCGGCGACATCGGGGTTCCGCCGGTGGACGCGCCGATGGACTGGAGTGCCTGGTTCGAGGCCTACCTCGGCGGCCGCTGGTACACGTTCGACGCGCGCCACAACATCCCGCGCATCGGCCGCGTCGTCATGGCGCGCGGCCGCGACGCCACGGACGTGGCCATCTCGACGGCGTTCGGTTCCGCCATCCTGGGAAGGTTCGACGTCATCACGGACGAGGTCAAGGAGGCGACCACCTTCCGCCACAGCTATTCGGGGCATTTCACGTCGGGCGAGATCGACCCGCAGTCCTCGATGCCCGTGCTGTCGCGCAGCTGACGCCTTTCCGGAGGCAGTAAATTGCTTTAGGGGCTGTCGCTTCGGCCATCGCGCCCGCGGATGAGGCGGCGGGCCGCCGCGCCCGCGAAAGCGGGGTGCAGCGAACGTCCGTGGAGCGGTACGAGGCTCGCGAGGCTTTTTTCACGGACGGCGAATGACGGTTCTCTCGGTCAGGCACATCACCAGCTACGAGTACAAGGCGCCGGTGCGTTTCGGCGAGCATCGGCTGATGTTTCGTCCGCGCGACAGCTACGACCAGCGCCTGATCTCGTCCGATATGCGGATCTCGCCGGAGCCGAAGCGCGTCCGCTGGTTTCACGACGTCTTCGGGAACTGCGTCGCCGTGGCGAGCTTCGCCTCGGAGGACAGGGTGCTGACCTTCGACACGACCATCGTGCTCGACCACACCCCGTCCAACGCCCCCGACTTCGCCATCGAGGACTACGCCAGGACCTATCCGTTCACCTATGGGGCCGAGGAACGGCCCGACGTCTCGCGGCTGATCGAGCGCCAATATCTCGATCCCGAGCACCAGCTCGACAAATGGGTGCGGCGCTTCCTGCGCTACGGCCAGAGCACCGATACGGGTGAACTCCTGATGACGCTGACCTACGCCATCAAGGAGACCTTCACCTACGCGAGGCGCCTCGAACGGGGCACGCAGGATCCACTCCTCACGCTGAGCAGCGGCAAGGGCACGTGTCGGGACTTCGCCGTGCTGATGATGGAGGCCGTGCGCGCGCTGGGGTTCGCGGCGCGCTTCGTGTCGGGCTATCTTTATGTGCCGAGCGGCGGCACCGAGGAACATCTGGGGGGCGGCAACACCCATGCGTGGTGCCAGGTCTATCTGCCGGGCGCCGGATGGGTGGAGTTCGATCCCACCAACGGCATCGTGGGCAACCGGGATCTTATCCGCGTGGCGGTGGCGCGTGACCCGCGGCAGGCCATCCCGTTGCAGGGCAGCTACTTCGGCAACGCCGCCGACTACATGGGAATGACGGTGTCGGTTGAGGTGAGGGAAGTCGAAGCACCCGCGGCACAGGGCGGTCCGGACAGCCGCGGCGGGGCGACCAGCGCCGCGGAGGCGGGCAACGGCGAGAACACGGAACTCGAATGCGCGTGACGCCGAAGGCGTGAGGGGCCGCCTATGGCGTAGCGCGATGGCCCGGCCGGGCGGGAGCCGGTCGAGAGAACGCCCGAGGCGCGTTCGATGCCGGCCGGCCCGCGGCATGCAACCGAAGGGCGCAAGCTGCCCGGGACGGGATCAGGCGCCGACGCGCGACATGCCGTCCGTCGCGACGCGGTTGCCGGGATCGACGACCTTGGCGCGCGAGTAGGATTCCTTGGCCTTCGTCATATTGCCGCTCTTCTCATAGGCGAGGCCGAGACCCGCCCAGGCTTCGCCGTTCTTCGAATCGACGTTGAGCGCGGCGTTGTAGTCCTCGATCGCCTGGGCATACTTGCCCTGAGCCGTGTAGCTCTGGGCCCGGGCCTGATAGGGGGCTGCCGCGAAAGGGTCACGGTCGATCGCATTGTCGAAATCCGTGATCGCCGCGGCCTGCTCACCCCGCCTCTGGTGGATCAAGCCGCGTGCATGGAAAGCCTGTGCGCCCTGGGCGCCTTCCGAGTTCAGCTTGATGGCCTGGTCGAGATCCGACATGGCCTGTTCCAGATTGCCTTGCGCGCGGAGGAGGTTGCCGCGCCCGAGATAGGCCGGCGCATGGTTGCGGTTGCTCTCCAGCGCCCGATTGAAGTCGGCCAAGGCGAGATCGTTGCGGCCGGTCTGCCGGTAAGCGAGCGCGCGGTTGGTGTAGGCGGCGGCATTGTTGGGATCGATCTGCACGGCCTTGGTGAAGTCCACCACGGCCTTGTCGAAATCCCCGGTGCGGGCATAGGCGGCGCCGCGCGTATTATAGGCTTCGGGATCCTGCGGGTTGCGCGCTACGACATCCGACAGCGACGCCAAATTGACGGACGAATCCTTGCTGCGGGGCGTGACCTCGGCGATGCCCATGCCGACGGTCGCGAGCGAACCGGCGCTCTCGCAGCCGGCGAGGCCCAGGCCGACCAGCACCACCAGCGGGGCAGCCGAACCGCGAAGGACCGGGAGGCGCCACCGGGCGCCCGAAGACACGGGACTGCAGGACATCTTCACCTTCGTCATGTCGCCCATTTCACCCAAGACAAAGCCTGACCGCCTGTCGCCGCTGCACGCGCTGGAGTGCAATCTCATTGCGGCTCAACTTGGGTCGTCGTCAAAGAAAACCCACACTGTTGCAAAACCGCTTCAGACCGGAGCACGCGACAGCCATTCCCGCCTGCCGGATCGGCCCGGCCAGAAGTCGGTCTGCCGTCTCCGATCAGCATCAAACACCGTCATGGTTGAGGGTCCGTAAACGCCGACGTGAGGAACGGCGGTCAGCAAGCGCCCGGCACGGGCTTCGGTAGCGCCGGCCGGAGTCCTTCACACCGCGTTGTCTTGCGGGCAAGCTTGCGGGCACGAGGCACGGCTTCCGCCTCTTCGCGGACCCACCTTTCGGACGGTTTCTCGAAAGGCCCGCCCGGCTCCATCTCGCGACAGATGCCCCCGCGCTGCATCTTTGTCTTCAGCAGCTTGAGGGCCTGATCACCGGAGTTCGGTCATTCCTTGGTGCATTGGCAGGTAGGCGTGCCGTTGCCCTCGGCGTCCTCGCAATCCGCCGTGTCGCGCGACGGACAGCTCGCGCTGCACTGCTGGTCTTTCAGAGCATTGGTGGCGGTACACACGTAGCCGGGGCTGCCCGGGAGCTTGCGCTGGAACTGGGCACCTGGCAGGAAGCCCGCTCCGTCATCGCTCTGCGCCGTCGCGGCCGGCACCCCCGCCGTGCACAGGGCCAGGGCAAGCGCAGTCCGCACCAATCTCGTCATCCGCATCGTTCCGCTCCGCTCCGCACCACCGCCGCAGCATCAACGAGCCCCGCTGCCCGCGGTTGCGTGAAGGCGTCCAGACGGCCGAGTCGTCGATCGCCCGGCGACGGGCCGTTTTCCCGGCGGCTGCAAGCCGTCCCTGCGTCACCCGGGGTCCCGCCCCGCGCGCGACAGCCGGGCCCGGAGGCCGACCGGCCCGCCGTGGATGCCCAGGCCAGGCCCGCGGAGGGTGCAGGGCGGATCAAGGGGCGCATCGCTTGCGGGATCGGGGCCTGAGGCGCCCCGTCACTCCGGCGCGGGGCGCCCACCATCGGGCAGCGCGGCCGCGGTGCCGTCCCGAACGGCGGGCCTCCACGTGGCGGCCAGGATCCCGATCCCGCAAGCTGCGCCGAGGTAGGCTCCGGCCACCATGTCGCCCACGAAGTGGTCATCGGCCCCGAAAAGACCCACGGCCACCGCCAGCACCGGCAGGGCGAGCAGCAGGCGCCAATGCGGCAGACGCGCCCAGAGAACCGCGACCGGCGCCGTGACCTCGGTCATGTGGCCGGACGGGAACGACGACCATCCGGTGCAGCCATGGAACGGGAAGGCCCATCCTTGCGGTCTTAGGTAGCAAGCTCACCAAGGGGTGATGAGCCTGATCCAAGCGCACCGGAGTCTAGGAAGACGCCGGTCGGCTCCAAATACGCTGTACGTCGTTTACGAGCTGCCGCCCGTCATATGGCTTGCTCCAGTACGGGATTGTGGAGAAGCGCTCCGGGATGGCTTGCTTGTCGTATCCGGTGATAAAGCCGAACGGAACCTCACGCTGCTTGAGTTCGTCGGCTGCAGAATAAGCCATCTCTCCACGAAGATTGATGTCGAGCAGGGCGACCTCAAAGCCGTCAGCTTTGATGCGGCTGATAGCGTCGGCAACGGTGCCGGAGAGCATTACGATTTCCGCGCCGTGAGCTTTGAGGATCTGCTCGATGTCGTCGGCCAAGAAGTACTCGTCTTCCACCACGAGGACCCGCAGTCCCGTTAAAGGCTGATCGCTTTGCATCCAGTCACATCCCCTTAGATCCATTAGGGGAGGAGGCTAGCGGCGGTAGCCGGGGTCGGCAAGCTTCTCTGGTCCTGCCACTCCCGGACCGTCTAGGTCCAACTCGATTGCCACAAGGTGGTCGCGCATGTGACCGAGGGTCGTCAGCATCGTTGCCAACGCCTTGTCCGCCAGCTCGGTGGGAAATCGTCTTGATCGACGATCCGCGATGCGGTCGCGGAGTTGAACAACTCGCGCGTCGCCCTCCGCCACATGGCGGGCAGCTAACTCTCGATCGGCTTCGGTGTGACGCATCCGCCCTTGTAGCACAAAGGCCGCCTCAGTGGGCGGCCTCTTCGTTTGTCGGAACAGGCTGCCCCCATTCACCAGCACCGCGAGGCAGCAGGCGACGAGCAGATGGCCGATCCGCCCCGGGTGCCAGCCGAAGAGGCCGGCCAAGGCGGACCCTGCCAACCCCAGGGCCGCCAGCGGCAGCAGCGGGTCGACCATGTGGGTCAATCCGCGGAAGACCGCGTCGTGGCCGTTGACGTCGACATGCGCCAGAGACGCGGCACCGCGATCCACGAAGGCGATGCAGAAACCCACGACGATCGGGCAGGACAATGCCACGGCGAAGGTGGTCCCGGCGCGGCCATCGAGACTCGGCATTCATCGACCTCGCTGGCGGCGCCCTGCCCGATTCTCAGCCGAGCTGCATCGACACCTGGACGGCACCCTTGTTGCTCAGGACACGAAGCGCGACATGCTCCCCGACCTGACGCAATGCCACGTCGACGCGAGCGTCCGCGAAGCCGAGATTGTGCAACGTGATCTCTTCGGCGAACCGCGGCAGCCGTGGGTTGCGGAACTGGATGGCGCGGGTCGCGGGATCGAATTCGAGCCCCAGCATGGCTTGGAGCAGAAGAAAAGGCGTGGCGGCCGCCCAGGCTTGTGGGGCGCAGGCCACAGGATAGAGCGTCGGTGCTGCGCCCTGGCGCTTGCGGAAGCCGCAGAACAGTTCCGGCAGGCGGCGGAGATCGAAATAGCTCGCCGCGGTGAACAAGGCGTCGAAAACGCGGTCGGCCTGTTCCATGAGGCCATAGCGCGCAAGGCCGAGCACGATCAGCGCGTTATCGTGGGGCCAGACCGAACCGTTGTGGTAGGACATCGGATTGTAGCGCGCCTCGCCCACCGCCACGGTGCGTACACCCCAGCCCGACAGGAACTTCGGAGTCACGATTTCCTGGGCCATGCGGGCGGCCCGTTCCGGCTTGGCGATGCCGGTCCACAGCACGTGGGCGGCATTGGAGGTTCGCACGCGGCATGGCTGCTTGCGGCCGTCGAGCGCAAGCGCGTACATGCCGATCTCGTCACACCAGAACGCCGCATCGAACTTTTCGGCCAGAGCTTCGGCCTGGACCTCCAGCGTCCCCGCGCGATCCCCTTGGCCCAGCGCGCGGGCGCATTTTGCGCCGAGGTTGCGGGCCGCATAGCTGTAACCCTGGACTTCGACAAGAGCGATCGGGCCGTCGGCGAGACTTCCGTCGGCATGGAAGACGGCGTCGAACGAATCCTTCCAGCCCTGGTTCTGCAGGCCCTTCTCATCGGCGCGGGCATATTCCAGGAAGCCGTCGCGGTCGCGGTCGCCGGGGCCGTCCATCCAGTCGAAGCCGCGCTCGATGGCAGGCCATAGGTCTCGGAGCGTTTCGATGTCGCCGGTGCGCTCGAAATACAGACCCGCCAGAACGATGAAGAGCGGTGTCGAGTCGATCGACCCGTAGTAGAGGCCGAAAGGTATCTCCTTCAAGGCCGCCATCTCGCCGCCCCGCATCTCATGCAGGATCTTGCCGGGTTCGGCGTCGGCTTCGGCCTCCGTCGTTCTGGCCTGGAGATAGGCCAGGCGCTTCAACACGCCCTTAGCGATTTGGGGGTCGATCCACAGTGTCTGAATGGCCGTGATGATGCCGTCGCGGCCGAAGGTCGTCGAATACCACGGGATGCCGGCGTAGGGGTAAAGACCCTGCGGCGTCTCCGTGATCAGCATGTAGAGGTCGGCCGTCGAGCGGCACATGACCTCGTTGAAGATCTCGTTCGACGATTCGACCGTTGCGACGTTGCGGGTCATCGCCTTTTCGTGGCGGTTCGCCGCCATGAAGCCCCGCATGAAACCTAAACTGGCGGCAGGTTCGACGCCGCTGCATGCGGCCGAGAACAGGATGGCACGCGATGCGCCCCCTTCGAGGGATATGTCGAACGTCGCGGCCCCGTGCGCGAGGCGTGGCGGTGGGGGCTCGAAACGCAGCACGGCGCGACGCTCGAGCCCGTCGAGCCCCGCATAAATGAAGGCCACCGCTTCGTCTTCGATCCGCTCGGAAATCGTACCCCGCGACGTACGCCGCATGCCGCGCGCCTCGAACAGATCGGAAAAGTCGCAGCCGAAGACGAAGGCCAGCGTGAAATCGAGCCTTTCGGCACCATGGTTCGCCACGTGAATGCGCTGATGAGCGCAACCGCCCCACAGATAGGTGGTCCGAACGATGTGGATCGTGTCCTTGGGCATCACGATATGCCCGTCGCGGTAGATGTCGGGATTCGTGAGGTCGACCGACAGCGAGATATTGTCGTCGCGCACGCTGGAGCCGAGAAGCAGCGGTTGCGTCCCCGCGATCAGCAGTTCGAACCGCGACATGTAGCGCGTATCGTGGTTGAAAAGGCCGTCCGGGCCGCCTGCCGAGGCACCGATGTCACCGTGGCTGTCGATCACCGCGAAGGTGTCGCCGTTCTTCAGCGTATGACGCGGACGGGCCGAGGACTCCGTGGCCGCAATGTAGAACGGGGTTTTGTCGGTAGGGTCGACCACGCCGCTTCCCGGGACCTCACGGGGCAGGACGACGCCAGCATCTTCGGTCATCAGGGACAAATCCGCTCGGGCTACCGATCACCGGCCGCGTCACTGCGCGATATTGGTGCCGATCCGGATCCGACCGCCCCGGTCCACGGTGGGGCGGACACCGTCGCGGCCGGGCGACATCAAGCGGACCGGGCCCTGAAGGGCGGCGAGCGCCCCCTGTTTTCTGTAAAGGTCGACATAGTCCCGCGCCATGCGCTCAGCCGTGAACCGCTCCTCGAAGCGCCGGCGAACCTTGCGACGGTCGAGAGCCAGCACCTGCGGCACGGCCGCGATCGCCTCGTCCATGGACCCGACGATACGGCCCGTCACACCGTCCTCGATGATTTCAGGCACCGAGCCGTGACGGAAGGCCAGGACCGGCGTACCGCAGGCCATCGCCTCGATGGTCACCAGCCCGAAGGGCTCGGGCCAGTCGATCGGAAACAGGAGTGCGCGGGCTTCACCGAGGAACTTGGTTTTTGCCCGTTCATCGACCTCGCCGACGAACTCCACCCCGCCGCCGGCCAGCAGCGGCTTGATTTCGCTGTCGAAGTACTTCTGGTCGGCCTTGTCGACCTTGGCGGCGATCTTCAATGGGATGCCGAGCGCACGGGCGATCTTGATGGCCCGGTCGGGACGCTTCTCGGACGAGATCCGGCCCAGGAACGCGAGATAGCCACCCCGGGGATCGTAGCTGGGGGCGTGCAGGTCGATCGGCAGCCCGTGCAACACGGTGCCCGCAAAGGTGGAGTCGGCGATGGGGGCGCGCTGCGCATCCGAGATCGACACCAGCGGCATGTCGGGGAAGGCCCGATAGAACGGCCAGAGATCCGGGATGTCCTGGCGGCCGTGCAGGGTTGTGAGCGTCCTGTTCTCCATCCCCCGGAACAGGGGAAAATGGAACATGTCGACATGGAAATGCAATATGTCGAAGGATCGCGCCAAGCGATGGGCGCGCTCCGCCATCATAATCGTGTGGGGCAGGTAATCCGTCATGGTCTCGGACAGACGAATGGCTTCGGTGGTGCACGGCAAGAGATTGGCGGCCGTCATCGAATCGCCACTTGCGAACAGTGTGACGTCGTGGCCTTGGCGGACCAGTTCTTCGGTCAGCCAGGACACGATCCGCTCGGTTCCACCATAGAGCCGCGGCGGCACGGACTCCATCAAGGGGGCGATCTGAGCGATTCTCATGCTGGCTCTCTCGGCTGGAGATCGGCTGACCGTCTCCCTCGTGAACGCTGCCTTGAGCGGCTTTGTTCCGCGCCGCACCATGGGCCGGCGGCTTGACCTGAGCCATGGAACTTCGACTTCTGCATGACGTTCCTCGGCTGTCGACGGGATCTTCGGCAGGCGTTCCGTGCTGACGTCTTCAGACGCGAGCTGTCCAAGATGATGCCGCAGCGACCGCCGCCAGATGCTTGTCTGTTTTTCGACGTCGACGGTACGCTGATCGACATTGCGCCCACCCCGGAGAGCGTGATCGTACCCCCGGGGCTGATCGACGATCTGCGCCGTGCCGAACGGGTCTTCGGCGGTGCACTCGCCCTCGTGAGCGGTCGCAGCATCGCCGGGCTCGATCACCTCTTCACGCCCTTGAAGCTGAAGACGAGCGGCGTGCACGGCGCCGAGTTTCGCTTCGGCGACGACAAAGACGCGCTCTGGGCGAAGGCTATGCCGCTCCCACCCCTGGTCGTGGAAGGTCTCATGGCGATCCTCGGCAGGTTCCCTGGCACGATCGCCGAGGATAAGGCGTTCAGCGTGGCGGTCCATTACCGGGCCGTGCCGGCCAGCGGACCGCCCCTGCGGGAGGCACTCGAACGATTTCTTGCGACCCGCATCGACCTCGGGCTACAAATCCTGCCGGGACACTTTGTTTTCGAGATCAAGCGCCCGGAGATCAACAAGGGCGCGGCCATCGAAAGCTTCATGGCCAGGGCACCCTTTGCCGGCCGCCGTCCGGTGTTCATCGGCGACGACGTGACCGACCTACCCGGTTTTACGGCCGTCGTGTCACATGGTGGTTGGGCCTATTCGGTGCGGGACGCGTTTCCGGGAGTGTCGGGCACCTTCACCGATCCGGCGGCAGTACGGCAATGGCTCGCTCGTCTCGACCCTTCGAAGGCTTTGACGGTATGACGACCGCCCGCAACATGGATTATGCGCTGATCGGGAACAGCCACGTTGCCGCGATGATCGACACCAATGCCCGCATCGTGTGGTGGTGTTCGCCGCGCTTCGACTCCGACCCGGTGTTCTCCAGGCTGCTGGCCGGCGAGGACGAGAAAGGCTTCTGCGACGTCGTCCTGGCCGATCAGGTCGATGCGAGCGCGAGCTACGTGCGCAATACCGCCATCCTGGAAACCATCCTCAAGGACAGCCAGGGCGGCATCGTGAAGGTCACCGACTTTGCGCCTCGCTTCAAGCAATACGGGCGCATGTTCCGGCCCGCCCAGCTGGTCCGCCGCATCGAACCTCTGGCAGGCTTGCCGCGCATCACGATTCGGGTGCGTCCGACCTATGATTATGGGCGCGAGGTCACCGAAAAGGCGCTCGGCTCGAACCATATCCGCTACTCCGGCGGAGAGTCGGTCGTCAGGCTCAACACGGATGCCCCGCTGTCCTACATCGAGCACGAGACCCGCTTCGCGCTGACCCGCATGATGACCCTGGTGTTCGGCCCCGACGAGCCGTTCCGCTCGTCGCTGGACAGCACGGCCCGCGAGTTCCAGGAGCGCACCAAGGAATATTGGCTGGACTGGACCCGCTACCTCGCCCTTCCTTTCGAATGGCAGGCCGCGGTGGCGCGCGCCGCGATCACGCTCAAGCTATGCGCCTACGAGGAGACGGGCGCCATCGTGGCGGCCCATACGACCTCGCTGCCCGAGGCCCCGGGCTCGATCCGAAACTGGGACTACCGTTACTGCTGGGTGCGAGACGCCTTCTTCGTGGTCCATGCGCTCAATCGGCTCGGCGCGACCCAGACGATGGAATCCTACATCAATTATACCACCAACATCGCGCTGAACCATGCCGCCCACCTCCAGCCGGTGCACAGCATCATCCCGGGCACGCCGCTGCCCGAATCGATCGCACCGAACCTCAAGGGCTTCAGGAACCACGCTCCCGTCCGTGTCGGCAACGACGCTGTCAACCAGGTGCAGCACGACGGGTACGGGTCGGTGGTGCTGGGCGCCACGCAGATGTTCGTCGACGAACGCCTGCCCAAGATGGGTGACGAGGCGCTGTTCCGCAGGCTGGAGGTGCTGGGCCGGCAGGCCGCCAGATACGCCTTCGAGCCCGATGCCGGCCTGTGGGAATTCCGCGGGCGGCAGCACACTCACACCTACTCGGCCACGCTGTGCTGGGCCGCCTGCGACCGCCTCGGCCGCATCGCGGGGCGGCTCGACTTGGTGCGCGAAGCCGCCGAGTGGACGGCCGAGGCCAAGCGGATCCGAGACCGCGTGTTGCAGGAGTCCTGGAGCGAGGAGCGCCAGGCGATCGTCGGCGCCTGGGGCCTACCGCAGCTCGATGCCAGCGTCCTGCTGCTCCCCGAACTCGGCATGATCGCGGCCGACGATCCACGGTTCGTGAAAACGCTCGACCTTATCGGCCGCGAACTGATGCAGGACGGCCGCATCATGCGCTACACGGCAGCCGACGACTTCGGCCTGCCCGAGACGGCCTTCCTGGTGTGCAACTTCTGGTACATTGACGCGCTGGCCAGGACGGGGCGGCACGCGGAAGCACGCGAGCGCTTCGAGGATGTCCTCAGCCATCGCAATGCCTTCGGTATGCTGTCGGAGGACCTCGACGCCGCTTCGGGCGAGCTGTGGGGCAATTTTCCCCAGACCTACTCCATGGCCGGCATCATCAATTCGGCCATGCGCCTGTCCCAGAGCTGGGAGGATGCCTGGTGAGTCGGCTCGTCATCGTCTCCAACCGGGTCACGGTCCCGGAACCCGACCAGCCGCCGCCGCCTGGCGGGCTGGCGGTGGCGGTGCACGCCGCACTGAAGTCGCGGCCGGGCCTGTGGTTCGGCTGGAGCGGCAAGGTCGACGACGGTCCCGCGGTCGAGCCGCAGACGGTCGTTCGCGAGCATCTGACCTATGTCGTGACGGACCTGTCGACGGCCGACTACCAGGAATATTACAGCGGCTTCGCCAACCGCGTGCTGTGGCCGATCCTGCACTACCGCGTCGATCTGGCCGAGTTCAACCGATCCGACCTGACGGGCTACCTGCGGGTCAACGGATTGTTCGCCGACCATCTGGCGAAGCTGCTCCAGCCCGACGACGTGATCTGGGTCCACGACTACCACCTGATCCCCTTGGCCCGCGAATTGCGGTCGCGGGGATTCAACAACCCGATCGGCTTCTTCCTTCACATCCCGTGCCCGCCTGCCGACCTGCTGTTCACGATACCGCGCCAGGAGCAGAGCATCGGCGTGCTGAGCCATTACGACCTCGTCGGATTCCAGACCGAGAACGACCGTGACAATTACGGCCGCTATCTGTCGATGAACGGCGGCCATGTAGGGCGGGACGGCACCTCCTACGCGCTCGATGGACGCGTGGTGCGGATCGGCGCCTTCCCGGTCGGGATCGAGACGGCGGATTATGCTGCGACCGCGGCCGAGGCCGTCGAGTCCGCCTTCACGCGGGAGGTGCGCGACAGCCTGCTCGGCCGCAAGTTGCTGATTGGGGTCGACCGGCTCGACTATTCCAAGGGCATCGTACACCGCATCGAGGGCTATAGCCATTTCCTCGAAACCCAACACGACTGGCGCAACCGGGTCACCTATCTCCAGGTGACGCCGAAGAGTCGCGAGGATATCCCGGAATACGGCGACATGTCGGACGATGTGAACCGGCTCGTCGGCGCCGTGAACGGCCGCTTCGGCGAAGCCGCCTGGACGCCGATCCGCTACGTCAACCGGTCCTATCCCCGGGCGGCCCTGGCGGGCGTGTTCCGTATCTCGGCCGCGGCCCTGGTGACACCGCTTCGCGACGGCATGAACCTCGTGGCCAAGGAATATGTGGCGTCCCAGGACCCGGAGGACCCGGGCGTGCTGCTGCTGTCCCAGTTCGCCGGAGCCGCCGCCGAACTCGACGCCGCCCTCATCGTCAACCCGCACGAAACCGAGGGCATGGCCCAGGCCATGCGGACGGCGCTCGAGATGCCGCTCGACGAGCGCAAGGCGCGCTTCTCCGCGATGTTCGAGCGCATCTCGCGCAACGACATCGACCGTTGGGCCGAAACCTTCCTGGCCAAGCTGTCGGAGACGCGTCGGTCGTTCCTGATCGGCCAGTTGCGGTCGCTGTTCACATAGACGGCGCGAGCGGGCCTCGCCGACCTGTCACGCTCCGGCCTTGAGCGGTCCCTGTTCGAGCCGGGCGAGATCGAAAGCGTCCACATCCTGCAACAGCTCCACGAAGGCCGTGGCGCCGTAGTCGGCAGACGCCTCGCCCTTCCCGGGTGCGGCGGCCGCGGCATTGCCCATGGCGCCGGCCGCGGACACGTCCTGCGCCATCCAGCCGAAACCGATCGGTTGGGTGACGCGGAGCCAGGTGAAGTCGCGCTCGATACCGACGGAGTTCGGCACGAAGTCGCGGATCTCCTGCGTCCGCACGAGGTCGGGACGGAACGCCATCATGAGCGAGGTCTCGGCCTCGCCCCCGTGAATGCCATGCACCCGCTCGCCCGGCCCGTAGAGTCCGTCCGGGTAGCCGAACCGGCTCCAGGACACGACGACGACCAGCATCCCGAGCCGCACACGCAACTCGCGCGCCACGATGTCGAGCGGCGGGATGTTGCCGCCGTGCGAATTGACGATCACGAGCTTGCGGACCCCGGCCCGGTAGACACTCTCGCCGACCTCGGTCCAGGCCCGGATCACGGTTTCGGCCGACAGCGTCAGGGTGCCCGGGAATTCGATATGCTCGTTCGATTTGGCCATCGCCTGCACGGGCAGGAACAGCACCGGCAGCTCCGCCGGCACCCGCTCGACAGCGCGGCGCAGGTAGCCCTCCATGATGAACGTGTCGACGCCCACCGGCAGGTGCGGTCCGTGCTGCTCGATGGCGGCAACCGGCATGACCGCGATGATGCGGTCCGCGGCGGCATCGCGGAAATCGGTCCAGGCCATCTCGGCCCAAAACTTGGTCGGGAGCCCCATGCCGTAGCCTCTCGCTCAGGCGGTCATAGCCTGGAAACCCTTGCCGCGACCGCCTCGATCTCGATCAGGAATTCGGGCCGGGCGAAGCCCGACACGATCACCAGGGTCGAGGCGGGTGGCGGGGACAGTACGAACCTGTCCCGCACCGCCATGTAACCCTTGAGGTGCTCTCGACCCGTCACATAGGCGTTGAGCCGCACGAGGTCATCGAGCGCCATGCCGGCCCCGGCCAGGATGGCCGCGATCGCGTGGAAGCAGAGTTCGGCCTGCCCTTCGACGTCGGGCGGGACCGCGGCGTCGGGCGCGATGCCGAGCTGGCCCGAGCAGAACAGCGTATCGGCGCCGGCCGGGACCACCACGCCGTGAGCGTAAAGCGCGAAGGGTGGGTGGATCGAGGGCGGGTTGATACGAAGCGACATGGGAGGAAGCTAAAATCGGAACGTCGGGCGCGCAAGCGTCCAATCGCATCGGCCGGCCGTGGTGGCGATGGGTCTGGCTTTGCAGGAGCGCGCCTTCGCGGCCGAGGAAGCCTGCGCGGCCGCAGAGGTCTCTTTCACCAGCGTGGCCGATTTCGTCGTGCCGGCAGTGTCGATCGACGGCCGGCGGATCGGGACCGGGTAGCAGATCCGCCGGATAGGCGAAGTCGCGCTTGGCGACGCCACGTGTGACCTGGATATGGACCGCGCCCTGGCTGAGACCGTTGCGTTGCATCAGTCCGTCGTCACGACGTCGAGCTACAACCGGCAGCGGTATCAAAATGGCCGGTAGCGCGTCCGCAATTCGACCTCGGCGAGGACACGGGTCCAGCTCCCGCTCCTTTGGGTCTCGCCAGCTGCCCTGACGGCATGCCGGGCCATATCGAGGGCGCCGCTTGCATGATTAAGGATCAGCCGATCTGCGCTTTGCGCGGTCTTCCGATCAAACAGCAGCAATCTGAGACGGTGAAGCACTGGTGTCCTCCACCGCGCCTGATCTGTCAGGCACGATTCAGTCGTCGATGCTTGGAGCATATCCTATGATAGGGACAGCGGGCAGATTGCCGCATATCGCTCCGGGTGAACCTGCATCCTTCCAGGATCGGGACCATAGCGGAGGAAAGCCCTTTGCTTTACGCGGCCTATATCGGCGCTTTTCTGGGGAGCATGGGGCTGCTGGGCGCCTTCTGGCGCGTGCTGCCGCGGCTGCTCCAGCCCGCCGCACCGTCAGTTTCCTCATCGCCACCGAGGTCGACACCGCGGCCGGTCTCGTCGGCACTGGACAGTCTCGAACCAACCGGTCGCTGATCATCCGACCTGCCGGGCAGCTTCTCGCGACTATCCCGATTCCATCGGCCAAGCGCGCCTTTTTTAGGGGATCACTCGGCCCGACGTTGGGGCTCGTCCACGGGCTCCTCTTCCTTGATCCTGGGCAGAATCACGTCTGATGTGCTGCGCGATGCCGGAAGCCACGGGCCGGACCAGCCTCTCGGCCGGCAGGGTCGCAGGCCTGCCTGGGCGTGACGGGTAGCAGGCCTCCCGCATCGCTTCACGCACTAACTCGGTCGCGTCCCGCGGAAACAGGTCGCGGCCGATCCGCCCGAGGCAGTCATCGACGACGGGGGAAACACGTGCCGCGATACCGTCGACCGAGAGCATCTGGTAGAATAGCAAAACAACGTGATCGGAAACGTTCCTGGCGTCCCTCGCGAGTGATAGCAGGAGGGCAATCTCGTCGAGTTCTTCGGCGGTGGGCAATCGATTGCTGAACCGACGTCGCACGTCCGCGCCGCGAAGTCGCAGAATATGAGCCAGCCAGACACGGAAATACTGAACGTCCACGACCGGGCCTCACCTACAGACCTCTGCATCGAATGTGGAAAGGCGCCTGTTTGGATGCCATGTTGGTCGGGGCGCCGTCCCATTGCGTTTGTGTGGGTGGTTTCGACGTCATCGACGCGGTTGAACCCGCGCGGCTGCCGCACGGGGCGCATTGCGACCCCGTGCAGAACCGTTCGGCGGTGCGGCGCGGCTAGACGAGGTCGAGTTCGACGCGACCGAGATGGCCGAACGCGGCACTGACGCGCTGACCTGGGGCGACCTGTGCCAAGCCCGTGCAGCTCCCGGTGGCGATGACGTCGCCAGCCTGTAGCGTCGACCCCCGCGCGTCCAGGGCGTGCGTCAGCCAAAGAAGGGCGGCCATCGGGCTTCCAAAGACCTCGCCCGTGCCTCCCGACAGGACGAGATTGCCGTTCAGCTGCAACGACGCACCGACGTCGTTCCAGTCGATCCCATCCCAGTTCTCGATGGGCGGACCCCGAACGCAACCAACATCAAGGCCGAAATCCGCCGTTGCCGACCATTCGTTCAAGGGCACCCCGCGCGGGACCCGTCTACCCAGCAGTTGGATGCCCACATGGCAGCATAGGACGGCATCGCGAACAGCCTCCGGGGTCGCCGGCCTCGCGAGCGGGGGACGCCAGCATGAAGATCAATTGCGCACCGACACCGATGAAGCAGTAGGGAACGCCGACGGTCGCCCCAGTGTCGTGCATATGCTCATCGAGGAGCTTGCCGATGACCGGCTCCGGGCAGTTCAAGAGCCGCCGTTCGAGCGGTCGTCGCAGCAAGCGTGTAGCCGCGCAAAGTACCCCCATAGGACATCACGGCCGCATCCTGGACCTCTTGGGCGTCCTGCAGGGACCCGATCGACCGCAGATCGATGTCCTTCGGACGCGAGGCACGTCGGGCCTTGGCCAGCGCCGATCCGATCTGGCCAAGGTGATCGATGTCCACTGAAGTGACCTCACATCCTCGCCGGCCGGGAACGTCGCTCGATGTCCGCAGTCCGCCGTTCTGCGGCGAAAGCACTGGTCAACATCGCTACGCCGTTACGTCGCCGAGCGCTACGCGCTTCTAAGCAGCATCCGCGCACGTTGTTCTAGACATGCCACGGGATTTTTACGAAGAAAGGCATAACTTCATCTCGATACTTGATGGGAAAACACGCATGTTGTGCGGGCGGCTATAGCAAGTCCGTGAAGACGCAACATCCACGTTGGACCAAATGCAAGTCGACACTGCGGTTAAGACTTCGATAAGCGTACAGGTTGCCTTCCTGGTCGGACAGGACCTCGAGGGGCACTGGTTGGCGGTCGAAACACATGGCCTCGGAGGCGGCATTTTCCGCAGCCGGGACACGGCGTTCCATTACGCTCGCGACGAGTGTCACCGCCGGCCCGGTACGGTCCAGTTCGTCGACCAGCCGATCACGCTCACCATGTCGTAGCGGCTGGATCACCATCATGTTTCTGCGGGGGTCGTTCACGGCGCTGGCGACACCGTTCACGCCTCACGGCATCGACGAAAAAGCCTTTGCGAGCTTCGTCGAGTGGCAGATCGGTGCGGGAACGCAAGGCCTCGTGCCAGTAACCGGGGCAGATTTCCGGGCATTTTGGTTGCGTTGAGCCGGCTGGCGTGATTCACGCTGACCATGTCATTGCCGGATATCGGATCGCTGGAAAGCCTCTCGCTGGGCGAGTTGCGGGATGTT
>JAABUJ010000712.1_pt1 | contig 60351 bp, 52 predicted proteins | sample 5559131 | NCBI WGS metagenome assembly JAABUJ01 (sample SAMN10711875, study PRJNA513366) | rock metagenome | isolation source: Antarctica rocks | place: Antarctica: Victoria Land, Mt New Zealand nord | collected 2016-01-07 | reverse complement strand
GGTACGACATTTCCCGCCATGCACCGGCAGATCCTCACCTGGTTGTTTCAGGATCTGGTCCTTTGGCTGATCGAGACCGATCAGGTCACCGCCTTCCGGCCACGACGGAACTAACAAAGTAGTACTAATACCAATTGCTTCTATTGGCGCCGTAAGAGTGGTTGGCTCGGGACATCGAATCGCAGGTACCATCCGTCGTCGTCCTCCAGCAAATACGGCGTGGTCCTACCGTAAGCAAACAACAAGTGAGCACTATTCGTTGGAATATGCCGCCCTCCATGTACGGCGCGATGAACGTGGCAAAGACTGTGCGTTGGATGTACTCCGTGCATAGGGTCTCGACCAAACCCGCTCTACCCATGTCTGGGGATCAGACTAGATCCTATAGTGAGTGTACGAGCCGGCTGGAGCTCCATACTGGGTCAAATGAGCGAATCGTAGTCGCTCATTTGGCCGATCGTCCTGGACACACGCTACAAGGTCGCAAGCGTTTCGTCGTCCAGGACTTCTACGCCGCGCTTCCCAGCGGTATGCTGCACGAGGTGGCGATGCTCAAGGGTCCTCACCGCTCGCTTGGTGGCAGTGACACTGATCCCGACGATCTCCGCTAATCGCTCCTGCGACATTCCCGCTAGCTAAGCCGGGATGGCCCGGTGTACCTCCGCAAGAATATGTGCAGTTCGGGTCGTTGTATCTCGGCAGGTGCAATCAATCAGCCTGCACGCTGCCTGCTGTTCACGGCGTCTCGCCTGAGTCAGAACGGCCCAGGCGGTCTGTGGGTGGGCGAGCGTAGTCGTATGAAACACCTGCCAGGGGAACCGATAGAGCAGCACCTGCCTGCTAAACGCTTCGGCATACAGCACGTCTCCGAGTGGATCAGGCAGCCGGCCAGCGTCGAGGATGTCAGCATGCGCCAGGAAGAACAGCGTGGCGCTATGTCCGGCTCCTGGGTCACCATAGACCCGCACGACCCCGTCGACCACGATGAAAACGAATTCGAGGCCGCTCCCAGGCCGCACAATGCTTTCGCCCTGTGCGTACAGATCCCATCGTCCCACGCCGGCCAGCACACGAAGTTGTTCCTCGCTAGCCGCCCTCAATACCGCTAATTCTCGCACCAACTCCGGCGTAATCGGACCGGAGCGGCGGCCACTGGCGATCTCTGGGGAAAGATCCATCTGTTGCGTCCATATTCTCGTCGTATCGGCAGTGTACCACCTACTGTCACATGCAGCGATATGCTCCGGCTTCAAACTTGGGGCTTCACAAACTGCATCCGTCCTGGTATGGTAGCCGTATATCCAAGCGCAGGAGGCTCTCCGTGGGTCATCCCTTGCGAACAACCGGGGGGAGGACTGGGGTGGCCGATGATGGTTGCGCCCATATTGAAGACGAAATCTTGGGCCGAGAGGATATCCCGGCTACGATTCACGAACTGCGTGCCTTCCAGCAGGGTTGGGCAGCACGGATCATGCCCGTGGAGGGACGGTGGCGCCTTGTGTACTACAGTTCGCCGAGCTTCGACACCGAGCCAGGTACCGATTTCGACACGCTCGAGGAGGCCTTGTCGGTGATCGCTGAGTATCTGCCAAAGGCCAACTCCGCGGAAGAGCGCGCTAAAGCCAGCGATCTGGAACGACTCCTCTGGCTCATGTTGGAAGAGCAAGCACAGAAGAACACGCTCTAGGCTCCCTCTGCCGCCAGATCATCACAGTGGATCACCAAGGATTGCAATCGGCCGCGGTGCTTAGCTGTCCCCTCCGTGCATCTCTCCGCATCATGCCGAACCGCGGGCATCCGCACCGTCTCGACGTCTGAAGCTAATGGCCGCCATAGCCGCTGTGTACGTACACCTGGTGCGAGGCGCGACTGAACCGTTGATCGCCGCTGATCGTCGCCCAGTGGGCCAGAGCGCTGTAGATGGGATCGTAGAATACAGTCTTGCAACTGCCGGTCGGATCGTGATCGCGGCAGCCGACGGTACGCGTGTCGCCCGCCTGATCGATCGAGCCGTCACTTCTCACCCGGGATAGCTCCCACGCCTCGCCGCGCTGCAGGGCGGCAAAGAGCGCCTGCCGCAGGCGGCCGCCGGCCAGGAGTTCGAGGTAGCGGCTGGCGTTGACCATGCCCAGGGCCTGGTACCCGGAATCGTGGCCGCCGTCCTCCGGCATGACGCCGTCGCGTTGTTCCAGGTGGATGCCATGCCAGGCGTAGCGCCGCGACCAGGTGACGAGGGTGCGATCTCTGGCCAGCAGTCCGGTGGCGCCCAGGGCGAGCGCGGCTTCATAAAATCGGTGGTTCTTGGTGCTGTCGTCTATCTTGCCGGCCCCTCCCACCGATCGCACCATGAACAGCGCGGCCCTGTGCATGCGCCGCGTATCCCACCGTAGGTCGGTGGCGAATTCGGGGGCAAAGGTCGAGGTCTTGAGCGCGAGCAGGGCCGGCGCCGCCTCGGAGAGAAACATGGCCGTGCCGTGAAACGGCCAGGCCGAGCCGGGAAAGGAGCCACCGGCCGCCTGCCGCGCCAGCCCAAAGTGAAAAATGCGAAGTCCCAGTTCGATCAACGATGGGTCGTGGGCGCGACGCAGTATGCCATCCAGCACATCGATGGCGCCCGCCCGCTGGTATTCCAGAAACCAGGAGCTGGCTGGATCCGAGATGTTTGGGCCATATGCGCCGTTCGCCGCCGGCGTATTCTGGCCAGCCCAATAGAGTACGTCGTACACTGGCGCGCTGCTTTCCACGCTCAGCATGGCAGCCACCCGGCGCGACCGTCCAGAGCTATGGGCCGCTGACGGTGGCGCGAGAGTAACACGAGCGAGCGTGGCCGGAGCGCCCGCGATGAGTGTCGCGGAATGGCTGGCTACCGGTAGCGCCTGCTTATCTCCGGGTCGGGCGCTGGGCAAGAGCATGGCCAGCACGACCGCCAGCACGAACAAGGAAACTCTGCACATAGTACTACTGTACGTGTTCTTGAGAGTGGTAGGGTCATTATAAGGAAAAGCCCCGCGGCGTGAACGCCACGGGGCTTTTCGACTGAAGGAGAGACACTACGTCGTGGGCGCGAGTCCCGCGGTACTGGCCAGCACCGCCCACAACTCGTTGAACTGCCTGTTGCAGAGGCCGCGCACACTGACCTTATGTGTGCCCGCTGCCGTGATGATGGTCACGAAGCGGGAGGCCACGTCGGGGAGCGCCGAGCCACACTGCCGCTCGGCCGGCATGGCGCCAAATCCTTCCGCGTCGGCCAGTTTCTGCAGCCCGTTCATGCTGTTTTTTGGGTCATAGAGATGCGTGTTCATAGGCTTCCGGTAGTCGTTGGCCACGATCGAGCCGCTGTAGTTCACGGTCACGCTCCAGGGGCGCAGGTTGCCCCCCTCGATGCCGAAGGTAATAGTGGCCTGGCCGTAGCTGGACTTGAGATGGACCGGGTAGCGCTTGTGGCCGGCAGCCACGTTTGGGCTGGCCAGGGCGGTGAAGGGGAGTGCCAGGGCCAGGAGCAAGGCAGCCCCCAGGGAGCGCGTCATTGGCAGCCGATTCGTCGAGATCATGTGAGGTTCTCCTTTGGATCAGTGTTCTAGAAGGCCCTTCTCCAGTGGTAACGCCGGCCGACGCGCAGATGTGACAGCGTCTTCTCACTGTGCGTGTCTGGCCGACTACGGAAGTGAATGCTCCCCTGTGGCTCGCCCCCCCACACAAACGATCGCGGAGACGTGAGACATGCTCTTAGCTGCGGATTGTCTGTGCGTTAACCTCGCGGATTTCAGCGAGTTGTACCGCTTCCTCACCCGCAAAGAGCGGTCGCTGACCTTGTCGGTATGGTGTCCACTGATCGGCAGCTATGAGTTCCCGGGCGAGCTGTTCGAGCTGCTGAATACGGGCATTGGCGCGTAGAGCTTCGCGAATGGAGAGGATACCGACTGCCGGATGCCGCTTCTCGACCACGTGACGCAACATGCTGAGGTGTGCATTGTCCGGCACGCCGGGCTGGCGGATTGGCCGGTTGGCGGCGCGCAGTGCGCTCTGGGTGCCGTCGATGGCCTCGCCCTTATTGAAATCGAACTTGTAAAAGGAACGGCGCCCACCCATACGGCGCTCACCGCTCAACTTGATCCATTTGGCATTGGTCACGCCTTTGCCGACATCGATGGTCACGCGCACCGAACGCCCGTGCATATCAAAGCTACCCACGAGCCGAGCATAGGTCTCGTGCTCCGACGCCACCGGCTCATAACGCCCGATTTGCAGTGGATTGTGGGGGGCGAGACGCAACCGTTCGAGCGGAGTGAGGAGCGAGAGAATCGCAAAGGCATGAGGAATCAGATCGGCGATCATGCCGATCTGGGCGCCCGAGCCGCTGGGTACTTGCTCCTCCAGGATCTCGATCTCGACCTCCTCGATCTCATCAAGGAACGCTCGCAGGTTGCGTTCCTCGGTCAACAGCAACTCGAGCAGTCGAATCTCCATCTTGAACCAGTAGTGGTCCGCGGCCACGATCTGCACCGATCCATCCGTGCGGTCCAAAAAGGTGCGGTATTCTTCGGGCGGAGCGCCCAGCGGCTTTTCGATCAGTATCACGTTCGAGAGATCGTAAAACAGCTTGAGCATGGGCAAGTGCGTCTCGGCGGGCGTGACAATGTACGTGATCACGTAGCAGCTGGGCTCGAGCTCGAGTTCGAGAGCAGTGCGGGCCGGCGCTTCCGGTGTGTCCCAATAGAACAAATCGCCGTTGGCCAGCACCTGCTGTTCGGCTTCGGCCAGCGCCTCGCGCCTGCCAGGGAAATCGACCTCGACCACGTGGACCCGGAAGTTAAAGAAGTTCTTCAGCAGCACCAAATGCTTGTAGCCCTTCTGACCCCACTGTCCAAAGCCGACCAGCACCACGTCCTTCTGGATATGGTGCTCCTCCTCCTCCCGGGCGTGTACCCGCGCATTGCGGATAGCCATGGTGGCCTGCTCAGCCAGGCCAGAGGCACGCTCTACCTCGTCCGCGGTGAACACGCGAGAGCGCTCGCGTTGACCCAGGATCACGGCGCCGATAGCTTCTCCCTCACCGGTAGACAGTGGCAGGGCTATCAAAGAACGAATGCCCAGGAGGCGCGCCATATAGGGAGAGACCAATTCGTGGTTGAGCGCATCCTCTACCAGCAGCGGCCGATTCCGATCGGCCACATCGAAGACGATCGATGGCTCGGGGCGCTCGACCCGCCGCTGGCGCCAGACATCTTCTTGGTCGGAGGCCGCCGCGCCATACCAGGCCGAGCCGTCCTCATCGAGGAGCGCGATCAAGCAGAGCGAGGCATCGACCGCGCGGGCCATGTTCCGCGCCACCAAGCGCAGCGTTTGTTCCAGGTCGATCGAGGTCGCGATGGCGCGGCTAACCTCAGTCACAATCTCCAGCTGTTTGGCTCGATGCGTGACATCTTCGTAGAGCCGTGCCGTTTCAACCGCAACCGCGACGGTGGCCGCGCAGGCGCGTAAGGCCTCGATTTCCACGCGGTGAAGTTGTTGACGTCGGGAGATGTGGTACCCGGCTTCGAGCACGCCGGTGGCGTGCCCATCGGAGAGGTCCGAGCCAAACGGCACGAAGACGCGCACCAGCGAAGCGTGCCCATAGGCAGCGAAGAGATCCGCGTCGAGCGTGATTTCTTCAGTCATACGGTGCGTCGTACTCTCGATATCGGTGTCGTGGAGAGGAGCGCGATCGGCGGCCTCGCGCAGTCGAGCGGCATGGACCGACCCGGCGCTGCTGCCGTCCGTGCGGAGAATGGGCACGTCCCATCGCTCGAGGCGGTCTTCCGGATATCCACTGACGAAGTGGTGGTCGTTGGGCAGGTCGGTTGAGGACACTACGATGGCTCGGCGATGCTTGGCCACGTATGCCAGTACGTCATGCTCGGCCAGCACCCGACCACCTGGAGCGGCCCAACTGGGAACTCGCCGGCTGGACGTTGCGCCCGCTCCGCTGTCCGGCTGTGAGTCGATATGGGGGGAGGTTGTGGCACCGGCGCTTTGGCAGACGGCCAGCCCCCCTTCGGGAGTGCTTTCCAGCAAGAAGAGCGCTGCGAATTCAAAATCCAGCTCCGGCAAGGCCGGATCGGTAAGGGAGGCGACGGCTGTGCGTAGCGCTTGCTCCTGCGTCGCTCCTGGTTGCAGAAGCTGGGTGCCGAGGCGCGTCACCGCGCCAAGTGTTCGACTTGTATCCCCCAGTTCCTCAATCAGCCGTCCCGTATGGAGAATGCCGCCTAGAAGATCGGTGGCGGTCTGCAGCAAGTCGCGATCCACCGGCAGCCGCCGATCGAGATTGAAGGCATCGCGATCGGCAAGGACCAGCACCCCCTCTGCTCCCTGGCCCCCGGGCGCCAGCGCCGCGATGGGATGCAAATCATACTGAGCAAGCGAGGCCCGTAGCGTCTCATCCTCGGCAATAGTATCCAGGCTGGTGGCAGTGAGCATGGCAGCCAGCGCCGGGATGCCCTGCTGGGCCACCAGCATCATCCGGTTCCCGCCTGGAGCCGGTATGTAAAGGGCTGCCGCGTCCACTCGAACCGCTGCGAGCGTACGCGCTAGCGCCGCCTCCAGCCGAGCGGTGGCCGCGCTCTCGTCCGATGCATCTGAGGGCAGGGCCGAAAAGTCGGTGACGAGCGCGCCGATACTGTGCAGGGCAGCCATCTCGGCCGAGTGGTGTGCGTCATCCAGCGTGGCTGCCACTGTCGCGGCAGCCGTTTCCATGCGTTCCAGATAGTCGGCTGCGGCCACATCAACCGGCTGCTGGCCACCGGCGCTCTCTGCATAGTTGAGATAGAGCAAGCCAACGACTCGGCTGGCTACCAGGAGCGGCAGCCCGACTACCGCCCGAATGTGGTGCCGACGCACAAAGGAACCATCCACCTGCTGTGGGGCGTCCGTGCTCACCAGGGGGCGACGCATGGCGAGCAGCCACGCAATTGGCCCGTACTGCGCTGGGAGTAAGTCTTTCGGCGTTTTGTCCTGCGCCTCATCGGCGCGGAAGCGACGAAGTTGATCGTTCAGGTCGGGCAGGGCTCGTACAATGTCGCCTTCGGACAGCCCGGTCGCCACCGGCGCATAAATGTTGCCGGTCTCCTCATCGTATGGATAGAGCGCGACGATATCGGCGCCGCTCGCTTCGCGCATCTGCTCCACCGCGGCACGAAGGGTGGCCGCGAATCCGGTGTCCGTCTGACCTCGGATTGCCATGGTTGCATTCCTTGCCTGGTATGGCTTCTTGAGCCGCTTGACAGTATCGGGTGTGTGCTTTCAGGCTACCATCCCAACCTGGTCTGAAGCGACCAGCGTATCGACTCGCCGTGTCGTGTCGATACGCTGGTCTACCGGTGATTTTGGGCCAGCGTCACCTGCCGGATTGCTCGTCCAGTGGCAGTCAACGCGGGGTGCTGCGGACCATCGTGATAGCCCCACGCTGTCCCGGCATCCTCGATTAATATCGCCTGGGCGCCATACGCCTGCATATGGCGGAGCCACCACCGGTCGACGGGCGCCGCCAGTGCTCCGTCGTAGATGCACCTGGTGCTCTGGACGCTGCAGCCGGTCTCGCCGCTGAACCAGGGCTTGTCGAACCACCGGCTACTGGCCCAGCGTGCCCTCTCTCTCCAGGGAGTGTTGCTGTAGAGGTGAACGTCGTACACGTCGACCGGATACAGCCGTAACAGGTAGGCTTGCGTCAGACGATCGGTAGTGAGCAGATCGCCGTCGCTGGAGACGGTATACAGGAATGACGGCGCGGTTGCTTTGGCCGTTGCATACAGATCACTCAACCAGGGATGGATGATCTCGGTCTCCAGGCAATGCCAACTGACGCCATGCTGCGCGCACTGGGTGAAAGCTCCGAGATGCGCTCGATTCTGAAAATATTCATCGAGCTGAAGGTATGCTTCATTCTCCAGATCCACCACGCCGATGGTGGAAGCGTCCACCGGATTTCGGGAGATATGCAGCAGGAAGTCATGAACGGCTCGCAGATAGCCGGTGCGCATAGCTGGATGCAGACCATCAATGGCCATCGGGCGAAACTGGTGTCTCGCGGTGGTGCCCTGCGATCGGGTAAGCAGTACCAGGTCGACCTTGATCCCATACTGTGCAAAGCGAGACAGCGCGTCATCCAGGTGAGCGAGATAGGCAGCGTGGAACGACCGATAGCCGGTGACGCTGTTCCAGCGCATCAACTGGTCGAGGCTAACCCACAGGCGGTGGAAGGCGCCTTGATGATTCTTGGCGATAAAGCGCGCATCGATGCTGATCTGTTCCCCTGGTGCAGGGTCGTTGGTGTCGTCGGTGTAGCAGTTGGTGAGCCAGGTCCAGTAGCCACAGTGATTGAAATATTTGGTGGGCTGATAGTAGTCGGTGCCGGTGTAGGACACGGCCAGGCGTGGTGATCGGTCCCCCGCTGCATTGACGGTGGACGTGCCGACCAGGACGATCAGGAGAAGCAGCAGCAACGGCACACGTGCCGCCCTTCGATCCGCCGTGTTGAGCCTTTCCTTATCCACTGGACACCCCACCGTTACCATAACATTGCTCTCGTCAGTCTGCTGCCTCTGCGCCGCGCCAGCTTTTCCAGAGGGGCCAAATGCTCCATGAAACCGGGACCTTGTACCCTACCCCTCTGTTGAACACTGCTTTAGAGTAAGCGCCAGAGACACAAATACACGACAAAGGCAAACCCGCCGTGAGGTGGGGACGCAAAGCCACGGGGCTCCAAGAGCTAGCCGGGTTGCCGAATCTCACAGCCAGATGGCAGCCGGTCCGCCTCCCCCTCCTCGTGGCCCAAGAGAGGTATGAGGTTATGGTCCGGCGCATTACGTTTGTAGCACTTTGTTCGCTTGCTCTCCTCGGCGTGGTTGTGGGACGTGCTCTGCAACATCCAGCATACGCGGCCGCTGGAGGCTTCTCGGTCTCGTATACCGGCACGAACTATTATCAGCCCACCGATTATTTCAATCACTGTGGGTACTGGACCTGGCTCACCAACTGCTACACCGATTCCAGCAGTGGACCGTCCGCCCAGAGTCAGGTCGGGCAGGACGCGCAATTCATCGCGGCAAACGGCCTGGGCACCTTCCAGCGGGTATGGATCAGTCTCGACCAGTTGATGAATTGGGATAGTACCAATGGCTACCAGTCCTATAACCCGGCGTATCTCGCCAACGTCGACGATATGTTGCACCGCATGGCGCGGTCCGGCATCAAGGTCGACCTCGTGCTCCTGACCCATTCGCAGGGTGCGGGCACGGCGAATCAGTTTCATCCGGAGGCGGTGGACGGGTACCATCCCACTATGCGCGCCAATTACCTGCGCGCGGTACACGACTTCCTCACTCACGTTGCAAGCGATCCGACCGACGCCTCCACCATCGCCGTGGTCGATCTCCAGAACGAAGCGTACTACCAGCTTGAAGTCTACTTTAATAACCCGTCCAACCTCGGCGCCTTCACGCAATGTCTGTCCGGCAGCGGCGGCACAGACTGGGGCTGCGTGGACAACACCATCATCCATCCCTGGCTGAACGACCTCTATAGCACTGCGAAGTCGGCGGCGCCTAATCTTTTGTATACCGTCTCCGACGCGGGCGGCATGCTCAATGCGAATAGTCTGCAGCAGCAGCAGCGCGAGAATCTGTATCCCGTGGATGTGTACGATATCCACGCCTATAGTGATTCGCCGTCCTCCGATCCCACTCGCTGGGCGTCGGGGAAGCTGCTCAACAAGCCATGGTTCGTGGGTGAGGCCGGCTGCGGTGTCGGAGACACGAGCTGCACCTACGATGGCACGAAGGCAGCGCCAATCGACAAGTGGTGGCTCGACAACCTGAGGGCTGATGGCGCGAGTGCTGTTCTGGTGGAGGAAGGTGGTACCGCCTTCACCTTTCCTGACGGCCCCTACTCTCCGGTGTTGACTGCTACCGGCCAGGAGATCAAGCAGATTACGCTGGATCACCTGTCCTCGGGCAGCCAGTTGCCGACCAGCACGCCTACGCCGGTCCAGCCCATCGGCACCCCAACGGCTGGTGCCCCCACCAGCACGCCAGCGCCGACCAGCACCCCTGTACCGTTTATTACCCCGATCGCCCTGGCAACCCCAGAGCCGATCAACATGCCGGTCCCCGTGGTCCAGCCGACGACTGTCTCCGGGCCTACTCCGATCTCTCCCTGGAGTCCGGTCGGGAACGGTGGTATGCGCGGCCCGGTGATCATGCCGGTCCCAGCACTGAGCGGCCCTTTCCAGGCCACCTTCGACAATCAGGCGCAGGGCCCGCTGGCGTTGGGTTCGGTTTCCGGGTACTTCTCCGGCGTGGTAAACGGCTCGCAGATCGCAGTTACCAGCAGCGACGCCCTCAGCGCGCCGAACAGCATGGCAGTAGCCGTCAATGGTGGCGGCAGTGCCTTCGCCTATCATCAGGCGTTGGGCAGCGCGAACTCCTATAGTCTGCGCTTTGGTCTCCGCCTCGGCAGCGACTTCAATCTCGCGGCAAGTGAGTATTTGGTGCTGGCACAAACGCTGTGGCACTCTGGAGCCACCTCGTCGGTAGGCAAGGTCAACCTGGTGCTGACCAGCAACGGCGGACTCTATCTTTCCTACATCGATAGCTTGGGCGTGCAGCAGTATGTGTGGAGCAACGCCGTACTCGATCGGAGCTGGCACACCATCGAGATCAGAGAGACCACCGGCGTGGGGGCCGGATCGTTGACCCTGCTGGTCGATGGCGCCCAGGTTGCCGCCACCTCCTCGGCGAACACCGGCGGACAACCGATTGGCTACTTTGCGCTGGGTGAGGAGTACAGCCCCGCCGACTCGGGTACCTCCGGTCACCTCTACTTCGACAACGTAACGGCGACTCTCTAACCCAAGCGCCATCGACCGCGGCAGGACGGCTCCGCCGGGAGCCGTCCTGCTGTGTTTGTATACCGGGGATGTGTTCGTTCTCGGAGGTGCAAGTCCTCCACGGAGTAGGGCATCAAACCGTGACGCGAAGGCACGGGCGTCACCTCGCGGTGACGTCTGAAAGAAGCCGGTGACCTGTTAGAAATGACAGGTACGATTGTGCGAAGTGCCGATGCGTAACGTTCTGGACGGTGGTACCATCAGTAATAATAGGAGCGTTCAGGAAAGGCCGTTGAGATGAGCAAGCAGATGGATTGGATCGCGACGATTATGGCGCGGGAACAGTCTCGCGGCGGCTTCCTCCGCCAGGCAACAAAGCGCACCCGTGGAGCAGCCGCGCTCCTTACTTTGGTGCTGGCCGCAGCCGTCAGTTACACCTCTGTATCCGCGGCGAGTGGGATCCTTGATCTGGGATCGTCCACCAACGACGTGCCCCAGAACCTGCCGCTCGGTGGCTTTCATCACGAGGGGCAGCCGGCGAGGTCCGGATCTCGCGCCGAGGTGCTCTTTATCGGCACGCAGCCGGATGTCTTCTCGGCTTTGGAGCGCTGGCCGCTGGCCAAGGCCCTCGAGCAGTTCGGAACGCTGAGCGGCGTGAAGGCCCTCACCCCTCCCTGCCCAATCGTCAACACGTCTGGGCCGTGCCTCACCGCATATCCGACATACGATTGGTCCAGGGCGCACTATGTGAGCCGCTACGTCGCCTTCGTCCACAAGGACGTAACTAACGTCCAGGGGCGACCGTTTCAGCACCTCACTCACCAGGAGGCTGCGCTCCTGCGTCGATACGGGCCGCGCCCATACAAGCCACGACAGGTGGGAAACATGGACCCCTGCAGTCCGGCGACGCTGCGTAGCTACCCCGTGGTGCTCATCGGGGGGTACATCGAGACGATCTCCAACGTTGTTATCTGCGCCGATTACAGCACGCAGGTGCCCACCGCGGGCGGAAACTCCCAACAAGTGCCACTGTCATTCGAGCAGATTCGCAGCCGTATCGCCGGGAACGTCAAGTCCCTTGGGGAGTCCACCGGGCCGGATGTCAACGCCGAGGCAAACCTCATCAGTGCCCTCATCTGCCACGCTGACCACCTACAGCCCAAGAAGGTGTGCTCCCGCCCAGGTATCAAGGGCATCCTCAAGTATGTGAAGAAGTAATGCCTTCCAAGCCCCTGAAGACCTTCATCCGGCATCTATTTGAGAGTGACAGCGAGTTCCGCGCGTTCCTGCCGACCCCGGCGGCATTCTTGACAGTGCCACTAGATAAAAGTTGGCCCGTTCCTGAATAATGGTCCGAGGTCGCGGAGCGATGGGGCATGTAGCCCGCCGCATTCGTTGCACTCTGAGGAGGAAGCAGATTGTCGGAAGGAATTGCATGGAAATGGGGAGATGCTTAGTGGCTAGGGGAAGACCAAAACTCGTCGATCGAACGGCGGCACGGGCGTCGTTGCTGGTTCTGCTTGTGATCGGCCTGCTAGGCGCCTCCACGGCCAATGCAGCGCGGGAACGATCACCACGCCTGGCCGTGTCCTACACCGGCACGAACTATTATCAGCCCACCGATTATTTCAATCACTGCGGCTACTGGACCTGGCTCACCAGTTGTTACACCGATTCCAGCAGCGGGCCGTCCGCGCAGAGTCAGGTCGGGCAGGACGCGCAATTCATCGCAGCAAACGGCCTGGGTACCTTCCAGCGGGTATGGATCAGTCTCGACCAGCTGATGAATTGGGATAGTACCAATGGCTACCAGTCGTATAACCCGGCGTACCTGGCCCACGTCGACGATATGTTGCACCGCATGGCGCGGTCCGGCATCAAGGTCGACCTCGTGCTCCTGACCCATTCGCAGGGTGCGGGCACGGCGAATCAGTTTCATCCGGAGGCGGTGGACGGGTATCACAGCACCATGCGAGCCAATTATCTGCGCGCGGTACACGACTTCCTCACTCACGTTGCAAGCGATCCGATCGACGCCTCCACCATCGCCGTGGTCGATCTCCAGAACGAAGCGTACTACCAGCTTGAAGTCTACTTTAATAACCCGTCCAACCTTGGCGCATTCACCCAATGTCGGTCGGGCAGCGACAGGACGGACTGGGGCTGCGTCGACAACACCATCATCCATCCCTGGCTCAACGATCTCTACGCCACCGCTAAAGCCGCAGCGCCGAACCTGCTCTATACCGTGTCAGACGCGGGCGGCTTGGTGGAGGGTGGCGCCAATGGGCTACAGCAACGTGAGAATCTGTACCCGGTGGACGTGTACGACATCCACGTCCATAGCGATTCGCCGTGGAACCATGTCCCAAGTTGGGCCTTGGGGAAGCTGCTTAACAAGCCATGGTTTGCGGGCGAGGCCGGCTGCGGCGTGGGCAACACCGGCTGCACGTACGATGGCACGAATGCAGCGCCAATCGACAAGTGGTGGCTCGACAACCTGAGGGCCGATGGCGCGCTTGCGGTCTTGGTGGAGGACGCGAGTACTGCCTTCACCTTTCCTGATGGTCCCTACTCTCCGGTATTGACTGCTACCGGCCGGGAGATCAAGCAGGTTACGCTGTATCTCCTGACCACTCGGACACGCCGACGAACACTCCCGTGCCGACCAACACGCCTCTGCTCGTGGTAACGCCACAGCCGACCAAAATGAATACTATCTTCCAGGCCGCTCTGCTTACGGTGGCGGTACGGAGGCTTTCGACCGGCGCCAACCACCGTGGCCGTACTTCGCGATCAGTTGCTGTAGACCCGATCGGCCGGTGCGGGCATACAGCGCACAGACCAGGACCGCGAACAGCGCGGAGGTGATCGGCTGGAAGTGTTCGGGGACGAGCATGGCGATGATCAACGCACCGAAAATGACGGCGGCCCGCAGGAACATGATGGCGCTCATGTGGTAGCGCCGGTAGGCGAACAGAGTAGGCATGCCGCCGCTGACTATCGCTCCGGCCAGATAGCCGGCTGCCGCGCCATTGATGCCCAAGCTCGGGATGAGCAGGAACCAGCTTCCCAGGCTCACCGTCAGGGCCAGCCAACTGGCTATGGTTGGGATGCGTATGTACTGGGTGCTGGAGAGGGCATCGATGGCCGGATTGGACACCATCGTGATGTAGGCGCTGAGCACAATGAGCTGCATGGCCATGGTGGCCTGGCGGTACTCTGGCTGAAAGAGCAAGCCAATAATCGTGCCCGCGTTGATAATCACCAGACCGCACAGGAGGCCAAGGAGGAAGATCAACCACTCCGTTGAATTCTGCAGCAAGCGGCGCACCGAAGCCGCTTCACCCGCGCCATACAGCCGAGCCATATCGGCAAAGAGGACCAGGGAGAGGGCGCGGGGCATGAGGGCTAAAGGCGCTGTGAGCGACAGCGCTGCCGCCAGCCATCCGATATCGGCATGGACCAGATAGAGGCCGGCGATTGGCAGGACCAGGGACGCTCGGCTCAGGCTGGCCACCGTGCCGCCGCCGGTAACGATGCTATAGCGCAGGATGGAGGGGGCCGGCCGGACTCGTCGCCAGGAGAACCCCTCGAAGAGCGAGGAGAGATCACGCAGTCCGATGGCGGCAAAGATCAGGTTATTCAGGACAAACGGTACCAGCAACCAGTTCTGACCGTTGAACAACAGAATAGCGGCCAGCAGGAGAAAGAACGCCACATCGGAGAGGAACTCGTTTCGCACGTAGATATCCGCCCGCTGCACGCCATAGTAGACACTCTTCAAGAAGATGTAGAGCGCATAGGTCACCACCAGCGAGGCGCCCAGCACCACGGCCCCCGTGCTGGAGATGTGGAACGCTGACTTGACCAACGGCGTCGCAAGCAACAGGACTGCCGCCAACAGGAGCGCCACACCGAGATTGAGCACAAAAAGAAACTGGAAGATCGCTCTCGCTGTGACCTGGTCCTTGCGGCCCATGGCCTCAGCCACGAATTTGGTGACGGCAGCACCGAGCGTGCCCGGCACCTGACCGAGCAAGAGGGTCAGGCTCAGCACCACGCTGACCTCGCCCAGTTGGTCTGCGCCATAGTGGCGGCCCACCACCAGATTGAAGACCAACGGAACCAGACCGGCACAGATCAGAGCGAGGACGGTAAGTCCCACATTAGCCACAACTGTTCCGCGGAGGCGCCGGAGGTTCATGGGTCAGTGTCTCACAGTGGTGAGGAGTAGACAGCTTCTTAGGTAAAAGCTGTTTCGTTCCTGAATAATAGACCCATGTTCGCCGAGCCGTTGAGCAGTGAGTATCGTGGACTCCAGGTTGGTGAGGTCTTCCAGGCGGTGTGCCGAAGTCTAGGACTCGTCTCACTCGAGGACCTCACGCCTCGCGAGCTGGTGCATACTTTGCGCCGTAACAAGGTGCCGTTCCTGTCTCTCGCCGCCGATCCGGTGTACCTGCGCGGTGAGGATGGGGCGCCGGCGGAGGCGCCGTCGGTACCGGGCGCAGAAGCCTTGCTCGATTCAGCGGAGTTTGTGGCTGCCATGGCGGACGATCGCGGCAGGTACAACGGTCCCCACTCCGAGTACGTCGAATTGGCATCGGCCTGGTCGCGTCTGGGCATTCCCTGTATGTGTTTCAAGTCCGCCGGCATCGCGCCGTCATTCCCCTACACCAGCGACAACGTGGATATTCTGGTCCAGCCCTACCATATCGAGGAAGCACGGCGCGTTTTGCTGGGGTTGGACTACATCGAGCTGCGCAATGCCGAGGAGCCGGATAAGTGGCTTTATCGCCGCTTCAGAGCCGGCCGGAGTGTCTCGGCTATCCATCTGCATGCTCGCGTGGGCTGGGCCGAGGGGTTCATGCTCGAGCCGGATCTCTGGAAGCGCGCACGTCAGTCGGTCGATGATCCCATGACCTGGGTACCCGGACCGGAAGATGCGGTGTTGATCAATCTGGCTCACGGGCTGATCGAAAACAAGGACCTCAGCCTGCACGATCTTCTCAAGGTGCGCTATGCCCTCCGTCGCGGCCCCATCGATTGGGACTACATGGACCGGGTGGCACGAGAACGCGGATGGCTGCTGTGTTTGCACCTGGGCCTGGCACTCATTGCCCACCTCGAGGAGCGGCTGTTCGACGAACCCTCTATCCCTCCGCGCGAGCGGGCTCGCTTCGACCGCACGGTGCAGAGCTGCCGGTGGCTCGCCGCATATTGGCGGGAGCTGGAGGCGCGAGAGCCGGAGATGCCGTTTGCCATCTCCTTCTGGATCAGCAAGCGATTGTTCTTCACCAAGGTCTGGTGCGACCGGCACCTGGCGCTCGCCGCAAAGGGGCCCAGTACGATACTCTCGCTGGCACGTGGTTTCAAGCAGAAGTCGGGGATCCGGCCGCAGCATGCCATGTTGCTGGCACTGAGCGGAGCCGACGGCAGCGGAAAAAGCGCTCAGGCAGACGCTTTAACCGACGCCTTTACGACCTGTGCTATTCGTTCGCAGCAGATCTGGACGCGTGCCGGCTCGACCCCCCTGCTCCACGCCTTGCACCGGTTGCGTCATCGCCTCCGCCACGGCCGGAGGCAGGTCATGGCCGGCAGCGACGGAATGCAGCGGCAGACAAAGGGGTACGGCTCGTATCGCCGCTCGGGGTATGCCCTGGCCTTGTGGCTCGTTGTAGTCATGTTCGACTACGTGGCCCGCCTCCAGTACCTGCGGTGGCGCCTGCTGCGAGGCAACGTGGTGCTGGCCGATCGCTACCTCTGCGACGCGCAGGTGGAGTTCGCCATGCGCTTGCCGCATAGCCCGAGACTTGCTGCCACGCTCATACGAATGTTGCGCTGGGCCGCTCCTCGTCCGGATCGAGAGTACCTGATCCGAGTGGATCCCAAACTCTCCGATCACCGTGCTCCGCCGCTGCCGGGTGAACCGGACCGCGAGACGGTGTGTGCCGCGTACGACCGGATCGCGCTCGGTTGTGCCAGGCAGGTGGTAGACGGTAATCGTGACCTGGAGGTCGTTGCCAGCGAGGTCGTACACGACGCCCTCACTTTGTACATGGGGAGATTCAGGCCGCTGGGCAACGTCCCGTTCTTCGCGAACGATTGGCAGTTGAATCCCAGGGAGAGCTGGACGCGAGCGATTGTGTCCCGGCTCCCCGGGACCAACCGACCGTCTGTCTAGTCCTAGGGCACATCCTGATTTGGGATGGACGCAACCGGCGCCGTGCGCTCGGGTCAGTGACTGAAAGACCGGTGCTCTCTACGACATAGCTAGAGAGGATGCGAGACCGTACGAGGACGAAGGACCCCTTCAGAAGGGGACTTTCGGCTCTATTCTTATGGCGCGGCTTCTCGTAGAGTGAGCAGCAAGTGAAAACCTCGTCCCGCGGTTGCACTTCCCACCAAACCATGGTATGATGCTTGCCACATCAGGGCGGGCCACATGACTTTTGGGTTTGACATTTTGAGGGAAGAATATAATGGAAGCATGCGCGCAAAGCAACTAGAAGAGACCGCACCGCCAAGCTACAAGCGGCCGTTCGATCTGATCGTTGGGACTGCATTGCTCACGCTTTCCGCACCGGTTGCCGCGATAGTGGCCGCATTGGTGAAGTGCACATCTTCGGGACCGCTCCTCTTCAAGCAAGAGCGCCTTGGTCTGGACGGCCGGCCTTTCATGCTGTATAAGTTTCGTACAATGAGTCATGGGGCGCCCTCGACCTTGCACGAGGAGTACTTCAAGCAGTATTTGCAGGGTGATCCGGCGCCCGACCAGGCACGCACTATCTATAAGCTGCGGCATGACCCGCGCATCACGCCGGTCGGTGGAGTGCTCCGTCGCCTGGGGCTGGATGAGCTTCCGCAACTCTTTAACGTCATCAAGGGAGATATGAGTCTGGTGGGGCCGCGGCCTCCTCTCGCCTATGAGGTGGCGCAGTATACGCCGCGCCACATGCGACGCCTGGATACCAAGCCGGGATGCACGGGCCTCTGGCAAGTGCGAGGACGCGACATGGTGCACTTTGAGGCCATGATCGACATGGATCTCGAGTACATCGAGCGGCAGGCGCTACTGTTTGACCTGCGTTTGTGCCTACTCACGGTTCCAGCACTGGTCTGGGCCTTCTGTAAGCACTAGGTGTGACGCTGTGTCCAGGGATAGTAACCAGTTGTTCAATCGGATGAAGGAAGAAATGATGTACGAAGTAGGATTCGGAGTTATCGGCGCGGGCTACTGGGGGCCGCATCTCATTCGCAATGTTAGCGATAATCCTGATGCGCGCCTGGTTTCCGTCGCCGACCTGTCGCTCGACCGGCTACAGGCTCTGCAGCGTCGCTATCCGCACGTCGCGATGACGCAGAATCATCGCGACGTGCTGGACGATCCGGAGGTGGATGCGGTGATCCTGGCAACCCCGGTGAAGACGCACTACGCCCTGGCCAAGGAAGCGATGGAGGCGGGCAAACACGTGCTGATCGAGAAGCCGATGGTGCGCAAGTCGACCGAGGCCCAGGATCTGATTCATCTGGCCGCGCAGCGCGATCTGGTGCTGATGGTTGGCCACACGTTTGAATACAACCCGGCAGTGGTTTCCCTACGCGATATCGTCAACAGCGGTCAGATTGGACGGACCTTTTATGTTGATGCCGCGCGCCTCAATCTTGGTCAGTTTCGCACTGACGTGAATGTGATCTGGGATCTGGCGCCGCATGATATCTCGATCATGAACTTCATCCTCGAGTCCGAGCCGACCCATGTGAGCGCGCGGGGGAATAGCTGCATTCACGAGCATATCCACGACGTTGCCTATATCGAGATGAAGTATCCCCAGGGCATCACCGGCCATATTCACGTGTCCTGGCTCGAGCCCTGCAAGGTGCGCCGCTTTACGGTGGTAGGCGATGAGAAAATGGTGGTCTATAACGATGTGGCGGCGGAAGAGAAGCTGCGCATCTACGACAAGGGCGTGATCAAGACGACCTCCTCCGGGGATTTCGCGGACTTTCAACTCGGCTACCACTACGGCGGCGTTCACATACCGGCCGTACCGGTTGGCGAGCCTTTGAAGCTAGAAATTGCGCACTTCATCGAGTGCATTGTTACCGGCGTGCAGCCGCGTACGGATGGTTGGTCCGGCTTACGGGTGACGCGGGTCCTCGAGGCGGCGGATAAGTCGCTGCAGAACGGTGGAACGTTGGAGCGCATCGCAACCACCGACAACTTTGAGATGATCAAGGGCGAGGGCCCTGCGTGGCGTGATCGCCGTGTGGTGGAAGCGTAAGCCAGGCGACTGTGGTATTTAACTGTGAAGACTGAGGTAACAATGAACATTCCCCTGGTCGACCTCAAGCGACAGCACCAGCCCATTCAAGAGGCTGTGAGCGAGGCCTTCGATTCGATTCTGAGCAGCATGCAGCTCTTCCTTGGACCCAACACACGAGCCTTTGAACAGGAGTACGCCGAGTACCTGGATGTCAAAGAGGCTATTGGCGTTTCAGAAGGAACCACCGCCCTCTACCTGGCACTGCGCGCGTGCGGGGTAGGACCGGGTGATGAAGTTATTACCGTCTCCCATACCTTCTTTGCGACGGTCGAAGCCATCACCATGACTGGCGCCACACCGGTTTTCGTGGATGTCGATCCGGCAACCTGCTTGATGGACGTGCCGGCTGCCGAGGCGGCAATCACCCCGCGCACCAGGACCCTGCTGCCGGTCCATCTGTACGGCGCTATCGCCGATATGGAGGGGTTGATGGCGCTCGCCCGGCGCTACAACCTTCGTGTCATCGAGGACGCGTGTCAGGCTCATGGCGCTCGTCGAAACGGCCGAGCGGCAGGCACCTTCGGCGATGCCGGCTGCTTCAGCTTCTACTACTCGAAAAATCTCGGCGCCTATGGTGAGGCCGGCGGCGTGGTAACCAACGATCCCGAACTTGCCGCGCGTGTTCGGTTACTGCGCGACCATGGCTCGGCTGTGCGCTACCACCATGATGAACTCGGCATGAACGGACGGATCGACGAGATGCAGGCTGCTGTTCTTCGCCTCAAGCTCCCCTCGCTCGATGCGGGCAACCAGGCGCGCCGCGACCATGCCTCGCGCTACAATGCCGGGCTACATGACGTTGATGTTACGGTGCCTTCGCTCACCGGGGAGGATCATGTCTTCCACCTGTATGTGATTCGCACCTCGGCACGCGACGAGATGCGTGCGTATCTGAATCAACGAGGCGTTGGTACCGGCATCCACTATCCTGTTCCGTGTCATCTCCAGCCGCCCTGTGCGTCCTTTGATACCGAGCCAGGTGGGCTTCCGGTGACCGAGCAACTGGCCGGTGAGATTCTGTCCCTCCCCATGTTCCCTGAGTTACGGGATGAGGAGATCGATTACACAGTGAATGTGATACGAGAGTTCTTCGCCCAGCGCTCCTCCAAAAAAACGATAGCCGCTCAGTAAGGAATCCTTGGTGGAGTTTGGTGATTACGGGCGCCTCGTTCGGCGATGGTGGGCCTTCCTGTTGACCTGCACCATACTGGCCGCGCTGGTGGGCGAGTATCTGGCCCACCGGAGCGCCGCCCGCCCGACGTACGATGCCACGGCCACCGTAGCGGTGAGCTATGTCACGCCGAACGGTGTCCCGTATAACTCCACGCTTTCGAAGCAAGATGTCACCGTGGCGCTCAGCAATCGAGCCAGGGATCCGCGGGTGTTGCAGACGGTGCGGAAGCGATACCAGCTCGATCAGCAGGCGGTGTCCAGTGTGACGGCGAGCGTCGCGCTCGCCGCTCCGCTCATCACGATCCACGCCATTGGGACGACCGCGACCGCGGCCGAAACCTTCGCCACCGGAATGGCGGAAGAGCTCGCTGCCATTGAAATTCGGCAACTCACGGCCGAGACCAAAAAGCTGCAAAGTAAGCAGAAGGCCAAAGCGAATGCTGCTGGAAAGCGGTTTCTCCGGATGGAGGAAAAGTATTATCACGTCTGCGGTTGCATTGGCGGCCAGACCAGGCCGTTGGTCAGTCAGACCACGCTGCAGGATCTTGACGCCAATCTCAGTCTGCTCAACCAAGAGTGGCTCTCGGACGTGAGCGATTACAGGGGCATTTTTATCGGCCCAACCCCGGCGGCTGCCGCATCGCCCGGCTCGGTATCCCGCGTTGCGGGCGGTAGTTCAACCGTCAAGACCGTCTTGCCGGCTGCTATTGTGGGCCTGCTGCTGGCGATTGGGCTGGCGGCGCTGATCGACTACATCCGCGACCTGCCGTTCTTCGTGCGCAAGCGAGCGCTTCAAGCAGAGGGACCGGTAGTTGTCAGCATCGAGTTCAAGCTGCGGCAACATCGGGAGACGGAGGCAGGCCCGGACACGCAGGGTCGCTTGGCTGATCGAAACGAGAATCCGCCCGATGAAATGCCCCGCCTCACCGGCGGTGAGCAGCGGTGAGCGCTCGCTCGCTCAATCCGGCCTCGCTACCAGGTCGGAGTTCCGCCTGGGACGACGTACGGCATGGGCGGCTCTATAACCGACGCGTGATTACCGTGGGCCTGAGTTTACTCGGTCTGATATTAGCGCAGGTCGTGGTCGCCCTGGGGGTGGAACATCGCGCTTCAACGGTGCTGGTCGCGGTCCTGGCGGGAAGCGGTCTGCTCTATGTGGTGCTGCGACATCCATCCGCGCTGGGCTACCTATCGCTCTGCTGGCTGGTCTCAGAAAAGATCGTTGAGTACCATACGTCGGTAAACCGCGACACGGTCGATTCACTGGGCAACTACCTGCTCATCGCGGCCCTGGGCTGGACGCTGCTGGTCAACCTGTTGCGCCGGCGCCGACTGCTGTCGATGCAGCAGATCGGCGTGCCGCTGCTGTTGTTTGTCGCTCTCAGCGTGCTCTCTACCTTCATCAACAATGTGCCGCTCCACGTTGCCGAGCTTGGCATCCTCTCGACCACGCACTCGATCATCATGTTCTTGATAATTGTGAACGTCGGCGTGCAGGTGCGCGACCTCGAACGCTTCATCTATGTCGTGCTGGGCGTGCTGGCGGTCACCAGTCTGGTGGCTGTGTTGCAAGGGCTGCATGTGGGGCTGGCCTGGAAGCTGGCTGGTGGCACAACTTCCGTAACCTCGAGTGGAAGCGTGCGGGTCAGCGGTCTGCTCGAGAATCCCAATACCCTGGGGGACTTCATGGCCATGACGGTGCCGCTCGGCCTGATGCTGTTCTTTTTTGGAGGGTTTCGAGGCAACGCCCGCATGGCGCTCTTACTACTCAACGTGGTGAGTCTGGCAGCGCTGGCGCTGACGCTCAGCCGCGAAACCTGGGGCGCCCTCTTGCTCTCCACCCTCTTTGTGGGCCTGACCGTCGAGCCAAAGCTACGCCGTGTCTTCTTTCACTTTATCGTGCCAGGGCTCCTGGTCAGTCTGGTGCTCGTTGTACCCTTCTTGCAGCGGTTGCAAGACACCGCGAAAGGTGATCTGCGCTTCGCACTCTTGCAAGCAACGTGGCCGGTAATTCGCGATCATCTCTTGCTGGGTGTGGGACCGGGGCGCTACGGCGGCCACGTGGCCTTGATCACCAATACACCGCTCTACCAGCAGTATCAGTTGCCGAATTTTTTCTACGGTACCGGCGGCCAGATCGATATGTTCTGGACCCACCTGGTGGCCGAGGCGGGTCTGCTCGGCACGCTGGCCTATCTGTGGATTATTGGTGCTTGCTTCATGGTCGGACGGCGCGCCTATCGCGCCGCGGTCACGCCCCGGCGGAAGGCTCTGCTGCTGGGCCTGCTGTACGCGATTCCGGGCACAGTCCTGGTCTCACTGCTCTCCACCACGCTGGAAAACAATCCCACGGCAACCCTGTTCTGGACGCTGCTGGGGGGGCTCACCGTGCTGGCCGCCGCGCCGGATGCACCGTCTATGAAGATGGAGGTGATGCGTGGCTGACGCGCGCCTACGCCTTTGCGTGGTGTCGGAGGATCTGTCGATGCCCCTCGACGAGGGGTTGAAAAAACTTGTCGTCTCTCTCTTGCCGTCATTGACTGAGGGAGCGGAGGTGTATGTACTCTCCGTGCGCGCCAAGGGAGCAGTGCCTGAGCCGGTGCGGCCCATGGTCGTCAACCGGCTGTTCCTCAGTGCCAAGCTGTGGCGTGCAGTCCGACAGTTTCAGCCGGACGTGCTGCTCTATGTTCCAGAGGCAGCGGCCACCCGTAACAGCTTTCTTCGTCTGACGGCGCTGCGCTGCTATGCCCCGCGTGCCCGCTCGATCATGATCACGCTGCAACCACGGTCATACAGCCGGCTCGATCGCTGGTTGGTTCGCGCGCTTCGCCCGAGTTTGATCCTAGCGCAGAGTAGAGAGACCCGTGATACTGTTGCCGCGCTGGGCTGCCCATCTGCGCTCTTGCCCTCGGGCGTCGATCTTTCTACCTTTCGGCCGGCGACGCGTGCGGAAAAGCTGGCGCTGCGCGAGAAGCACGGCATGTCGCCTGAGGCCTTTGTGGTGGTCCATGTCGGTCATCTGGAGGAGAATCGAAATGTGTTCCTCCTCAATCGACTACGAAGTGAGTTGGACTGTGAAACCGTCCTGATCGCGAGTACCTGGCGAGAGCACAGGCGGTCGGTGGTTGATGCGTTTCGCGCCGGGCTGCTCCAGGGGGGGACACACGTCATCGACCACTATCTGGAGCACGTGGCCGAGGCGTACCAGATGGCCGATTGTTATCTCTTTCCCACCCACACCCCCGGCTCGGCGATCGCCATGCCACTCTCGGTGCTTGAAGCGCTGGCGTGCGGAGTCCCAGTGGTGACCACGCCTTTTGGACAGCTACCGCTCTGGTTCCACGATGGTCCCGGGTACACCTTTGGCGCAAACGACGACGAGTTGGTGGCCGGCATTGCCAGGCTTCAGCAAGCCGAGGCTCGCCCCTCGTCGGCGCAGATACGTGCCCTGGCTGAGCCATTCACCTGGAACTCGATCGGGCGAACCGTGCTGGAGTTAGCCGGCTCGCTAGGGCGCGCCGAGCCATGGCAGTTCGAACCGACGTGGATCGAAAAAGACAGTAACGCATGCGTATCTTAACTGTCACCAATATGTATCCCACCGTTGCCAATCCGCAATTTGGCATTTTTGTCAAAGAGCAGGTGCAGTCGATACGCGCCCTGGGTCACGAGGTCGACGTGTTGTTTGTGAATGGACGAGACGGCCGCTTGCGGCATAAGGGGTATGCGCTGGGGGTTCCGCGCCTGTGGCGCCAGTTGTGGCGGTCGAAGTACGATGTTGTTCATGCACATTACGTCTTCACCGGACTGGTGGCGCGATGCCAATGGGGTACGCCCCTGGTTCTGACCCATCACGGTATCGAGGTTCAAGATGCGGTACAGGGCAAGCTGTGCCGATGGTCGCGAAGCTTCCCGGACGAGCTGATCGTCGTGGCGCAGTGGATGCGGGATGCTCTGGGCACTCCGCAGGCGCATGTCATTCCGTGCGGTGTCGATCTGTCACTCTTTCATCCCATGCCGCGAGCCGAGGCACGTCAGGTGCTCGGACTCGATGCCGGCCGCCGCTACGTCCTCTTTGCCGGCGAGTGGTGGCGGCCCGAGAAACGCTTCCATCTGGTAGAGGCGGCGGTGGAGCGGCTGCAGCGCCGGCATCCGGACATCGAGCTGCTGAAGGTCGATCGCGAGGCCCACTGGCGCGTTCCGCTCTACATGAACGCCGTCGATGCTCTTGCGCTGGTCTCTACCTGTGAGGGGTCGCCGATGGTCGTGAAGGAGGCGGTAGCCTGTGGCCTACCCGTGATTGCCACCGATGCCGGTGATGCCTGGGATGTGATCGACGGGATTGCGGGTTGTTATCGGGTACAGCCTGAGATCGGAGAGATCGCCGCGCGGCTGGAGGAGGCGTTGTCGCCGCCGCGGCGTATCGACGGCTCGATTGCCGCCCGTGGTTTTAGTATCGATGCTATTGCACGTGACGTGGTCTCGGTCTACCAGCGTGCATACTGCAACAGTCGCAGCAATGAGAGCACCCCTGTCGTCGACGGCGAGCGCGTTAACGCGGAGAAGCGCACTTGAAAGGTGCAAAACAGTGATGACTCTCGACACCAGACCTCGAACTCGCCGTCTGGCTATGATCGATCCCACCAGGGATCCCCGCTGGGAAGCGTTTGTGCAAGCGCGCCCAGACAGCAACGTCTTTCATACGGCCACCTGGGCTCGTGTGCTGATGGAGACCTATGGGTATGAGCCGAGGTACTACGTCGTGGAGAACTCGGCCGGTCAGATTGAAGCGGGCTGGCCCTGCATGCTGGTGGCCAGTCCTCTTACCGGCACGCGGCTGGTATCGCTTCCCTTCTGCGATCACTGCCAGCCGCTGGTCGACACCGAGACAGATGCCGAGGCTTTGCTGGATGCGCTTATTGCCGATCAAGGGCGGATGGGAGCGACGACTCTGGAAGTGCGGGGATGGCCGCAGTATGGCCCGCCCCTGCCCGAGAGGCTGAATCAGGTCCCATACTACCGCCTCTTTGAGACCGAGCTTGATCCGGACCCAGCAGTGTTCTGGAAGAGGATCCGTAAAGACTCGAGGCGGTGTGTTCGTCAAGCCCGAGAGAAGAACCTTTCCATCCGGCCCGCGGAGTCGCTCGACGACCTTGCCGCCTTTTACGCGCTCAACTTGATGCTCCGACGTCGCCATGGCATGCTACCCCAGCCACGCCTACTCTTTACTTCGCTGTATCGAAACTTCATCCAGCGAGGCGCCGGTCAGATCCTGTTGGCCGAGGTGGGGGGGCAGATTGTGGCAGGGGTGTTGTGTATAACGCATCAGGACAAGGTGTACGACAAATTTGCGCCGTCCAATCCAGAGTTTTGGTCGTACCGGCCAAACCATCTGCTGCTCTGGAAGAGCGTGGAATGGTCTTGCCAGCACGGGTACACGCACTACGATCTGGGCCGGGTCGGCGCCGATGCTACCGGTCTGGCGTCTTTCAAGGAGCAATGGGCCTTCGTGGGACGCGACCTCCCCTACTCCTACTATCCGGCTCCCGGCGGCTTTAACGTGACGCACCCGGAGGGCATCAAAAAGCGGGTACTCGACCTCTTCGCCCGGTATGCGCCCGAGCGGATCTTCGTGGAAGCCGGCGAACGACTGTACCGGCACCTGGGCTAACATGACGCCCATCAGTGGCGCATCTGGTGTGGCCCGGCGCATTGCCGTGGTGCGCCATGGGCGGTATCCAGCGGACTCCCCCGTGCTGCGTAACGTACTGGCCCTGCGCGACGCCGGATTCAGCGTCGACCTCATCTGCGATCGTGACCCAAGCCGTCCACGGCTGGAGCACGTCGACGGCATTACCGTACTGCGAACCCTCATGGAGCACAAACGCCACAGCAAGGCGCGGTATCTCGTGGAGTACGCCGCGCTACCATTCATGGCGGCGGCTACCATGCTGCTGCGCGCCACTCGAGGACGCTATGAGTACGTGGAGATTGATAGTCCGCCGGATTGGTTAATCCTGGCCGGTATGATCCCGAAGCTAACCGGCGCCAAAGTCACCATGTACATCTTTGACAATATTCCGGAGTTGCTCTCGACGGACTATGGCCTCTCGCCGTATCACCCGGTGATGCGGGTTATGCTGCTCGCGCTGCGCATGGGAACTCGACTTTCAGATGGGGTTATTGCCCCGCACCGCATGGTCCGGCACAACCTTATTCGTCAAGGGGTGCAGCCCGAGAAGATCGTGGCCGTGGTGCCCAATGTGCCCGATGAACGGGTCTTTCTGTCCCACGCGACGGCCCTGGGAGCTCACCCCACAGGCGATGACACCGGCTTTCGGCTGGTCACACATGGCAGTTTGCTCAAACGCTATGGCATTGAAACCTTACTCGAAGCGGTCTCGCTGGCCCGTGCCGATATCCCCAACCTCCATCTGGACATCCTGGGAGACGGCAACTATCGCGCCCACCTGGAAGAGATCGCGGCCTCGCTCGATCTGCGGCAGCATGTCTCGTTTCTGGGCATGCTGCCCTTTACAGAGGTTGCGCCGCGCCTGCTACAGGCCGATGTCGGTGTGGTACCCATGTGGGCCGACTTCGTCCCCAATAAGCTCATGGAATATCTGGCGCTCGGTTTGCCGGCCATCAGCAGCGATACGCCGGCCCTGCGCCTCTATCTGGACGACGATGCGCTTTGCTATGTGCCAGCCAAAGATGCACGCGCCCTGGCCGATGCGATCGTCATGCTCTATCGCGATCCCGCCCGTCGCGCGGCGTTGGCTGAAAACGGTCACCAGGTGTTTACCGAGTACCTTTCCTGGACCAGGACCAGGCATGATTATCTGGCCGTGTACGGCGTCGTTCCTCCGACCGGCCGTATCCCGGAAGGCCGTTCCTCTCCCACGAGACCACCGTGAGATGGCTTTCCTTTGTTCTGAGCGATTCACGTGGACTGCGGAATGCGCTGAGCCGCCTGCTCACCATCGTGGAACGCTTTGGTTTCTCGCCGCGCAAAAGTGAGATTAATCTGAGTATTTTGATGGATGTTGTCGAGCGGCATGGTGTGTGTCCTACCTTGCTGGTCACCGCCGTCACGGCACTCCGTCATGCCAATATCATTCGTGGGCTGCGAGATCGCGGCGCCGAGATGGCGGCGCACGGCTATGTTCACAACGACTATGCGTCACTTTCGGAGGAGCAGCAACGCCGGCAGGTGCAAGCCGCGCGAACCTCCCTCGAAGGATTGGGCCTGGCGATTCGCGGCTGGCGCTGCCCGTACTCTCGCTGGAACGGTGATACGTTGACGGCGTTGGGTGCTGCCGGATTCGAGTACGACGCCACGCCGGTCTATGACTGGCCCGCCTACCAACGGGAGCGGATTCCGCTGTCTGACGATGCCAGAGAGGACTATCAGCGTTTCGTCGATCTGTCCTCCGCGCGCGACGCGCTAACTCATGTGGTGCTGCCCACGGTAGTGGAGGGGTTGGTCCAGCTTCCCATGTCGATTCCGCAAGACGAGGATATGGTGGATCGGCTGCATCTCGACCTCGACAGCATGAGTCGCGTCTGGATCCGCATGATCCGCGATATGCGGGAGCGCGGGGAGATCTTCGTCATGTGTCTCCATCCGGAGCGTGCCGCGCTATTCGCTGCGTCACTCGACGCCACACTGGACGAAGCACGCCGGATGGGGGACGTCTGGATTGCTCCCTGCGGCGAGATCGCCGATTGGTGGCGCGCTCGTGACGCGGCCCAGCTCACGGTTGAACCGGCAGGAGAGGGCTGCTGGCGCATCGCGGTGACGGGACCTGACGCCATGGAAACCGTGTGCGCGTCCGACCGGTTGACTGGCTCGGGCACATTGACTGTGCGGACGCCGCGCAAGCCGGTGGTCCACTGCGGTCCAGCCTGGCCCAACGCGACCCGGCAGCGTCTCCACGACGCTGGATACTGGGTCGAGCAGGGCGGGGATCCGGCCGGGTACGCTCTCAATCTGGACGTGGCGCTGCCGCCATCGTCGCCGCCCGATGCGGTGGTGCTGAAGGTGCGAGAGCACGCCGAAGGGCTGATACGGCTCAATCCCTGGCCGGCTGGATTCAGCGCGTGCCTGAGCATCACCGCCGACATCGACGTGCTCACCCTGTATGATTTCGCTATGCGGCTCAAGGAGTTTTAACCATCAACAGCCAGTCACCCGCGGTCCTCATCACTGGGTCGGGAACCGTCACCTGCCAATCGATCATTAAAGGGTTGCGCACGCAGGATGAACTCGATGTCACCATCATCACGGTCGATGCCTCCGATCAGGTTGCCGGTCGCTACTTTAGCGATCACTTTTATCGCGTGCCCAGGGCCAACGATCCGGAGTTTGTGCCGGCACTGCTCTCCCTCTGCCAGATGCACCAGGTACGGCTGCTGGTTCCCATCGTCGATTACGAGTTTGCGTCCCTCAGTCTGGCCAAACCGCGCTTTGCCGAGCAGGGCTGCCTGGTTGGCATCTCGCCGCCGGAGGTCGTCGCCGCGGCCAACGACAAGCTCGCCACCTACCGCTTCTGGCGCCGGCATGGCTTCGGCGCTGCTCAAACCTGGAGCGCCGAGGAGGCACGCCGGCAGGCGGACGGATTGAGCTACCCCGTCTTTCTCAAGCCGGCGGTCGACGGCCGGTCCAGCATTGATTGCTATAAGGTTGGCAACGCGGCTGATCTCCGCATGTATCTCGATCAGGTATCCAACGCGCTGGTTCAGGAGTTTGTGGATGCCCCCGAGTACACAGCCGATGTCCTGGCCGACCTGAGCAGCGAGGTGAAGGGCGTGGTGGTGCGCGAGCGCATCGAGACCAAGGGCGGCGTGTCGTACAAGGGCGTAACCGTGCAAGACGATGAGATGGTGGCGGAAGTGATACGGATGGTTCGGCTGCTTGGCATCGTGGGCGCCACCAACATTCAGGCCTTCCGGCGCGGCGACCAGCTGCTCTTCAATGAGATCAACCCTCGCTTCTCCGGCGCGTTGGCGCTGACCCTGGCCGCGGGACTGAACAGTCCGTTGATGCTCCTGAAAATCGCCCTCGGGTTTCCGGTGCCCGACATGATCGGTCGCACGCGAATTGGCATGACCATGCTGCGCTACTGGGATGAGGTATTTGTGGACCCGGCCGGGAGGCCCGTGTACCCCGACTATCATCTACAACCCGACTTAGCCCACCTGCCGCGCGTGGGCTAAGTCGTTGGGCTAGGTCGTATAACGGTGGCCATTCATCCCCCTCTGCTGTGGGCGGCAGCCGGCAAGCGTCTCGTCGTGTTCGACTATGACGGCACGCTGGCCGAACTGGAGGTGGATTGGGAGGGGATGCGCCGTGACCTTCGCCAGCAAGCGCTGCAGTTTGGTTTCGATAGTCCCTTTCGTCCGCTCTGGACGGAGATGGCGCGCCTGCGGGACGAGCGGGGAATCGAGGCGGTGCGGGTGCTTTTCCCGGTGGTGTGGCGCTATGAGCAGCGGGGGGTCGAACGGCAGCTCCCGCGCCCCGAGATCGTGGAGTACGCGCGCCGCACGCAGCGTGTCTCTGACGCCGACGGGCCGACGCTGGCGGTTTTTTCCGCCAACTTGCATGCGACCGTGGTGGAGGGCGTGTCGGCTCTGGGTCTGGAGCCGTTTGCCGTGGTCGTGGGCGCCGATGATGTCGATCGCTGGAAGCCGGAAGCCGCCGGCCTTCAGCTGGCCATGCAGCTAGCGGGCGCCGGCCCCAGCGAGACCCTGTTTCTGGGGGATAGTCCCGGTGATCGAGACGCGGCCCGGGCAGCAGGCGTCCACTTTCTCTCCGTCTGACCTTTAGGTAGCTGACGCTTCCGGTCTCAGGCGGTTAGGAGATGAGCGGGAACTGCGCGTGACTGGTCCGCAGCCGTCTGCCATCCAACAGGTACACTAGAGGTAATGCTCTGGTGTTCTACCAGGCAATGCCGGGGGGCTGCGTACCGCGGCCAGTCTCCCTGTCTCGATTGTCCCCATGCCGCCGGCGCTGCCGGAGCGCGTGCCAGGCGCCAGAGAGGACCGTATATGGCGGAGTCTTTAGCCTTTGGGGAATCGCACGGGATGGCGGCGCCGGCGGACGATGAGCAGATGGCCGATGTGGTACGGCTGTATTTGCGCGAAATTGGGCAAATTGGGTTGCTGAATCGCGCCGCCGAGGTCCGGCTGGCCAAGGCGATCGAGGTGCAACGACTGATCGTCCAGGCTCAAGCCTCCCCGGAGGAGCGAGCCCGCATCGAGGCGGAGCCGGAGGCCGCCTTCGACGATCTCGATCTCAGTGCCACGGACCTCCGCGCTATTCTGACCTGGACTCCTCATAACCTTCGCCCCTTTCTGCAGGCCGGTGAGGACGCACGCCGTCAACTGATCGAGGCCAACCTTCGCCTGGTGGTGAGTGTGGCCAAAAAGCACCTTGGCCACGGCATGAGCCTGCTCGACCTGATCCAGGAAGGGAATACCGGCCTGATGCACGCGGTCGGCAAGTTCGATTGGCGGCGTGGCTTCAAGTTTTCCACCTACGCCACCTGGTGGATTCGCCAGGCCGTAACCCGCGCCGTCTCCGACCAGGCGCGGACCATTCGCGTCCCGGCGCACATGAACGAGCGGATCGGGCGCTATCATCGCGCGGTCGTCTCGCTTTCCCAGGAGCTGGGCCGCGAGCCCACGATTCAGGAAGTGGCGGTAGCCATGGACCTGGCGTTGGAGAAGGTCCACGACGTCAAGGCCTCCATTCGCGTTCCGATTTCGCTGGGCAAGCCAGTGGGTGAGGACGAGGAAAGCACGCTGGCCGATTTCGTGGAGGATACGTCACACAATGTGGAGGAGATCGCCGCCAATGGTGTGCTGCGTGAAGCGATCGACGAAGTGCTGGGCACCTTGCCGGCGCGTGAGGCCGGCATCATCCGTCTACGGTTCGGGCTGTCCGGACGGCGGCCGCAGACCCTGGCTCAGGTGGGCGAGCACTTCAACCTGACGCGCGAGCGAATCCGCCAGCTCGAGATCGAGGCGTTTCGCAAACTGCGTAACCCGTTGGTTACCTCTCGCATCAAAGACTATCTCGACTAACTCCATCTCACTCGTAGGACACTGCCTGCAGGACATCCAGCCGGGCGGCGCGACGCGCCGGGAAGGCCGCGGCGACGATGCCAAACAGCACGGCAAACACCACCCAGATCAATAACTGGCCGATGGGCAGATCGTACTCGATGCCCTGACTGGACAGCCCAGCGGTCACCAGCACCGCCAGCAGAATACCCACCACCAGCCCGAGCACGGCCCCGATCACCGCTGTGATCACGCTCTCCCAGCGAATGATCCAGCGTACCTGACGGCGAGTGGCGCCGATGGCGCGCATCATGCCGATTTCACGGGTGCGCTCGTACACCGAGAGCACCAGGGTATTGATGATGCCGAATAGCGACACCAGCACGCTCATGGCCAGCAGCACGTAGATCAAGCCCAGCAGCAGATTGATACCCTTGGCGTCCTGATCCTTGAGATCCTGCTGAGAGTGTACCGCGGCCGTGGGATAGCTGCTCAGCAGTGCTCTGGAGACCCGATTCTTGAGTGCGGCCAGTGCCGGCGGACTCAGGCCGGGAGCCGCGTTGGCAATGGTTGCATAATCCTGCGGCTGCTTCCAGTCGGTCGCCATGGTGGCGTACGGAATGCACCAGTTGGTGAGAAATTGCGTGTTCTTGTAGATGCCTACTACCCGGAAGGTGTCGTGGATCGCCGCCGGAGTCGTCACATGCATTACCGAGCCGACCTTCAGATGGTTGTTGTTTGCCAGACCTTCGTCGATGAGGGCGTCGTGCGGACCCAGCCCGGTTACCGTCGCGTTCGAGCCATGAACCCATTGGAAGTGGTAGACGCGGTGGAGTGTAGCCGGCTGAATGCCGTTGGTCTGCACTGTACCAATCCCATCCAGCCGTCCGGCGTCAACCTTGAACGCGGACACGGCGGTGATGCCAGGCACTCGACCGACCACCTGGGCCACCCGCGATGGAATCAGCGTGCCGTTGTTGCTATAGATGGCAAAGGTACCGGCCAGTTCACGATCCAGCGAGTCGAAGGCGGTTTTCTTCAGCTCGGCGGCGAAGATGGTGACAAAGCCCACCAGGGCCAGGCCGATCATCAGGGCAGCCGCTGTCACCGCCGTGCGCGAGGGGTTGCGGACCGTATTCTCCCGCGCCAGCCGTCCAGTGATGGCGGTAAATCGCTCGATGGGCCAGCCGATGACGCTGGCCAACGGACCCACCAGTTTCGGACTCAGCATGGCCACCCCGAGAAACAGCACCACGGCGCCGAGTCCGATCAGGGAGAGCCGCTGGCTGGTGCCGGAGATCGAGGCAAAGATGCCGATGGCCAGGATCAGCACGCCCAGTGCGGTGAGGCCGGCGGCGAGAAAGGGCACGTAGCGCGAGAAGCGGCCACGGGGCAGTTGCGCTCCCTCGCGCAATGCGGCAATGGGCGCCACGCGCGTGGCGCGAAAGGCCGGCATCAGACTGGCTACCAGCGTGACCAGCGTGCCGACCAGCAGCGCCACGATAACGGTGCGCCGGGCGAACACCGTACCGGCATTGGGTAGATCGATACCGAGCGCCACGAACAGGGCGTTGAGGCCTTTGGCGATGCTGACCCCACCCAGCAGACCGAGGATTGACGCGATGATCCCGATGACCAGCGCCTCCAGGATCACGGAGCGCAGAATCTGTCCGCGCGTGGCGCCCAGGGTACGCAGCGAGGCGAACTCGCGTGCCCGTTGGGCCACGGTAATGGAGAAGGTGTTGAAGATGACGAAGGCGCCGACGAACAGTGCGATGCCGCCAAAGGCCAGCAGGGCGGTGGAGAGAAATCCCAGGGCGCCGCCGATAGCGTTGCTCGCGTCGTTGGCGTTCTGCGTGCCGGTCTGCACTTTGACCGAGCTGCGTAAATTCGCTGGAATCCGCGCTCGAATTCGGCCCACCAGATCGGACTGCGTGATGCCCGAGGCGCCAGCCACCCGGATCTGGTCGAATCGTCCAACCTTACCGGTTATGCGCTGCGCCGTCGGCTGATCCATGGTCACCAGGGTGGCGCCGCCGATCGACCCCACCTTTCCGAACTTCACGATGCCCACGATGGTGAACTGCTGGACCCGATGAATCCCGCTGACGCCGACGGTCTGGCCCAGCTTCAGATGGCGCCGTGTGATCGTGTCCTGATCTAGCGCGATCTGCCGCCCGCTGGGCTGGTGACCCTGGATGATATGGAGCTGGGCGAAGCGAGGCACGGAACGGCTGAAGAGCAGGGTTGGCGCTCCGTTGGTGGAGCCCAGGATCGTGCCGCCCTTTCCCACCAGTTGGACGCGGTCGGCGATAGTGCCCTCGGCCAGCGCCACGCCGGGCGTCTGCCGCACGACGGCCAGCAGGCTGGCGGGAAGCGAGGGCGGCAGGCTGTATTGCGACGTGATTGGCGCCTGGCCCGTGAGCACGGCATCGGTGCTGGCGTTTCCCTGGTGAAAGATGGTGGAGAACGATTGATTGATGGTATCGGTCAGGACGTAGGTTCCCGAGATCATCGAGACGCCCAGGATGATGGCGATCATGGTGAGCACGGTACGGAGCTTGCGGCTCAGCAGGCCGCGCAGCGAGACGGCGCTCATTCCAGCACCTTCATCATGTCGAGAATCTCGTTGGCCGAGCCGGAGGGCTGATCGCGCACGACCTTGCCATCGCTCAGAAAGAGGATACGGTCCGCCACCGACGCGGCGGGCGCGTCGTGGGTCACCATGATGATGGTCTGGCCAAACTCGTCCACCGCGCGACGCAGCAGATCCAGCACTTCCTGACTGGCCGCCGAGTCCAGATTGCCGGTTGGCTCGTCGGCGAAGACCACGGCCGGCTCGGATACCAGAGCACGGGCGATCGCCACCCGCTGCTGCTGGCCGCCGGAGAGCTGGGAGGGCCGGTGGGTGCGGCGGTTGCCCAATCCCACCGCGTCCACGACGCGGTCCAGCGCCGGCTGGTCGATCTTCTTGCCGGCGATTCTGAGTGGCAGGGTGATGTTCTCATCGGCGGTGAGCATGGGCAGAAGGTTGAAGAACTGGAAGACAAAGCCCAGCTTTTCGCGCCGCAGCAAGGTCAGGTCTTTATCCTTCAGGCGGGTGATATCGGTGCCGTCGATGCTGACGGTGCCGGTGGTCGGCGTGTCCAGCCCGGCCAGGATATGCATCAGCGTCGACTTGCCCGACCCGGAGGGGCCCATTACCGCGGTAAAGGTGCCGCGCTGAAAATCAACCGAGACGTCTTTGAGGGCATCCACCGTGGCATCGCCCTCACCGTACCGCCGGCTGACATCGTGGGCGGACACGACAATCCCATCCACGTCGTGCTGCCCGGTCTGGGATGAGGTCTTCGTAATCTGAGTCGCCATGTCATCACCTCGCACCTGCACTTGTGAGGATGATCACCTGGCAGATCTGGACCGTAGGTCGACAGACCCGCGCTGGCCGATGTGGCGCCCCCACGGCACGTGCCATGTCGCCAATCGGTGGTACCCTCCGAGACACATAATACCACCAAGGCTTGCCGGCAAGCAGGCGACCCTTGCAGTGTCGTTGTCAAGTCCGAATTATAGAGATCGCGGTGCATCCGGCCCCTCGGCATGGTTGGATGCCCTGTGACAGAACATGTGTAGCGGGCCCAGGGCTGAGCGACGGATGCGCCTGACGTTCTGGCGCCGTCCTGGTCGCGGCGGAGCGGTCGGTAGTTCTGCTTCTCAGAAATGCTCCTCCGCGGGATGGTCGTTGCTCCAAGCGTGAACGAGTGGGTCCGTGGGGTGTCAGGCTGTCATGGTGCAACCGGTGCAACTTTGCAACCCTGCAATGGCGGTTGGGGGGCAGGGAGATGGGGCGTGCCCTGAGATGAGTGTAGGCGGGATTGTGGAGAATGCAAGGGGTTACTCGTGGGCCGAAGGTCTCCCGCGCCGTCGCCTCACTGCGAGACCCGGCCGCTGCCGCCCCGCACTACTGGGAGTCGGTGGGGTGATTGGGGTTGCGCAGGCGGTCGTGCAATTCATCCCTGGCCCTAGCCCGCTCCTCGTCGGTATTCACCGCGGGCAGGACCTCGACCATGGCGTCGAGCGCCGCCTCGAAGCTGGGGAAGTCGGTCCCCGGCTCGTCCTCAAAGTGGGCCAGGCTGAAGTAGTGAAGTCGCCAGCTATCACCAACCGGCATCAAGGTGGCGGCAACGCCGTACTGCAACCCACGCAGCTGCTCCGGAGTCAGCCGCAGTCGCCCGTCCAGCGGTGGTCCGTCCTTGTTGTATTCTTGTGGCACAGTCCCTCCCCCGTCTGATGTGAATGGCCGTGGCGTGATGCCAGCCGGCGTCACACAAGGACCATCCTTACAGGATAGAGATCGTTTGTTAACCCCCTTTTCTGTCAAGTTCTGACATATCCTTGGGAGAGATAGGAGGGCAGCATGACAGCACCAGCAGTGCACTATCGCGACCGGCGTTTCTCTCCTCCACACATCGAGACGCTCCGACAGATCACGGTGCTGGCGCCCTTGTCGGAGCGCGCGCTTGATCGCCTGGCGGCGGTGGCCAGGTGTCGCAGCTATCCCAACGGAGAGGAGCTGCCGGCGGATTGGTCCAAGCCGGAACCGATCGTGTGCTGCGTCCTGCGGGGTAGTATCGAGCTATCCTTCCGCACAGAGGAGAGCAATGAGCGAGTTGTCTCCTGCCTGACGGCTGGTGGCTGCGTTGAGTTGAGCACGGCGGGATGGGCGGCGCCCGATGAGACGGTGGCAACCGTTCGTTCGTCCAGTGCACTTATCTGCACTCTTCCATACGCCGCGTTTGAGGAGGAGGTGATCGCCTGTTCGGAGGCTGCTCGGCGCTTGCTTGCCGCTCACCGGCAATGGCTGCGCGAGCTTGGCGCCGTGGCCAGCGACCAGATGCATCGTCCCGCCACCCGGATTCGACATGCCCTGTGGCGCGATAACCACGACGAGCCGGATCACGCGGTGTCCTATACCCATGAGACGCTCGACGCTCATGCCTGGGCCGACCGTCCGACGACGACCAGAGTCATCGGCCAGCTGCGACAACGTGGCGTCATCGAAACCGAACGGCAGGGCCACCGGATCATCGTGCTTAACCCAGATGCGTTACTGGACGAGCACTGAGACCGGCTACAGATGGTGCCCCTGGCTACTGGAGAGGCACCGTCAGCTGCCGGCCATCGCGCAGCAGGACATGAAGCGTGTAGCGACCATGAATCGTGCCCGTCACCCGATAGTGATACACCGGACTGGCATGAGCGGGGATCGTGTGCGCGTTCAAACGGTGGGTACCGACATACAGGTCGAAGCCGATGACATCGGTCGAGATCGCGAGCCGCCAGTCGAACCGCAGCGAGGCGCCTTGTCGATGGGCAACGAAGCGGGAGACACGGGCGGCGGTGGTTCCACCTGCGGCGATCTTGAGCACAAAGGCATCGCTATTGCCACCACCATAGGCTGGTTGTACCGCCTTGGCTGTCGGGAGGTAGCCGTCGGTGAAGCCAACGAGCGCCATGTCACCAGATCGGGTCACCGCGATACCCTGGCCGAACGCGGTTGTAAGTGAGGGTGTTCCAGTGCAGCCACCCAGTGTCGTGCTGAAGCGGAGATCTGTGGGCGGCGTGAGGCGGACGGCGATCACCTGAGCGCCGCACGCACCGTTGTTCGGCCCCAGGGGCTGCACGCTGGGAAAGTCCGGCGAATTGGTGTCGCCAGTAAGGAACACATCGCAGGGTGCGACACATTGATTCCCCACTCCGGCACTGTTGCCGATGGTCAGGGCAAAGATATCGTCGCTCCGCGACCCGCCAAGATAGGTACTGAACAGCGGGGCGCCGGTCGGGTGCAACTCAAGCACAAACCCCTGGCCACTGGTGCTGTGCGCCGTCGGTTGCAAGGCATGGAGCGTGGGGAAGTTCATCGAGGCGGTCCTCCCACCCAGATAGACATCCTCCCCATCGTCCACCGCGATACCCGAGCCGTAGTCGTCGCCGCTACCACCGATCAAGGTGCTGTAGGCGATGGTCAGGGTACTGACCCCATCGAAGCTCAGCTTGGTGACAAAGACATCCTGACCACCATGGTGGGTGCTGCCATCGGTGGTCTGGAACCTGTCAGTCGGCGCACTGTTGCCGGTGACGTAGGCGTTGCCGTACCGATCCACCGCGATGGCTTGCCCTCGCTGGCCCGCCAGGCAGGTGCTGTAGATCAGCGAGGGGGTCTGGGTGCTGGGATCGTAGTCGATCCGGGCGGCAAAGGCGACACCGGTACAGCTGGGGATACCATGCACCGAGGGGAAGTTGCCCGACGCAACTCGACCAGTGACATAGGCATTGCCAGCGAGATCCAGCGCAATCCCGTTGCCCTGATCCTGGTCGCTGCCGCGATCCTGGTCGCTGCCGCCGAGTAGCGTACTGTACAGCAGTGAGAGTTGCTGGCTGACCGGGTCGTAGTGCAGGCGAGCCACAAACACACTGCTCTGGCTATAGCTTGCCGCGGCGCCGGGAATCTGATGCACTTGTGGAAAGCTGCCTAAAGCACCCCCGGTCACCGTGGCATCGCCCGTTCCATCAACTGCGATACCGTAGCCTTCCCCCGGACCCAAGTAGGTTGAATATTCAACGGCATCGCCGGTCGGTGTCAACTTGGTGACAAAGGCCTCGATCAACTGGCCTTCGAACTGGTTCGGTGGGAGGCCGTGCTGCGTGGGGAAGTTGCTGCCGGTTGTGTATCCGGTAACGTAAGCAGCCCCGGTGACATCAACGGCCACTGCATACGCGCTATCCTCACCCGAGCCACCCAGGTAGGTGCTGTAGGTCAGGGTGGGATCGACGATCAGTGGCAGGCGATGGTCGTACGGCCCCAGCCACAATCGAACGACACCGTGACCACCCACTATGTAGCGGGACAGGATACCATGCCGTATATGCCCCACCTGCTGGTAGGCGAGGGGGTGGTGCTGAATCACCACGCCCGCCGCGGTCTGCATCGTCAGATCGCCAGCCGGAGTGAGAGCAGGATGGCGAGCGCCGTCGATGCGCAGGGCGATCCGGCTGGGATCGGCGCCGGGATGCAGGAGCCAGTCGTACTCTAGCTGGCCGCCGTGGCCGTAGAAGGCCAGATCAATACCCGGATAGACGCCCTGCTCCACGACCCGGCCGAAGGTCGGGATATTGGCATGCCAGCCGTGGGGATCATTGCCGGTGAAGTAGCTCACCGTGCCAGGGAGCCGGGACTGCCCCACCATCGATACGTGCGAGGCTGCACCCACTGGCTGGAGCCGGAGTACTGTTTGCTGGTGACCCGTACTTGATAGGCTGAGCACTGCTTCCCGCGCCGTGAGGAAGAGGGTGTACCCCGAACCGCGAGCCAGGAAGCGCACCTGGCGATTCATCTGCCCACGGTTGGGCTCGAAACGTAAGGGGAGTGCCGCCAAGCGCTGTACGGCTCGCTGCCGGAGCGCATGCATGCCCTGACTGGACGCATGCTCGCTGCTGTGGACTGAGGACATTCCAAGCCCCAAGACAGCGCTGCAGCTCATGAGTGTCACCAGGACCGCGCGCTGCAGTCGAGTACGTGTCATACCGCTCTCCCCCCATGACTCGCCGGCAAGCTGGAATGGACATGCACACGCCCGTGAACCAGGTTCCAGCTGCGGGAGTTAGGCTCACCGTATCACCATGTGTCGTAAAAGTCAAACAATTCGCTACAGGCCGAAGGTCCCCTCCAAACCGGGTCCATTTCCTCTACCGGCAGCCTCATCAGGTCACCTAGTCTGATGCACCCTTCACCCGGCCACCTCCCCCACCAGGCGGAGATGCAACGGCACGGTGACCGGTGATGCCGGCCTGACAACGGTGGCGAAGGCCGATCAGACCTACAGCATGTACGATCTCCAGGTCAATCCTGGAACGGCGAACGCCGCCTTTGTCAGCAAACAGGGGGTGTCGGGCACCGACAACAACGGTGCTCAGTACCATGCGGTCAAAACCGTCACCTTTGCGGTCCAGCTCGTCGCGGCGCTGCAACTCGGTGGCGGGTCGATGGTGCTGGCCAGCATGGCTGGTCCGCCTTCTGTCGCAGGCACCATGTCCCTCGTGGTTGGCCCTAACGGCGCCCTGTCGCTTCAATACACCGACACCGACGGCAGTACCAAGACGCTGGCCAGCACATTCATGCTCAGTGACAGCAACCGGCATACCATCTCGATTGATCGGGCCTACACCAACGATTCGAGCGGACGAGCGCCTCGGAGTACTTCGCCACCGCTGCTCCTTCCGACCCGCGCTTGGTATGGAGAAGGATGTATCTCAGGGCAACGTCTTTACTCCGACCATGGCTGTGCGCGGACGCTAGTCGTGCTCGTTGCTGCTCTTTGGTATTGATGGAAACGGATGTCTGATTGGAGAATTCTCACGCCGGCAGCGGCGCACTTTGATTCATGTCTCCGTGCTGCTAACAATGGAGTGATCCCGGCACTTGCTCGTTAGAAGGAGACCGGCGGTGAATGAACCGCGCTCGCAGCTTCCCAGCCGCAACAATCAGCCCCCCGTGCCCTCCAATCAGCCGCCGCCGCGCCGCCCCCGGCTCTCCGGTCGGGTCTGGTGGTCGGTGGTGGCCATCACCTTTCTGTTCAATCTGATCTTTTATTACTCCGCCAGCCGGCAAACCCCGGCGGGACCACAGACGCCCATCAACTTCAGTACCTTGACTGCGCAGGTAAAGGCGCACAATGTGGGAACTGCCAGCTTCGCCGGCAACACGCTCACCGGCAACTTCCGGCATCCTTATAAGGATTCAAAGGGCAAGACGTACACGCGCTATACCACGACGATCCTGCCGGAGTTAATCAGCTCGGTGGTGTCCTCGCTGAATCGCGACCACGCGGACGTGACGCTTGAGAACCAAACGCCTCCGGCCTGGGTTGGGCTGCTGAGCATTGTGCTCCAGGGGCTGCCGTTCCTGCTCTTGGTGGGACTGCTGTACTTCAGTACCCGTATGGCCAGGCAGCAGCAGCAGGGAGTGTTCGGTTTTGGCCGCAGCAGCGCCAAGAAGTATACCGAGGAGCGCCCCAGCACCACCTTTGCCGACGTGGCCGGGGTGGAGGCGGCCAAGGAGGAGTTGCGCGAGGTGGTAGATTTTCTGCGCGATCCACAGAAGTACCTCAAGCTGGGCGCCCGTATCCCCAAGGGAGTGCTGCTGATCGGTCCGCCAGGTACCGGTAAAACGCTGCTGGCTCGCGCGGTGGCCGGTGAGGCCAGTACGGCGTTCTTCAGCATCAGTTCCACGGAGTTTGTCGAGATGTTCGTGGGCGTGGGCGCCAGCCGGGTGCGCGACCTGTTCGAGCGAGCCAAAGCGGCCGCGCCGGCCATCGTCTTTGTCGATGAGCTCGACGGCATCGGTGGACAGCGTGGGCGAGGCGGACCCATGGGTGGCGGCACCAACGACGAGCGCGAGCAGACGTTGAACCAGTTGCTGGTCTCGATGGACGGCTTCGAGGCGAACGAGGCGGTGATCATCCTGGGCGCTACCAACCGACCGGATGTGCTGGATCAGGCATTGCTGCGGCCCGGCCGTTTCGACCGGCAGGTGGTGCTCGATCCGCCAGACCGAAAGGGGCGGGAGGCCATTCTCAAGATTCACACCCGGCAGATTCCGCTGGCCTCCGATGTCGATCTCTCCGCCGTTGCGCAGATTACCCCCGGTATGACCGGCGCCGACCTGGCCAACCTGGCCAACGAGGCAGCTTTGACCGCGGCCCGGCGCGGCGAGGCGGATGTCAATCGGGCCGACTTCGATATAGCCCTGGATCGCATTACCCTGGGCAGCGAGGGCGCAGCCTTAATGGATGGCGAGGAACGACGTACGGTCGCGTACCACGAAGGAGGACACACCTTGGTAGCCCTGCTGCTCCCCAATGTGGATCCCGTCCACCGCGTGACCATTACCCCGCGCGGCCGTTCGCTGGGCGTGACTCAGTTCCGGCCGATCGATGAGCGGCGCAACTACCGGCGTGACTATTTGATGGACCGCATGGCGGTGGGGATGGGGGGACGGGCCGCCGAGGAAGTTGCGTGCGGCGAGATCACCTCCGGCGCCCAGAACGATATCCAGCAGGTTACCCGCATGGCCCGTGCCATGGTGACGCAACTCGGCATGTCGGATGAGCTTGGCCCGACCTACTTTGGCGGCGGTGACGACGACGCCCTGGGTGGCCAGCCCTATAATCCGTGGGCGCCAAAGGAGTACAGCGAGGAGACGGCACGCCGCATCGACGAGGTGGTCGAGAAGCTGGTCGACGAAGCCCACCAGCGCGCGGTAAGCGCGCTGCGCGAGCACCGCGCGGCGCTGGACGCCATTGCCGCCGCCCTGATCCACGACGAGTCGCTCAATCGCGAGCAACTGGCGGCTATCGTCAATGACCATCTGCCGGCTGGGGAACTGCCCGTTTCGGTGCCCGCACCCGAGATCGCGGCGGACACGCCGGAGCCGGTCGGCATGGCCGATTGAGAGACCCGACCCTGGCTCACTCTAGGGGCAAGAATACGCAGCCGGCAGCCGGCCGGCATGTCGCGTCACGCTGGAGCTGACACATCCATCCCGCGCATGCCGCAGCAGGGCAGAGACATTGGCGTGGGGCAGCACCCAGACTTCGGTGGTACCAGCGTGAATTTCGGGATAGCGCTGGTCTCGTAGGTACGAGGTGAAGCCCGTGGGATAGGTGGGGGCCACTTTGTCCGTCAGGACCACCGCCCCGACACTGGGCAACCGCCGCTCAAGCGTGTGCGCGCTGACCACGGTATGCATATTCCAGAAGTAATCGGAGAGGGCATGGCGGCGAGCCAGATAGGCGTATTCCAGTTGATCGGTCAGCACACCCTGACCGGGCGGGGTGAGGCGGTCGATCAAGTGAACGGTTTTGTTGATGGTCGAGAATCGTGAGGCGCTGATGAAGAGGCGAGTGGGATCACTCCCGGAGTTAATATCCAGGCCCCAGACCAAGCTGAGAGTGATGGCGGCGGCCGCTATCATGCCGGGGAAGCGGTGGATGTACTTCACTGCGATCGGCGCGGCGAGCAGCGCCGCGAAGGGCACCATCGGCATGAAGTAGTGGTAGTACACCTGCGAGGCAAAGAAGAACAGCCCACCAACGCCGAAGCCACTGACCAGCCACAGGGGCTGGCGGCGCCGCACGACGGCGTACACCGTGAGCGGGTTCAGCAACAGCCAGAAGGCGAAGACGCCGCCCGCGCGATGCAGCAGATCGGCCGGCGCCCGTTGCAGCAATTGCCACCCAATGGTGTCGTGGTAGAGCGACGGCAGCTCGGGGATAAACGGTACCAGGGTGAGAGCGCCCGCTACCGCGGTCGAGAGCAGAATCACCATTGAGCGGCGCGGCGCCGCCAGAAGATAGACCGGCAGGAAGAGAATCGCCGGGTACTTGATCCAGAGCGCAAGCCCCAGGCACGCGCCGGCCAGCACTGCTCCCCAGCTCGAGGGTCTCGATAACAGGAGCACCAGACCGCCCATGCCCAGCGCCGTGATGAGTGGATCCTGGCCCACACGCACCGCACAGATGAGCGCCAGAGGGCTTGCTCCGTAGATTAGCCCGGCGGTCAGCGCCTCGCGACGCCCATAGAGCAGGGTACCGATCTTCCAGACCATCACTGCCGTGGTGCTGTCGATGAACAGCGTGATCAGCCGGCCCGACGGCCACCACCAGGCCATGAGCGGTTGTAGTGCCCGGAAGAGAACGAGCACCCCCGGAGGGTGAAAGAACATGAAGTCGCGGTACGGAATAGTTCCGTGGGCAAAGTCGCGGCTGAGGAGCAGAACGACGAACTCGTCTGGGTCGTAGGTGCCGGCGGTAAGTGCCGCGACCAGCAGACGCAGTCCCAGTGCCCAGAGGAGGACCAGCAGCCAGTCGCGTTTGCCATCCCGAAAGCGCTCCACCAGTCCATAGAGAGATTGGAGTGGAGATCGAGCTGGCTGCAGTGCAAGAGTAGAGTTCAAAGCAGTGTCGAGGCCTCCTGGAGCAGTCAATCACAGTGAAGGTGGTGGCACTGACATAGCTCTGCACGCTTCTTGCACAGTCCATCTCGTAAAGTGGCTGCAGCCCCCAATAGTACCGAATTACGAGGAGACAGATATGGCGGATAGACGAGCAACAGTAGTGTGGGAAGGAACCTTGCCCGAGGGGCGAGGAACGATTGAGACCGGAAGTGGAGCGCTGTCGGGCGCGCCGGTTACCTGGGCCTCCCGGATGGAGCAGCCGGACGGCAAGACCAGCCCCGAGGAATTGCTGGCCGGTGCTCAGGCAGAGTGCTATGCCATGGTGCTGAGCAACATGCTTTCGAAGGGGGGGAACACGCCGGATCGGCTGGAGGTAACCGCGACCTGCACGGTGGTGCCGGAAGGCGAAGGCATTAAAATCACCACCATGAAGATCGACGTGCGTGGCCGCGTACCCGGCCTCGACCAGCAGTCCTTCGTGCAAACGGCCCACGAAGCCGAGCAGGCCTGCCCGGTGAGCAATGCGCTGCGCGGCAACCTCGATATTCAAGTGGCAAGCGTCCAGCTGACCGAAACCGCCGGACAGCGCTAAGGACGCAACTGATGACAGATCTGGCCGGCAGACAGGCCCTGCCCGACGGCACGGCGCCGCGGCTATCCGAGGCCCAGGTTAAGGAATTGCTGCTGGAGGTTCCGGGCTGGGAGGTTGAGAACGGAAAGCTTGCGCGGGAGGTTCCGGTGAAGAGCTTCAGCGCAGCGCTGGCCCTGGTCAACGATCTGGGCCGGATAGCAGAGCAGCAGAATCATCATCCAGATATCGCCATTTTCCGCTGGAATCACGTGCGGGTCGAGTTGTACACCCATACCGTCGAAGGGCTGTCCGAGAACGACTTTATCATCGCCGCCAAATTTGCCGAATTACTGGCTGCACCGTAACCAGAGGCACATCCTCGAGGTGAGGCAGGAGACCCGCGATGGATCACACGCCAGGTACCGACTGGATCCTTGGGTTCGACATTGGTGGAACCAAGACGGCGGCGGTGGCCGGGACAGCGCACGGCGAGATTGTGGACCGGGTCGTCTTCTCGTCGGCCCCGACCCGGGGCTTTGAACCGATGTGGAGCGATCTGGTTGCCGCGGGGCAGGAGCTGGTGGCGCGGCATGGGGAACCGAGCGGCGTCGGGGCCAGCATCGGTGGTCCGCTGGATAGCACGCGCGGCATCATTTACTCGCCACCCAATCTTCCCGGCTGGGATGAGATTCCGCTCAAGGACCTGCTCGCTCAGGCATTCGGCGTGCCGGCCGAGGTCGAGCACGACGCCAAGGCCTGCGCGCTGGCCGAATGGCTATTTGGGGCGGCACGCGGCAGACAGACTATCGTCTTTCTCACCTTCGGCACCGGGCTAGGCGCAGGTCTCATCCTCGATGGGCGGCTGCACCGTGGCGTCACGGAAACTGCCGGCGAAGTCGGGCACTGGCGCGTGGCGGGCGATGGGCCGCTGGTGTATGGCAAGCGTGGTTCCTGGGAAGGATACAGTAGTGGCGCCGGCCTGGCCGGCCTGACCGGGTTCCTCTTTCCCGGTTGTTTTGGCGACGAGGAGGAAGCCGCCGGGGTGATCGAGCGTGCGCGACAGGGCGACCAGGCGGCGCTGCACGTCGTGGAGACGTCTGCTCGGGTGCTGGGGCATGGCATCGCTCTGTTGGTTGATCTGCTCAATCCCCAGATGGTCGTCCTGGGCAGTCTCGGCGTGCGCGCCGGGGATCTTTTCATTCCCATCGCGCGTGCCGTGCTCGATGAGGAGGCATTGCCGAGAGCCGCGGCGGCCTGCGAGATCGTACCGGCGGAGTTGGGTGAGCAGATTGGCGATGTGGCTGCCGTGTGCCCGGTGATTTACCGCGGGAGCGAGTCTCCCGCGGGAGTTCATGAGCGGTCAGTTTGACACTGCGCAGTCGCCGCAAGGACGCGTAGCAACAACCTTCAGGTTGTCCGGTGGAGGCGCCGCGCGAGAGCGCCGGCGCCGGCGCCATACCACGGTAGTACGATGCCGCGACGTCTTGCCGCTACAGGACCGGCGGGTCTATGACCCGCTCCTCCCCTCCGCAGCTCCGTGGTCGCCTGCATCCGGGTGCCGTCTCCCGCCAGGAGCGGAGCAGGGAAGTACGGCAGTGGGTGGCTCGACCACCCCGCTCGGCCCGTGCAGTCGAGGAACAGCGTGGTGGCATGGCCCAGGACCAGCGCGGTCCTTCCCAGGACGGCCTGAAGACCGATTCTATGGGCGGCCGATGCCGGCCGGTTGCTGACGTGGCGCAGGCATGTCCTCATCAAACTGTCCGCCTCTGACCTCACCGGCGGCTAATGCGCTGCCGGTCGGCAATCTCGACCGGGCCCGGTGGCTGTCCTACACCGCTACCTGCTCCCCGGCTAGAACGCGGGCAAGCCCCTCTCGCTTGACGCAGTTCTCGAAGGCGAAGGAGCGCATCAGGTTGTCGATACCCTGCTCGTCGAAGCCGGCAAAGCGGGCGGCGACCTCTGGCGTGAGTGCTTCGGCAAAGAGGATGCTACGCACCAGCCGGCGGTTCTGCGCCCTGGCGTCCCAGGGCAGTGCGGAGCGATCGGGAAACTCACGACTTAGTGTTTCGTCGATCACGGTCAGCAGGTCGCTCAAGTCGGCGTCTCCCCCGCCCCAGCTGTCGCTGCCCAGTCGCTGCTTTTTCTGCAGGCTGTCGCCCAGGGTTTGGATGTACGGTGAGTCGGGCGCGGCATAGACCAGACCCTGCAACCCGATGTCTTTGTAGGTCCAGATGGCCCAGGAGGCCCCGTAGCGCTCGAAGAGATCGATCTGGTCACGTGCCAGGCGGTAGCGTGTGGCGTTGAGTTCGTCGTCCTCGGTGTAGATGGGGCCGAATTCGCCCACCCAGACCGGCGCCCCGTGCTCGTGCATAAACGCGGTCTTCTTGAGGAAGTGGGTCTCGAGCCACGGCTGATCGCACCACACATTTTCGGTAAGGCCAGGATAGGGACCGCCTCCGAACATGCCGCACCAGGCGTAATCGTGGGTATCGTAGACCACGCCGGGCCAGGGCTCGGTGAACAGGGAGAAGCTACTGGCGTAGTGGTTGCCGTCCACAAAAACCAGGTGATCGGGGTCGACGGCGCGGACTGCGTCGTACAGTCGCCGGGTGACCGGGATCAGGGCGTCGCCGATGGGGTCGTTCGGCTCATTCATCAGGTTGTAGCCGGCAACCCATGGATTGCCGCGATAGCGATCGGCGATGACCTCCCAGAGATGTGCTGCTCGGTCCTGAAACTGTTTGTGGGTCCAGAGCAGGGCACGGTGCGTGGGGTTGTCGCTGTGCCAATCCTGGTTCTGATAGCCCTGGACCGCATGGAGATCGATAACGGTGTAGATCTCGTGACGAGCACAGAGGTCGATGGCACGGTCGAGGTGCTTGAAGCCCTCCTCCCGAATCTCAAATGGCGCCATATCACTCTCAAAGTGTCGATAGTTGATTGGCAGCCGGACCAGATTGAGGCCCAACGATTGGAGGTAGGCGGCATCGGCCTCGGCAAAAAAGTACTCGAAGAAGCGATCAAAGAAGAGCGTATAGTTGACATCACCCATGGCTTTTCGCAGGGCGGCGCGCCACGACTCCTCGTTGCCGGGGAAACCGGTAATGAAATTTTCCATGTTCATCCAGCCACCCAGGCCCACTCCACGCAGCAGCACCGTGGCGCCCGCCTCATCCACGATATTCGGCCCATCTTGACGTAACATAGTGATCTCCTCCGATCCCTCCATAGCGCCGCGCGGCCCTGTCCGGCGACACAGTCTATCCCACTACACATCGTATTCTACGGGCAGGGTTTGCTGGTTTCTGGTCTGTGGCAGGATGAATTGGGTGCACCGAAAGACAAGCCCAGCATGGGCTGCGCTGCCGATGCTCGGCGCCGAAAGGAAGAGTGCGATGTCCACGATTACCTTTGTGACCGCGAACTACGTTGCCCGAGTCGTTGGCTTCAGGATGACCGGAGGCTGGGGCCAGGGAGACCGGACGACCAATGACTACTTTCGCCCAATTGAGACCTACCGTGCACGGTTCGATGAACTGCTCGGGGCCATCCAGGCCCTGGGCTTTCAACAGGTGGATCTATGGAACCCGCATCTGAACTGGACCTGGGCCACCGAGGAGCACATAGCGATCGCCCGCGATGTCCTGGCGCAGCGTGGGATGTCGGTGGCGAGCATGGCAGGCGGGTTCGGCGATAGCGTCGAGGAATTTGAGCGGGCCTGCCAGTTGGCGGCGGCCATCGGCATGCCAATGCTGGGCGGCTCCACGGCTGCCATCGATGGTGATCGGGACGGCGTTGTTGCCCTCCTCGAGCACTATGATCTGCGGCTGGCGTTGGAGAACCATCCGCAGATTCCCACGCCCGAAGCCATGTTGATGAAGATTGGTGATGGTGGCGCCGGGCGGGTGGGGACGGCGATTGATACTGGTTGGTACGCCAGCATGCAGTGCGACGCGGCCAAGGCCATCGACGTGTTGGGGCCGCATATCATGCATGTCCATCTCAAAGATGTTCACGCACCGAAGGGGCACGAGACCTGCCGCTTTGGGCAGGGCATCGTACCCCTGGAGGTGTCCGTCGCTGCCCTGCAACGACTGGGATACCGAGGACCGATCGCCATCGAAGACGAGCCTGAGATGCACGATCCGAGCGAGAATTGCGTCGCGGACCTACAGATGCTACGTCGCTGGCTGGCTCCATAGAAGGCGCATCATGGAGCGAAGAAAACTGCGGGTCGGCGTGATTGGCGCCGGCATTATTGCCGAACCGTATGGCCGGGAACTGATGGCGGAGCCAGACATCGAGATCGTGGGCATTGGCGACGCGCTGACTGAACGAGCGGAAGTCCTGGCGGCGAAGCTCGGGGTGCCGGCCTTTGCATCGGTGGATGCGCTGCTGGCAGATTCATCGGTTGATGCCGTGGTGAATCTAACCGTACAGCGAGCGCATGCGGAGGTGAACACGCGCATCCTCCAGATGGGCAAACATGCGTATAGCGAGAAGCCCCTGGCGATGTCTTATGCGGGTGCGCAGGGACTGGTGGCCCTGGCCGATCGATGTGGAGTGAGAATCGCCTGTGCGCCGTCCACCTTTATGGGCGAAGCGCAACAGACTGCCTGGAAATTGATCCGGGAGGACCGAATCGGGACAGTGCGTGTCGCCTACGCCGAGGTCAACTGGGGGCGCATGGAATCGTGGCATCCCGCACCCGAGGCGTATTATGACACTGGTGTGATGCCGGATGTCGGTATCTATCCACTTTCCATCCTGACCGCCATCTTTGGCCCGGCTCGGCGTGTGCGGGCGTATGGGAAGGTGATCCTTCCCGAGCGCGTCACCAAGAAGGGTGAAGCGTTTCAGGTCACGATCCCAGAGTTTGTGATCGCGGTCATCGAGCTGGCCAGCGGGACCGTCGCGCGCCTGACGGCCAATTGGTACGTCGATCAACGGCACACCAGGCAGGCAGGCATGGAGTTTCATGGCGATCGTGGCTCGATCGTTCTGGACAGCTGGCTGGAGGCGGACGCGGCGGTGTACCTGGCGGAGCCAGGCGCGGGACTTCAGCCGGTACCCCTGGTGCGGCCGGTGCAGCGCGGGGTGGTATGGTCGAGGGCGGTGCCGGAGCTGGCACGGGCCATCGCGGAAGGACGTCCCCATCGGGCCAGCGGTGAGCACGCGGCACATCTGGTGGAGATCATGGATGCGGTCGGCACGTCGATCAGCAGCGGCTGGCCGGTGGAGGTGACATCCAGTTTCGTACCGCCGGCCCCGATGGAATGGGCATAATATGTCATTCGGCTGCACTGCAGCGACAGAGGAGACGCGGATGACGCACGGCGATAGATACCGAGAGCGGATCGAGGCGGCGATCGTGCAGCATCGGGCGGATTTGGATCGCGATCTTCAACACTTCGAGGCGCAAGCCGGCGTCGTCGCGCAGATTGCGACGGGCCTGGTAGCGGCCCTGCGCGGGGACCACACGGTGTTGCTGGCGGGTAATGGCGGCAGCGCGGCGGAGGCGCAGCACTTCTCCACCGAACTGGTGGGGCGCTATAAACGCGAGCGGCGGCCATACGCAGCCATTGCCCTCAGTACGGATACCTCGATCATTACGGCCATTGGGAACGACTACAGTTACGATCAAATCTTTGAACGCCAGGTCCAGGCTCTGGGACGGCGGGGAGACGTGTTGGTGGCCCTCAGCACCAGCGGCGAGTCGAGAAATCTGGTGCGGGCCGCCGAGGCTGCCAGGCAGCAGGGCGTCACGGTGGTGGCAGTGACGGGTCCAGGCGAGAGCACGCTCTCCGGCATGGCGGATCTTGCCCTACGCGCCCCCGGCGCCGACACGGCCACGGTACAGGAACTGCATATGATATTCACCCACCTGGTGTGCGACCTGGTCGAGGCCGAAATGGTGGCCGGCGAGGTCGGGGTTTAGCCCCGGAGAGAAGGAATGGCGCGGATCAAACTGGCGTACATCGGAGGCGGCAGCACCCGCGCTCCCGGAACCATGGCCTCCTTCGTCCAGCAGGGTGAAAACTTCGACGGCTCAGAGGTGGTGCTGATCGATCTTGATCAAGCGAGGCTGGAGATCGTGCGAACGCTGGCCGAGAAGATGGCTCGCGTCCATGGGGTCGATCTGCAGGTGCGGGCTACCACTGACCGGTGCACGGGGTTGGAGGACTGCGACGCCGTGCTTACCAGCTTTCGGCCGGGGGGATTCGAGGCCCGCTACCTGGACGAGAGCATTCCCCTGGCACATGGGGTCATCGGTCAGGAGACGCAGGGGCCCGGCGGCTTTTTCATGGCGCTCCGCACGGTCACCGTGATGCGCGACATCGTTGGTGACATGGAACGAGTATGCCCCGGCGCACGCCTGTTCAACTACACCAACCCGATCAACATCGTCTCGGAGGCGGTGACCCATCACTCGACGATTCCCACGGTCTCACTGTGTGAGGGCCCCATCATCTACCCGCGTATGTTGGCGGGGATGGCGGATCTTGATCGAAATAAGGTCGACGCGGTGATGATTGGGCTCAACCATGGGTGCTGGAGTGTGCGTCAGCGATATGACGGGCAGGACCTGATCCCGCTGCTGCGTGAGGCCTGGGAGCGGAAGCGGGATGATCCGCAGACGCCGCCGCACCGCAAGCGCATGTTGCAACTGGCCGCGACCATGGGGGCCATTCCGGCTGACTATTTCCAGTACTACTATTTCAAGGACGAACTGCTGGCCGAACTCCAGGCCAAGCCCACCACGCGGTCGCAGGATATCATGGCGCACGTGCCGGACTACTGGCGGCACTACCGTGAGCAGGCGGCCTCCGACCGTCCCGAACTGGATCCCGAGTGCTCACGCGGCGGTATCAATGAACTCGAGCTTGCCATTGATGTGATGGATGCGGTCTTCAATGACCGGCGGGAAGTCTGGCCGGTGAACGTCCCCAACATGGGCGCCATTGGAAACTTTTCGGATGACCTGGTGGTGGAGGTTCCTGGATTCGCGGATCGTCATGGCGTGGCGCCACTCGCCTCCGGCCGGCTACCGCGGCATCTGAGCGGGCTGGTCGAAATGCTGGCGGAATATCAGGCGCTCACCGCCGAAGCCGCATGGCACGGGACACGTCTCGATGCCGTGCGCGCCCTGGCTAGCCATCCACTGGTGCTCGATCTTCGCCGGGCGGAGACGCTCTACGCTGAGATGAGCGCCGCGCACCGGGCCTATCTGCCTGCCCGGCTCCTGGCATAGTCTGATGGATCTGGTGGTCGAACGCGACTATCCGACGTTGAGCCGGGCGGCAGCGGATCTCGTAACCGGCGTACTCATGGCGAAACCGGATGCACGGCTGGTGGTGGCGACGGGCGAGACGCCGCTGGGCCTCTACCGCAACCTGGCGGACCGCACGGTTCGCGGCCAGATCGATACCTCACGGCTGCGTATCTTTCAGTTGGACGAGTACCTCGGGCTGACACTCGACGATTCGCGTTCCCTGTATCGATGGATGCGCGACGTGTTCCTGGAGCCGCTCGCCATACGGGACTACCAGGTGACACGGCTGCCAGGCGATGCGGCGAACCCCGGTGAGGCCTGCCGGGCATACGATCGAGCAGTCGAGCAGGCCGGAGGATATGACCTCGCCATCCTTGGTCTGGGACCGAATGGGCATCTCGGCTTTAACGAGCCGCCATCCGGTGATGACGCGCCCACACGCGTCATCACGCTGACCCCAGAAACCGTTCGCAGCAATGCCCGTTACTGGGGTAGCGAGGATCGAGTGCCGCGGCAGGCTCTCACCGCCGGCATGAAACACTTGCTGGCCGCACGGCACGTTCTGCTGCTGGTGTCGGGGCAGGGTAAGAGAGAGATTCTGGCCCGCGCCCTGGAGGGACCAGTGACGCCTGACGTGCCGGCCTCTTTTCTGCAACGGGCACAGCGAGTTACGGTGATGAGTGATCGAGACGCCATGCCCACGCCGCCGGTGTCTTTGATGGGCGAGGTATGAGCGCAGATACCCGTCCGGGGCTAGTTCTCGGGGTGGATGGGGGAAACAGCAAAACGATCGCGCTGGTCGCGCGCTGCGATGGCGCGATCGTGGGAGCGGCGCGCGGTGGGAGCACCGACATGTACGGCGCGGGATCGGCGGAGGCAGCCCTGACGGCGCTGGATAGCGTGGTGGACGCGGCGTTGCAGGTCGCCGGCGCCGAGATCGCCGAGATCGAGGCGACGGCGTTTAGTATGGCCGGCGCGGACTGGCCGGAGGATTTTCTCCTCCTCCAGGCTGCCCTGACCGGTCGCGGGTTTGGTGGGGCTATGGTGGTGGTGAACGATGCGCTGGGCGCCTTGCGCGCCGGGTCTCGGGATGGCATCGGCGTATCGGTCGTGTGCGGCACCGGTGGGGCGGTTGGAGCGCGGGGGCTGGATGGCCGAGTCTGGCATGCGAGCTGGTGGCAGGAGCCGCAGGGGAGTAGGCATCTGGCCGATAAAACGGTGTGGGCAGTGTATCGAGCGGAACTCGGTATTGACCCGTCAACCGGCCTGACGCGGCGCCTGCTCCAGATTTTCGAGCAAGAGACGGTGGAAGGGATTTTGCACGCCCGCACCGCGCGGCTGGGTCCGCGCCCAGACCGGCACGGGCAGGTGACGCGTGCGCTGCTGCAGGAGGCCGATCTGGGGGACCGCACGGCGCTCCGCATCGTCTGCGATCATGGCGCCGCGCTGGGCGACTACGCTGTCACTGCGGCGCGGAAGGTTGGGATCGAGGCCGAGCCGTTCACCCTGGTGCTGACCGGCGGCGTGTTCCGCCACCAGGGCCGAGTGCTGGCCAACGCGGTGATCGATCGGGTCCGCGCTTCCTGCCCAGAGGTACGGCCGGTATTCAGCCGGTTCGAGCCCGCGGTAGGGGCGGTCTTGCTGGCTTTGGATCGGCTGGGTGTATCCGTTGGCGAACCGGTATTGGAGCGTTTGGTGGGGACGCTTCCCCCCGATACGCTGTTTGCGACCTGATCACCAGCACACCATCCCGCCCGATACCTGGCACTGGTTTCAGGCCGGGGAAGAGGGTGCTATCGTCTCCGAGTTCTCCTCGACGAGTACGGACAACGCTGATATCTTCCAGGACCCGCGAGTCGTGCGGGCGCCGGCAGCGTAACCTGCGTCACGAGCGAACAGTTTGGGGAGGGTATGCCCGCACCGCTTCGCACCGCTTCGCACCGCGGCCGCGATCGACCGTCCATTGACACCGTCCATTGACACCGTAGAATCGGTCTTCTGACCGTCACGGTGGCGCCGGGAAGACAGCGTTGTCACTCCGGCATATCTGTCTCCGCGCGAGCATGAGTGGCGGGAAGGGAGGGCATCGAGGCTGCACCACCCTGACGACGTGAACTACTACGGAGCGGATGGCGCGGCGCGGTAGCGCCGGTCCTGGGCCGTCCCACCATGCTGCTCCTCGGCTGCGCTGGTGGGGCGGGGTGGTCGAGTCAGCCACGGGGTTACTTCTCTGCTCTGCTCCTTGGGAGGAGACCGGAGCTGGGTGCATGCGACCACCGAGCTGCTGAGTGGAGGAGCGTGTCAGGCTGATGCTGGTGCTGTGCCCCTGTTCGGGGATCTCCGTCCGTGAGGATCGGGCGAACGGTACTGCCGTGCGACGGGCCGGCGCCGGACGTAGATCCCCGAATGGGGGCGCTTGCGCGTGGCGCCTCCATTCGGGGATCTAAAGATCGATTCTACGCAACGGGACAGCACGCATCCTGGTGGGAGCCGTGCGGTGTGAAACTGTCGGGTTATGAACGTAACCTGCCGGCGCCGGTTGGCGGAGGAGCGGATTCGTGGCTATCCCGTCGGTGAGCCAGTGTCCTCGTCGGGCGTGCCGTCGCGTTTTTCGGCCGGTGGCGTATCGATCGGCTGGCCGGTGGTGTCGAAGACCGAGCCCTCGGCCGGCTCCCCCTTCTTTCGACCGCTCATCACTTCCACCGCCTGTTCAAACACGGCCTGCATCGGTCCGCGGTCCATGTTGTCCGATTGAGGATTCGCGTTGTCCATGAGGTACCTCCTGGGGCTGAGGCGGCAAGATGCGTACCAGGTGATGTGGCATTGGGGATAGGCGAGCGGGCTACAGTGTGTCATCGCGACCGGCAGAGAGAGATGCATGAAGCGAGTGTTTATCGCCGTCACCACCGGACCTTCGGCCTGCCGCCGGCACGGAGGGGAATCCGATCCTCCTTACCGATGTGGGCGGGCGAACTCGTGATACGGGCCCGAGCGGCACTTGGGTCATCCTTTGCCCAGGTTTGGCGATATCTGGGGACCATGGTGCTGGCCAACGTCACGGCTATCGTCCTCATGCTGCCGATCCTGGTACTGATGGTCTTTGTGGCCGCTCTCTTACGGACCTACGCGGTGGTCGCGCCGGCGCTTATCATCGCGATTGGTATCCTGCCCAGCCCGAGCAACGCCGGCGTCCAGTACATCACGCATGAGACTGCGAATCGGAACCCGTTACTCTGGCGCGATCAGGTTGATGGCTTTCGTCGATACGGCCTGCTGGCGCTGCGCACCTGGCTGCTCTCGGTAGCCGTGACCATACTGTTGCTGGGAAACGCGATATTTTATTCGCGGCTAAGTTTTATCGGTGCGCGCGTGATCGAGGTTGGCTGTGTCCTGGGGCTGATTTTCTGGCTAGCGCTCCACCTGTACGTCTATCCCCTCCTGCTCGAGCAAGAGGTGAAACGGGTGCTCCTGGTCTATCGCAACGCCGCCCTGATAACCGTGGCGCAACCGCTGGCCACGATCGTCCTGGTCCTGGTATGGCTGGTGGTGCTGGTTGCGGCTTCGTTTACCGGTATCATTGGCGTCGTCGGTCTTGCCCTGTGCGCCGACCATCCAGCAGAACGCCGCAGCCGTCCTGTTGCCCGTTTTTGACCGTCCTGAAAACTGACCTGAGAGACGTGTTCGGGAGGAGACCTCGTCCGCTGGCACGTAATCCCAGCGGAGAAGCTATCCTGGCAGGATGGCCTCGGTGATTGCAGAACTAGCTGCCTTTCTCTGAGAGGCAGCAGGAGTTGTTCGTCGAGAGCATGGTCAAGCAACGGTACGACCTGGGTGAGCTGGAGTGGATGCTGGCGGGCTGGACACCGTTTGTCTGGCGGCAGCAGTTGAGCATCGAGTCCGGCGTCTCGCTCAATGCGGAGGTGACCGCGGTGCCCGCTCAGGTGCCGGGCTCGGTCCAGGGCGCCCTGCGCGATGCGGGTATCCTCCCCGACTGGAACGTTGGGCTCAAGGCACGCGAGTGCGAGTGGGTCGAGAACCGCCACTGGATCTACACCGCCCGCCTTCCCGACATCTGGCTGGAGCGGGGGCGACAGATCCGGCTGCATGCACTGGGACTGGATTATGCGGGCTGGGTGCTGCTCAACGGCCGGGAGATCGGCACCTTTGAGGGTTCGCTGACGCCGCACGTCTTCGATCTGACTTCGCATGTGCGAAAGAAAGGGAATATCCTGCAGCTGGTGTTCGATTGCCCGCCGCGCTGGCTGGGTCAGATCGGCTACACCTCGCAGATGCGCCAGTGGAAAGAGCGGTTCAATTATTTTTGGGACTGGACCAGCCGGTTGGTGCAACTCGGGATCTGGGATGACCTTTTTCTCGAGGTGACGGACGGCCAGGAGATCGGCGCCCTCCACTGCATAGCGCAGGCGAGCCTGGAGCGGGAGGTCGGAACGCTGGACCTGCGGGCCGGGATCCGGGGCGAGCGGGGCAGCCAGGTGTCGGTCGCGCTGGAGCGGGACGGGGCCACGGTTCGAGAGGAGCGCATTTCGAGCGATCGCTTCCGCGACGGTGTGCGCTGGGACGATCTGCCGGTCGAACTGTGGTGGCCAAACGGCGCGGGCGCGCAGCCGCTGTACACGCTTCAGTGCCGGCTGCTGGATACCGAGGGGGCGATACTGGACCACTGGACGCGACGCGTCGGGTTCCGAGACCTACGGTGGGAGCCGTGCCAGGGCGCTCCGGTGGAAGCGGACCCCTGGCTCTGTATGGTCAACGGCCGCGCCATTTTCCTGCAAGGAGTGAACTGGACGCCGATCCTGCCAAATTTCGCGGATGTAACACCGGACGATTACCGGCGTCTGCTGCGTCTGTATCGCGACCTGGGGTGCAACGTGTTGCGCGTGTGGGGCGGCGCATTTCTAGAGAAAGAAATCTTTTACGACTTCTGCGACGAACTGGGCCTGCTGGTGTGGCAGGAGTTTCCGCTCTCCTCGTCCGGGCTGGACAATTACGCGCCGGACGACTCGGCATCCATTGAGGCGTTGGCGGAGATCGCGACCTCGTATGTCGAGCGGCGCCGGCACCACGTATCGCTGCTCCTCTGGTGCGGCGGTAACGAACTGCAAGGGCCGCGGCACGATGGCCAGCCGGGACAACAGCCGCTGGACTTCTCGCATCCGCTTATCAATCGACTGGCAGCGGTGGTCGCCGAACGAGACCCAGGGCGTCGCTTTCTCCCGACCTCACCGAGCGGACCGAGCTTCGGAGGAGAGGACGAGCACTTCGGTGAGGGCCGGCATTGGGATGTGCATGGTCCCTGGCACGTGAAAGGGGATCTGGAGACGGACTATCGACGGTATTGGGACCAGGACGATTCCCTCTTCCGCTCCGAGGTGGGAGTAGCAGGCGCGAGTCCAGTGGATCTGATTCGAGAGTACCGTGGGGACCTGCCGGAGACGCCGGGAACGCTCCACAACCCGCTATGGCGACGGAGCAGTTGGTGGATCGATTGGCCGGCGTTTGTCACAGGGCAGGGCAGGGAACCGGAGAGCCTGGAGGAGTTCGTGAGCTGGAGCCAGGAGCGGCAACGACGCGCCCTGGGAATCGCCGCTCGCGCCTGCAAAGCTCGATTTCCCCGCTGTGGCGGCTTCATCATCTGGATGGGGCACGACTGCTTTCCATGTACGGCAAATACCGCGATCGTGGACTTTCATGGCCGGCTGAAGCCGGCCGCGGTAGAGATTTCGAGCGTTTTTCGAGCGATCGTGTAGAGAGCGCCTACACCGCCGCACTTCATAGCTCCTTCTGTCGAGAGAAGGGATAAGCGGTCCCGCCACCCGGTCCCACCACCAGCATCACTCGCTCGACGCCACCCGTATCGAGCGCTGTGAGCTGCTCGGCGAGCATGGGAAGAGAGGTCACCGGACCGACCTCGGACGTGCTGAGATAGCCCAGCACCTCGATTCGTCGTTCAAGCTGCCTACTCAACTCTCCGAGGGTGCGCTCGCCACCGGGAGCAAGCAGGGCAGTGACCAGAAGCTGTCCGCCCCGCCCCGCCTTGCTCCGGGTTTCGCCGCGGAGGCGCCCCCCGTGGTAGGCGGCCAGCACAGCCGCCACGACGGCTGCACTCAGATACTTGAGCATGTCGCTGATCGTTGGCGCGTCGTGCGGCTCACCCAGTACTATGCGGACGGCAAGCCAGAGCAGCGCGATGGCAAAGCCGACTGCCACCAGCGTGGCGATCAACGTAACGCCGCCCAGTAGCCAACGACGCGGCTGGGTGGTGCGCTCCTCGGGATCGGAGTTCGCGGCCCGCTGCAGGATCGACCACGCAGGCAGCCAGACGGCGGAGCCAATCAATAGAGCGGCAATGCTAGCGCTCGTCGTATCGCGCCACCACCCGCCGATACGATCATGAGTCCCGAAGAGGAAGTCGAGCACGACCCAGAGCAGGGCGACAGCAGCTGGAGCTGTTATGGCCAGACCCACGAAGGATAGCCCGGCCAGCGGCCAGCGTCGCGGCCAGGGAAGCACTCCCGGCTGGGCGCCAACGCCGCCCAGGACTGCCTGCCGGCGTAGAACGGTCCAGTGGTAGGCCCAGATCACAGCGCCCACCAGCAGTGGCGGCACGGCTCCGTGCAGGAACTCCCACTGGTCGCTCGTCTGATAGCCCAAGCCGCGCCGCACCAGTTCGTACAGCAGCTGGCCGCTCTCGGCCAGGGTGATCAGGATCGACACGCCCAACACGATATACAGATAGGGCACGCGGAAGGCGCGCGCACCTGGACGCGACTGATCGTACCGGGTGATGACCGCCCACACCGCGCCCCCGGAGATTATCCAGGCGGCGATCTGACCCCACAAGACGGCGACCGAATCGGGCGTGGAGCCGAGCAGGATACTCTGCTGCGTGCCCTGGATCTGGTTGACGATAGCGGCGATCGCATTCATCAACCCAACCGACAGAAAGATCAGGGAGAACGCCGTGAGAATGTACAGCGCACAGTCGTGCGCTCGGTCTCGTTCCTCGATCGGTCGCTCCCGCCAGGCCAGCCGTGTGTATCCGAAGAGCGCGGCGCCGTACACGGTCAGCCGAGTTGCCGACTCAGCGCCGTCTCTCAGGACGGTGTTCGTATCGTGTGGGCCGGGGAGCGTCAGAAGGATGCGCAACAGGGTATGGAGCGCGAAGAGCGCCACGACCGCTGCGATGGCGAAGACCAGGGCGAAGTAGAGGCGCCGCTCCGGAGCGTCTCGCTCCTGGGGCGATCGTGCGATACGCCGCTCGGCCGTCCGCCAGAATCCCAGCCAGAGCGGCGTTGCCACGATCAGCGTGGCCAGATAGTAGCTCGCCTGCTCGCGTGCGTCGCGAGCGCTGAGCAGGTCGCGGGCGCGGAACACCGTCTGCGGCAGGACCCGGCCCAAAAGTCCATACACCGCGAACAGAAAGGCCATCAGGCCAACGAAGGACACGGCATACGTGAGGAAGCGCACGCCGTCCAGCGAGATACCTGGTTGCCCGACCTGCACTTCGCCGCCGTTATCTGTCTGCTTCTCCACTGCGCTCGTCCCCTCACTTCAGGTGCATAACACGCTCTAGGATAGAGGTATGGAACGCTGGGTGTACGTGGCCGTGGCAATTGTGGTGGTGGTGGGCGCCCTCACCGCGCTGCTGACCAGCCACTTCACCATTTTGACCATTGCCGGCATCATCGCATGTCTGGCGCTCTTCGTCGCGAATATCCGCTATCGGGCTTCGCGACGGTGATGGCAACACAGGCGGTGCTGCGTGTGGTAGGTTCTGCGAGGAGCACACATCATGGAAGCGGCTAAGCGCGATGGAGCGGAGACCGTCGAGCATATTACACCGGAGGAAAGAAGCAAGCCGGCGCCTCACGGGGCCTTGACTCCTGAGCAGTTCATCCTGCTGACCATCGAAGATGATACCGAGGAGGCGCCCTGGATCATGATGGGTGATCCGCAGATGCGAGCGATTAGCTCCTTCTATCCTGCGCTGTATTACCACATGCGCGCCGCCCACCCGGACTGGTATGTGGCCAGCATGCTCCCCATCCGGTTCTGGCGTCCCAGGACCCACGTGGTGGGGCAGCTTGGACCCGATGCCTTTGTGGCGGTGGCCGAGGACCGGCCGCGGCAGTCGTACGATCTGACGGCCGGGGAGAACCCGCCCGCCTTCGTGCTTGAAGTGCTCTCGCCAGCGAGTGTGGCTCGCGACCTGGAGCTCAAGCGGGGAGCGTATTTTGAGTTGGGGGTGCGGGAATATGCGCTGTTCGACCCCACCAGCAGCCTGGTTGAGCCACCCCTGCAGGGATTTAGACGGGAGCAGGGGACGTTTGTGCCCTGGGAGCCGGATGCCAAGGGGCGTCTACGCAGCGATGTGCTGGAATTGTGGCTGATCGCCCAGGGACCAGATATTCGCCTGATGCGATCGGATGGGACCTGGGTGCCGATCTACCAGGAGATGCAGCGACGAGTGGTGGAGTTAGAGGCGTCGCAGCGACGAGTGGCGGAGTTAGAGGCGGAGGTTGCGCGGCTGCGAGCCGAACAGGAGCGCTCTACGGAAGGCTAAGGGAATTGTCCTTGCACCTTCTGCGTTGTTCAACCGTTTGCTGTTTTTTGACTCCGTACCCTCCGTATGGTATACGTGAGGTCACTAGGCACCCCGAGGTATGACCTACCTCGGGCAAGCGTTGGAAAACGTAGTGCCACGACGTGCAATTGATTCAACCTCCTGTTTAGCCGCTGATGCCGCAGATGGGGATATCCGTGAAACCAACAGTGAGGGGTCATTTGACGGCGCTGCCGGCTAAGACCGTGGCGACGGTATCACTGGCTGACAACTCAGTTGCAAGCGTGTGCAGTAATTCGTTAGATATAGCATCCACTCCTTCCATGGTAACCCTCCCACCGCTCACTCGCCGTGTGGAGCATGGAAACGAGCAGATTTCATGATGTGGTCGTCAGCTTGCGCGGTGTTCGGTGGGTACCGGGCTCCGTTCGAGCGGGCGCATCTTTGATAGAGGTATGTTGGAGGTGAACCCGAGCGAATGC
>JAABUJ010000711.1_pt1 | contig 60453 bp, 56 predicted proteins | sample 5559131 | NCBI WGS metagenome assembly JAABUJ01 (sample SAMN10711875, study PRJNA513366) | rock metagenome | isolation source: Antarctica rocks | place: Antarctica: Victoria Land, Mt New Zealand nord | collected 2016-01-07 | reverse complement strand
AAGGAAAAGACGTTTCAGCAAGGGCTTTTCGTGGGACATGGACATAGCAATAGTTTTGACAGGATGATAGCGCTAGAGCCCTTTAGGCGTAGTGCCTCCGGGCGGAATAAATTACCTACCTACCTACAGTAGTCTAGGTAGTCGTCGTATAACCAGATATATCGGGTTTTGCTATCATTGAAAGAGCAAGACTAAATCAAGCAACACGACCCTCGTCACGTCCAATATGTACATCTACATGCCCACCTCAACTGGGTCATTAGTGGCCAGGACCGAAGGCCAGTGACATATCTGATAGTCTACGTATTCGTCCAAAACGCCTGTAAGTCTGTAAAACCATACCCTTCCGCCTCTCCTGATTTCTTCTCCTGGTCCTTCTAAAACCGTACCTAGAGCCGGGGAGAAGGAGGCCCATGGTCAGATGAGCTAAGCGTTCAACCATCTGCGTCTCCATGGAAAGAAAGCTTTACTTTCTTCCTCTTGTTGGGCGTTTTGCCTGCTCTGCTCTCAGTCGACACAGTGTTGTTTTCGTTATCCTTATAGGCTTGCGCGTCGTCCCCAATGACTTTAACAGCCTTCTTTCTTTTCTGGACTCCGATCACAGCAACCTGCTGTTTCATCCGCCCCTTTCTCTCATCATCTTCATGCTCCTCCTCCTCCTTAGGAATGCTATTTTGCGTTCCATCCGTGCCCTGAAGCTCCGGGGGTACCACTACTTTGTCCGAACTAGTTTGACGACCTATGAGCGACTCGTACTCAGCTTTTGAGATGGTATTTTGACTCTCTTCATCAACATATGTAGGCTCGTCATCATCCTCATCCGGTGCCCTCTGCTTCTTGGGCCTTGCAAGCGGCCTTTCGTGACGCAAAGAACCACCACCACCATTTTCCTCTCTTAGTTTCCGGAGAAAGTTGGGTTCCTTAGCTTCTAATATCTCAATCAGCGTATCCAGTCTGCTATTCTGACCTAGGCAAAATATACCATAACTAAGATTTTTGGCATTGAAAGCCATGAAAGAGTCGAGCAACCGTCGTCTTGCCCATACGGCTCTATGAATCAAAACAGAGGCTTATGCAGAAGGTCGCCGAACACCTGTGTAGCCCATGGGGTCCAGCTATACAAATAGGGGAGGTAAAGGTTCAATTTGCGTGCCTTATGCTAGGCTTGTATATAATGTTCGATCATTCCCACTTTGATTATATCTGTATATGGACGGATTCTCAACCGCCCTCCTCCAGAGTGAGATTACCTGGAGAGGTTGACTGCAACTTTATACCTATATTGACTTCGCTCTGTAAGGTTCAAACTTATTTTTTCTCAGACGCTGTGCTGACTGACTCGTTGAGGCTCTTCGGAAACTCTAAATTGACAAGACCCCAGATGCCTTTCTACACCAAACTTACCTACCAGGTACGTACGACGCGAAGCTAACACGTGCGGAATCAAACCTGTCAATTATCGGTCAATGATGCTGTGCGCAAGTAAGTTGCCCAATATGTTCCCATGTCTGAGCAATAGCAAAGCTGACTTCGTATAGTTTCTGGCGAAGTACCCCAGGTCCCCGTAGCTTCCCGCAAGAGTGGTATGCTCAGGAGCACCTCATCCGGTGTAGCATACCCAACACTGACGATGTTGCAGGAACTGTTTTCGAGAAACGGTTGATCGAAGCATATATAGCGGAGAACAGCAAAGATCCTGTTACTGGTGACGCACTCACGACCGATGATCTTGTTGAGCTCAAGACAGCGCGCATTGTCCGACCCAGACCTCCAACCCTCACCTCGATACCGTCACTCCTTACTGTGTTTCAAAATGAATGGGACGCACTTGCTCTCGAAAGCTACACCATCAGACAACAACTAGCACAGACCCGACAGGAGCTTAGCACTGCCCTCTACCAACACGACGCCGCTGTGAGAGTTATTGCACGGCTGACAAAGGAGAGGGACGAGGCTCGGGATGCGCTTTCAAAGATCGCAATAAATACTGGACGGACGGCCTCCAATGGGGACTCTATGCAGATAGATCGCCAGGAGATACCCGATCCTATTGTTTCAAAAGTCGAAGCGACTCAGGAGAGGCTATCCAAAACTCGACGTAAACGTGCAGTGCCAGAAGATTGGGCGAGCGCAGAAACGATTGAGTCCTTTGGTCCGGCCCATACATCAGAACCTCTATATCCTGGTGGAAGATCAGTTGCACTTGATGCATCCGGTGACTTGACTCTTGTGGGTGGCTCCGACGGTATCGCTGGTGTCTATTCGCTATCCCAGCGCCAAGTCCTGCATGCGTTGAAGGGAGGGGCAGCAATCACAGATACACTGTGGTCGGGCTCCCAGGCTATAGTGAGCACTGCTGCGGGATCAGTGAAAATATTCGACAAAGCCACCGAAACGGCAAATTTCAGCGCACATGCAGGCGAAATATCCGCTCTGGCTTTGCATCCCAGCGGAGAGATACTCGCTTCAGTAGGTGTTGACAAGAGTTATGTACTATACGACCTTGTATCCTCAACACCAATCACCCAGATATACACCGATTCAGGTCAGTCCTTACCCATTCTTGCCAAATATGGCTGGACTAACGGCGCAGCAGCTCTTACCTCGGCTGGCTTCCATCCCGACGGCCATCTCTTTGCCGCGGGCGGCAGTGACGGGCGGGTCAAAGTATTCGACGTCAAATCCGGTACAAATGCCGCCAACTTCGAGGCTTCAGGTCCAATTCAGGCCCTCTCGTTTTCCGAAAATGGCACTTGGCTTGCAGTAGCGGTGAAAGGGCAGACTGACGTGACCATATGGGATCTGAGAAAGGCAGCTGCGACGAAGACCCTCGAAATCGGCAGCAAGGTGGAGAACATGCGGTGGGATTATACTGGGCAATTTCTTGCGGTTACTGGGCCCAGTGGACTTGCGGTTCAGCAGTACTCTAAGGCCGCCAAAGAGTGGTCTGAACCATTACGAAGCGCCGTGGCAGGGGTGGCGGTGGAATGGGGCCCGGGAGCTCAGAGCTTAGTAGTGATGAGTGGAGACGGAGTGCTCACTGTAATGGAGGCAAAGTAGCATATCTTGATATCCGCGATTTCATCTTGAAAAGATACAATTGCAGCTGTTTGAGAACAGCTGGTTGCCACTGATGTGATATTGTTGTGACTTCTAGATTTAGGGCAGATGCGATAGTCTGACTTATAGTCTGACTTATAGTCTGATCACGGGACAATAGTTACGAAGCCACTTTGTGATTGAGTTACTCGAGAAGAAGATCCGTTTCCTTTCATTTCTTACCTTAAGTGACAGTACAGATTACCTTATCCTTCTGCATAAACGTGACCAGATAAGGTTAGCGTTAGTATACTGTACCATACTTCGTAAGGTAGTGTTGTGTTTTTTGGCTAGGTCGACGAAGGTGCTTCTAGATCCGAGTACATCAACTTTCTGGATTCACCCGCAACACAGATGACACCACCTCTTCGACATTAACACACGTCCAATGACTTGCTGATGGTTTGTCTGCAGCAACCAAGCAGTCTCCTTCATTTCTTCTATCGTTCTAATTACTTATAAGAGCATGGATATCAACTCCCCATTCGCATGCTCGCGGCAGATACAGAAGGTGAGGAGCGATAGTCGTGATTCTTAGGGGAAGGGCCAGAAACGCCACGACTCTATTTCGAAACTGGTGGATGTGTACTGACAGGTTTCTACTATTCCAGAGAAGCCACGATCAGATTTCGAGAGATCGTAGCCGGGGCCAATCGCCTTGGCTTGTCAACCGTCCCGACTTATCTACGAATCACTCCTTCGCCTCTTCCAGCACCACCTCCAGCCTCCGCCTTCCTACTCCCAGATATTCAGGTGACGGCTTAGATCTCAGACGACCCGTCATGTCACAACCGCCCCAGACTGTCATCGATCTAACTGACGAGCCTGATACACCTCCTCAGCCACGCCACCGCCACCAACATTCCCGTACTTCTTCACGAGCGACAAGACCGCCCCGCTTCTCGCGCGGTGACATAATTGATCTGGAGGACCGATCGGAGGAGCCAGCACGACGTCCTGCACATACCAGCGCCGGTAGCCCTGAACTTGAACTGCTGTACAGTCGCTCCGTCCCCGCAGAGGCACAGGCGAGAAGACAGAACGGCGTGGGCGTTGCGAGTTACGTAGGTCCTCTGGAACCTCAGCCACAACTAGCCGGACCAGGAGATTTCCAGAGCGCTTCACAGCAGGGCTGGTATGGGAACGGACCAGGCGGTCTTGCGAGGTTGCAAGAGTTCGCACGGCGCATGGATAGGAGAGTACGACCTGCCGCCGCTGCTGGCATTCGCGGGGAAGATATGATCAGACGAGAAGTTGCGGGAATGGCACAGCCGGCGCCACTAATGCATCGTCGGCCGGTGATTCCAGCGTTGGAGGACGACCTCTTTGTCTTCGACGGTCACGGCGAGATCGAACTACCTCAAATGATGGATTATGAGAATGCGGGCTTTGCATTGGCAACTCCTCCCCCTACATACAAGGCGCCCAGTCCTGCACAGGAGGGGTTTACCCGATCGCCGACGGAGGAGGATGTGTTAGTGTGCCCAAACTGTGATCAAGAGCTGGGAGCGGGCGAAGACGAGCTCAAGCGTCAGGTTTGGGTCGTGAGATCGTGTGGTCACGTATGCCACCCGGTGTTCAAAATTGCTCGAACAACTGCTGACAGTCGTGCCAAGGTCTACTGTGGTGAATGCATGAAGAACAGACCAAAGCCGAAAGGCAAGAGTGCCCGACGGCCAACCAAAACTAAGCCGTTCTCACATTGTCAAGTGGCCGGGTGTGGCAAGAGCGTCAAGTTACCCAAGAGCATGTTTCAGGTCTATCTTTGAACCAGACCGGAGTCGTTTTCGTCGCGACGCAGTTTAGACTCGGTTGTCTCACTATCATCCTGACAGCATAGCGGCGGCGTTCGGTTGGCTGAACTCAGGAGTGGCATAGCAGAGGAAGTTTTCCCATTGTGTAAAGGGTGCAAAGTCACAATCTAGCAGTGCTTGTGTGTGTACATGTATAGCAATCTCGAAAACATTACAGTACCTACTGTAATTCGTACCCCCCGACCATCGTCTGTATGTGGTTGCTCGCTTCCGAGCTCATTCGCCAGATATTCCCCTTCACATTTGTACATAGAACTTCCAAAGCCCAACAGCGAAGCTGCCTCTTCTCTCCTTCGAGCAAGTAAGATGGATCATCAAACCTCCCGCCGTCGTCTACAAGCCCAGTACCTCACCCTCTATAACTTCATCTCCGCCATCCTATGGCTCGCCATCCTCGGCAGAGTAGTCCTCCTGGTGCCCCTTGTCGGCTTCAAGAACGTGTACGGTGGAGTAGGCGCGTTTGCCAAATGGACGCAGACGCTAGCCCTGCTCGAGGTCGTTCATTCCGCCTCAGGTGAGCCGTCCGTACAACTGGAACGGAGTGCTTCACCAGCCAGTCCCGGCTAACATGCCAACGCTCCCGCAGGGCTCGTGAGAAGTCCATTGTTGACGACGGTCATGCAAGTCGCTTCCCGACTGCTACTCCTCTGGGGGATCGTGAACAACTACCCGGCAACGACCAGCTCGTCTCCGGCGTACTCGAGCATGTTGGTGGCGTGGAGTGTGGCAGAGGTGATCCGGTATAGCTACTTTGTGTTGAACATGCGGGGCTCTGTGCTGGGATTCGTGCGGTGGTTAAGGTATTTTGTTCCCTGGCCATGGCTATGGAGCTACGGCGGAGTTTTTCTATTGGAGAAACATGAGGCTTATGATGGAGCGGTTGCAGATATAACACCTTCTACGTGCTGTATCCGTTGGGCATCTGCAGCGAGATGTGGTTGATTTACATTGCTATCGAGCCGGCGAAGACATGGAGGGTGCAGTATGAGTACCTGCTGAAGATGATCTTGGTCATCTACATCCCTGGTTTGATCTCCCCTCCGTTCTTCTGGGGCAATTTGTGATCTGGCTAACCACACGCAGGCACTTATATTCTGTACACGCACATGATGGCCCAGAGGCGGAAGATGATGAGGGGAAAGCAGGCGGAACGAGGTTATTAAGCACAGTTCGCTCAAGTGTCAGCGTATGAGGTTTCTGGCCACTGCAGACGTCTTCCAAGTTATGCTGAAAGACCGATGGCTTGTTAGCGGCATCTCGATTACGCTGCTAGAATGGCATTGAACCCGCTGGCTTATGATCATGCGACACCTAATCTCGAACGGACGCTGTGCATATCACGGAGGCCCGTCAGTACGAGGCCGCTACGTCTTTCCTGGTATCTGGCGCGTGCTCTTCTAGTGATGTCTGACTCAACCTAAGATCTTGGCTGCTTGATTGGCTCTACGTGCAGGTCAGCATAGGGAAGAGTTGCAGATACCATCAATGGACACAAAGCACCGTACGAAGATGGATCACGTCATTAGGGCTTTTATCAAGACGCCAAAAGGGATGGAGAGGATGGAAACGGTAGTGATGGCGCTATGCTTGTGGACCTCTACTTTCCCTGGGCGCGACAGACGACTGTCATCAGGTCGTCGAATCTTATATCGCGGATATCACCGAATACCGACGCTAAGGGGAGAGCTGGGCATAGGATCGCATATTCATTCCAGTCGCTACCAACGACACTGTATGCTGGCCTTATACCGATCCGCAGGCTAGATGGGACAGACACGCTTACATACATGATAATCACAATTCAAGCTCTGTCAAGATTCACTCTTGGGTAGCCAAAACGAAGTGTGTTTCCGACGTGCGATTCAGAGTTGAAAAAAACTTTTCGAGCACCAGTAGAGACGTGTCATAGACTGTCAATATTCCTGTCAGTACAGTGGCAAGAGATGAACATCGGCTAACTCATTTTTCATTGATGTCTTACAACCAACCGTCGGTCTTATCTATCGGCGTGCTCCAGGAAGACTCTAGCCGGAGCTGATAGTCAACAAGGATCAAAGTCCGCTAATAGGTCCAAAGAGCACTCCCAATGGCTTCTTCAGTCAGCTCTACCAAGCAAAGAAAGGTGGGTTCAATGTTGCTTTGCCCACCCGGCAGCTCTCGACGTTCTTCCGTAGCGACGAGGTAAAGATATCGTGCCCCTCGATCGATGTTGTAGATCAAAGCGGTGGGTGCACGCAGCCGTGTAGCGGCGTCCCAGCGCTGGGTGAATCCGCAGATGTCGTCTGGTCTAGAAGGGAAGTCCAGGTCTTGCCTGATATGTTGCCCTTGTTGGGTAATCCGGAGCAGCTCTGTGACAGGTGTCTGATGGGCCCTGCGAATGCAATTCCCAGGCGCACTACCATCCGAACCCCTTGCGAAGCCTGATCTCGGTGGCCTGACTCGACTTACCTTCTTGATGCAGCATTCCTGTGCTTGCCTTCATACAGTCTTCATAAGATTATTGATAGCATTTGCAGCGAACTTCTTCCTCTCCGACTCCGACATATCGGCACCCATATCTAACAAGCGTCCAGTCAGTGTTTATCCTCACTATGAGCCCTTCTGCAAATCGTAACGACGGTACCCACCCTTAATGACCTGTACCTTGACCATCAAACGCTCCAACTCCTCAACCTTCAACTCCTCGTCCTCTCCATCCCCTCCCTCTGGCTCCTGAGATGAGCTCTGGCCATAAATGGCGTTCCGCATCCCAAACATCTCCTTCTGTATCTCTGCCGCTTCGGCCCTGAAACCAACCTCATCGCCATCATCTTCATCGCTGCCAAAGCACAAAGACTCAGCCTGGAAATCATCACCATCCCCGCCTCCCCAGTCATTCGCCTCCAGAGCTTCCTTAACGCGTGCCATACCCACGGGCTCTGCTCCATCACGCATGCTTAGCTCTTCTCTATGACACGCACGCACCATGTCCTGTACACGTCTCCATGCTCGGACAAACCCGGAAGGTTAAGAATAACTGACGACCTACCGCCATATTCATTCCGCCCCTTCGCCTCCGCCTCCACGTACTCAAACCCCCTACCCCTACACAACTCCTCCCCCTCCTCCATCCCCAACGGCAAATGCGGCGTGACGCTCTGCGCCATCGCCACGGCCAAACACACGCCGTCCCAGCCGTATCCGCAGCCCTGCTTGACCACGTCCGCCACCGCCGCGAGCAGGCCCTCGATCCGCTCCTACACTCCCCGTAACCGTCAGCACATACATCCTTCCTTCTCCTCAAAGTCCTCTTTGCCCACCGCCCTCATCCCCCCCACCGCAGCGCGCCCCATCCTAGATGTAGACGCCGTCCGCGACGCACATCGGCTGCTCGACGGAAAGGGCAAGGGAACGCACCTTCTCCCCGGCATCAACCGGTTTCCGGAAACAGAGCACTACGGCGCCCAGCACAGATAGCACTTCCTTGGCCTCGGGCCGCAGGAACTCGTCGCGCCATTCTGGGGCGGAGTTGATCTCGTCGATCCAGATCGGGATCGTGGCGCTGTAGTAGGTCGTTTTGAGGGCGAGGGTGTGCGAGAGGCCGGCTAGAGAGGAGGGGGGAGAGGAGGAGTTCGGGTTTGGTGATGGGGCGCTGCCTGTCAGGTCTGCTTGCGGGTAGATGTGAGTTTCGGTGGTGGTCTGACGAGGTTGTGGGGGGGGAAAGAGTGGGGTTTTTGGGAGAGGAGAGGGGAAAAGCGAACCTTTTAGGAGGCTTGGGACATTGGAATCGGGGGGTGAGAGGATTAGGATACGGCGCGGGTTTGGGACGTCCATTGTGTGGGCTGTGGAAGTTTGGGGATGTTGAGGGCTATGTTGGCAGTCACGGGCAAGGTATGGAAGATCTTTGTTTTCCGCTCCCAATGATCGCTTTTGTAGTGATGTATGAAATTACCATGGAATGATTACACAGCGGATAAGTACTATAACGGACATATTGCACTCTTGGTATCTTTTTTACTCTATCTATATACAGACCGCCCGAAACTCCGTTCGATCCAGGCCACCTCAACAAATGCCCTTTTCGCGGGCGAACCCTTCCGAGATATCCAGTCCAGCACAGCAACGTGATTCGGAGTCTTGCAGCTCCTCAACGCTAGCCCCTGCCTCCTCTCTGTCCCCTCGCCCTGTTAACAGTTGCCCTCCCTCTCGCCAACCCCACCCCGCGCCCTCTAATCCCTCTCGACCGGAACATTGGCGCATTCCTAATCAACCCCACATCAGCCTGACACTTCTGCAACCCCACCGCCCCCGACACATCATTCTCGCAGAGACATACCTCAACATATCCGGCACGATGAAAAACCGAACATGGCTCCCTCGTATGTAGACCTGATCCAGATGCGACACCCGGCCGTCGCGCGCGGTGACGGTGATGTCTTTCAGCTGGACGTTCATGTTGTCTTCGGCTGTGAGACCGGGGCGCACGTGTCAGCGGGAGTTGTGCCAGGGGGGGGGAAGCGAGGGCAGGCGCACCTTCGAGCAGCTTGCCCCGGTAGACTTGGCCGGAAGTGATCTCGAGCGTAACGACGTGACCCTGGACAAGTGCTATGGCGTTAGTGGTGGTTCTATGTGTGAGGCTCGTGGACGGTGCAGATGGGGATGGTATACCTGAGCTTCGTTCAGCAGCTTGATCGGGATGCCGATGGTGCTCGTCATGGTGAGGATGTTGATGCCAATTTTTTGTTCGGATGTGATGGTTTGTTACGTACTGCCGTGGCAAAGAACGGTACGAATACTACGGCAAGGTGTGGAAGAGGCTGTGTTGCGAGGGTAGGACAGTCCTCGATGGTGGGGTGTTTGACGTTCGGAGAAAGGTCCAAGCTTCGTGGGATTTGGCGAAGCTCTCCCATCTCGTGCAGTGCAGATCAGATCAACAACTACATTTCTAGATCTACAGAAAGAACCAGATGAACGTTTCGGCAACATTCAGTGTCTTCAAACTGTTTCGTGATCCTGCATTATGTCTCCCTCATAGCACTGTCTCTACCTTCAATCAGCTACCCATTCCTCTCTCGAAAGCGTTCGTCAAGCAGCGTGGAGAGAAGGATGTCGATATCAGGGCCGTGGTCCTAGACAAAGACAATTGCTTTGCTAAGCCGCAGGAAAATGTAGTTCACAGTCACTATAAAGTACAAATCCCTAGGTTTCCTTCTTTTACATCTGCAATTTCTGGAACACATTACAAAGCATATGCTGCGGTCATGTAAGATCTTCGAGGTTGAATTGTTCTACAATGAAACGGTGGTCTATACTGTCCCCCGTCCTTTCTGATTTGTTTCTGTTCAGACCAAGTTCGCTGAACTCCGCAAAGCCTACCCAGGCTCTCGTCTCCTGATCGTCAGCAACTCTGCCGGTACTGCCTCTGACCCGTCGGGCAAGGATGCCGATCTGCTCGAAAGCAACACGGACGTCAAAGTGCTTCGACATTCGACGAAGAAGCCAGGCTGCAGAGATGAGATCTTCAATCACTTCCGCCGTGCTCCCGAAACAGGCGTCACGAGACCTGATCAGATCGCCGTGGTCGGTGACAGGCTATTCACAGACATTATGATGGCCAATTTGATGGGCTCGTACGGGGTTTGGATCAAGGATGGTGTGGTGGAGGAGAAGGGACTGGTAAGGCCGATAGTGAGATGAATCAAGCAGGAGCTGATCCGTTCCCAGTTCACCAGAATCGAAGGTCGACTGGCCAGCTTCTTGTTGAGGAGCGGATACGGGCCCCCCGTGCCACGCAGTCAGTTTGAAGAATGAGTTGAACAAGAGGCATATTGGAGGCCTATGAAGGTTTCCTTTTGGGACACTGGGCCTGCTCTCGTACCATTCGGGATGAAGACCAGGCAAGAACAAGGACTGGTGGTTTGCTGACCGTTCTACAACTTCTGCTTCTGCCAACAGTGGGATGAACCACTCTCCGATAAATATGGTCGAGGTCAACCCTCATATCCGCTTAGGAAGTGGTGAACATGCCGCGCTGTACGTGGGTTTGAGTCTGTTGGCCATGTTGAGTTTGGACCTCTCGATAGAACACTCTGAATCTATAACTCCCATACATCATGAGGACCTGGACCGACGTCTGCGCCGAGAGATGACCTCATTGTGATGAATCTAATCAAAACATTTCCGTTATCCGTAGGACACGTTTCCGCTCTTGCGCTCTGGTAATCCGCGTGTTTGTATTTGGTTATAGCCCTGATCCATGCCGCTTTCTTAAACCCGCCACGTGTGTTTGTGTGCGGCTGACGGGATGGTTGGAGATATCAGATATACGATATACCACTGCAGAGCCAAGTGATACATTTAAGCGCTATCTCCCACCCACTGACCTGCTCTACAGCCTCGGGCATGCTAGCTGATAAATGCAGAGACAAATTATTGATTATTGTTAATTAATGAATACCTTACATACCTAAGGTACCTGGCAGGAAGCAAGACCATGCAGACGTGGCACCTGTACGAATATCTAAGGTACCTCAGGTAGTGATTTGTAAGAGAGGTACTTACAGTACGACTTTGTACGGAGACGCGTAAGGTATGTAGTTACTGTAGGGTAAGTTAGCTACTTTACCTACCTAGTAGTTATAAGCGTCAAGGCTAAACCGTTTCTGTATGCCAAGAAGCAGAAACAGAAGGAGAAGCGGGAAGCCGAAGCGAGGCTGAAGCCCACATCTGAAACGACAGATGTCTCTGGTGCAGTTCCTTCAAGAGAGCGCAGAAGATACCTTAGGGTACCTTACCTTATTGCTGTCATTGAACAAGCAAGCTATAAGGAAAGTATCATTGATGGAAAGAGATACATACATTGACCACCTACTTCGTAATCGATATCAAGCTATAAACTATGTTGCCTTGAAGCTTGAAGGAGGGAGTAACGTACAGTAGGTGGGTTTAAACTTAGCAACACTTGGGCGGCAGGAGCAGGAAATACCTTAGGAGGCTGCTTTAGCCGAAGACCTGGTACCTGACTTTGTACCTGAACTTTGTACCTGACTTTGTACCTTACCTACCTTGACGTTACCCCCTTTCGTTGTTTCTCACCCACTCACACACACGCACTGAGAGCCACCCACCCTCCTCTCCCCAAATAACGTTACCCACTTCCCTTTTTCCTCACCGTCGCTTTCACCCACTCACTTGACCTTATCACCACCATCGACACCTCGTCGCCGTTCCTGGCTTGTTACGGTCTTGACTTGACCACTTTTTCTCCCTTTCCCTTCTCTTTTTGTTTGTCGCCCTCACGGACGCCGTCCACTCTTTTCGGCTCCATAACACTCCTTCGGCTTCTTCTTTATTTTCAGCTTCTGTTTGGACGTTACAACACAACACAACACACACTCCTTTCAGTGCCTTTACGCCCTCTTACACCCTTGTCGAGTAACGCAGAAGATTCATCTATTCCTGGCTGGGGCCAGCGAAGTTCAATTATCTACTTATCTCATTTGCATTCGTCGGCTCACATCACTACCTACCGCCATCTGTCCTGCATGCTCTCGTCATTTCGGCATTGCCACCGTCGACCTCAAGCCTACCATTTCAAACCGTTTGCGTAGCATTACAAGTAGAGGGGATATTCGGAAACCAAGCATCGAAGATACAACTCTAGTCTTAGCGACCGACCAATCCCACGATCACACGATCCCACCATCGCCTGCATTCGACCTATGCAGGGTGCGGCCAAGATCGAGTCAATGTCTTCGTCCACTCCCTCGCCCACGGCTTCGGCCGCCGCGAGTACTTCGTCTTCGCGCCGCCCACCTCGAAAGAGCACCCTGACACAACAGCAGAAGAATCAGAAACGTCGACGGGCGACGCAAGACCAGCTCGCGACGCTGGAGGTGGAGTTCAACAAGAACCCGACCCCGACGGCTTCCGTGCGGGAACGCATCGCTCAGGATATCAACATGACGGAGCGATCGGTGCAGATCTGGTTCCAGAACAGGTTCGTGTCGCGTCCTTTTGGGGATCGGATCTTGGATTGCTGACCCCGGGTCGTAGACGCGCGAAGATCAAGTTGTTGGCAAAGAAGAGTATCGAAACCGGAGAGGATTGCGACGCCATCCCGGAGTCGATGCGCCAATACCTCGCCGTTCAGGCCATGGAGACTGGCAAGCCATTCGGCCGAAGTTTCCTTGCCCGTCCCGGGGGACCCATGGCTTCCTTCGGCAACCTTGGTCTGCCTTTCAATGCAGATTCAAGTAACTCGAGTAAAGTTGGTATGTATCGTCCCAGCGACGCACCTGGTCGTAGAGTATGCTCATCCAACGTAGTCATCCATCATTTTGCTTGCCGCTCCTTAAGTATAGGGTCGTGGCGTCGAGTCGGTCAGAACGCGATGGATCTGGTGGTCTTCTATTCGCCGGACAAAGCATGCCTCACGTATTATATCAACAATGATTCGGCAGGTTACAAAATCGAGTACCCGTTCGCAAACATCAAGAACATTACCCTCGAGAACGGTGACCCATCACCGAACGCTACCGGCGGTCCTCAGAGGCCCGGTGGGCTTCTGATCGAATTGAACCGGCCTCCCAACTTTTTCATGGACTCTTCCGGTTCTGGCGGATTTTATCAATGTGGAGATTTCACCGAAGACCAACAGGCTTCTCAGGTCATGCTACACCACCTCGGCGGTCATTCCAAGGTTTTGAGCGGCCAGTTGGCGAAGCTCGTCTCTTTGGAATCATTTCAGAATCGCCACAATCCATTCGACTCCACTTTCGTGTCTGTGTCTGCGCCTGTTTCTCCTATCAATCATCGCCCCGCTTCTCAACCGAATCATGCCAGTCACCCTTATCTGGGCATGTTCCAGGAGAATCCATTTGGCATGAGCCTCCATCCTGGCTCTCGTGGCCACAAGCGGACGCGAAGCAGATCGGTACCCGTTGCCATCGATTTCTCCATGCTGCAATCGCCCATGCCATCGTTCCACATCCAACACCCGTCCACTACCATTTCAGACCCGAGTATCTTTGCACCGATACCACAGCACTTGAACAATCTCGGACCTCTTGGGGCTAGTTTGCGGATTGACACGACGTCCGGCTACGGTCTCGATTTCCGGCCATATCCCATGTCCGCCGCTACAACCACTTCGCCGTCGGAGTACGCCAGCCCCGGGTTCTTTACCTCAGCAGCTCTCGCCGACCCTGTACCAGCGGTCCACTTCAACTCAAACTACAGCTTACCGTTCCTATCACCTATGATTGATCATTCCAGCGTTATCAACCCGTCCGTCTCGCCACTCTCGACGGTGAGTCATGGGGACCCTGTCATTGCCGACCAGTCGCCACAGCTTTCGACGATGCACCGAAGCGCTTCCGCCGATTTCCTGTCCATGTCACACGATCCGCACGCGAGCCTCTCCGACGATGGGTTGATGCTCAGTGAGATGTACTCGAAACAGTCACTCAATCTGCCAATGCATTCGCCCCACCTGGAGGAATCAGCACTCGGGATGCATATGCAGGAAGAAGGTAGCAGCGAAGAGATGGACATGCACAGCATGGTGGCATTTGGCACGATTGACCCATCGAGTCTGTCACCGGAGAATGCGGTGATGTAGGCCAGCGCTCTCCACTTTCCCCACGGTTCGCGCCACACCTGGAGTCTGGCTCATGTTTGGCTGGCAATCGGGCGTTTCAGGATGACAGCATTTTCACCAACGGTGGTCTCAGGTCGGGAATCTTCCTTCAGTTTCCTGGAGAAGGGTCAGTGTAACTCTTGATTCAAAACCTTCTTTCGTCCATCGTCACCAGAAGTATTTGCGCCTAATTTACTCGTCCTGGTGTCCTTGCTACTTCTGCAGGCACGCACGAGATGTACTTCTGTTTACATAGCTCCCGTTCCGGAGACGGGAAGATTCAGCTTGTCCGGTACAGCGGATCGAATTCGCAATTTTCAGCCATCGAGGCTTTTATGTTTTCCCAACTGTTTCTTAACAGCTACTTTACATCGCGCGCAAGTCGCTTGGGTTTCAGGATATGTGGAATGTTAGGAATGTCATCAGCCACTTAATACCATTTGGAAGCAAGAAGCAATGCTCTTCCTCAAGCCAACAGAATAGAACGGATACCTTTGAATATTACCTTAATGACCCCACAATATTAATATTATACTCCAGAGGTATGAAGTACTAAGGTAAGGTACCTACCTAAGGTAAGGTAAAGGTTGAGGTGACGGCAGCTAAGCTTGAAGCGGACTAGAGAGCTCTTCGCTCTTACCTTAGGTAGCTAAGGTAGGTTTTCGTACCTTACCTAACAGTACATGTACCATTCACCATTTGATCTTTTACGCCTCGAACACGGGGGATATTTACCGTATTATTTAGTAACAGAGGATTGGCTGGTACGTCACCGCAGCTGAGCGAAAGTTTACCTACCTGGGGTACTGTACTCTTCACCCATTATCATTTATTATTCTCCGTCGCACAGACAGTTCATTATTGATTAGCATCAAAGACGTATTTGGCCTATAGTTGCTCATGGACCTTGCCAATTATAGTTGTGACCGACACGGCGGGTTCGCGGCGTTGCGCGCCATCGTTGGAATTTAGATCCAATCCTCCTGGGGCTGAGCCACTCATCCGACTCCGGCACCGTTGTCCTCTTCACACAACGTTGGATCCTTCTTGAGCCCATGAAGCAACCGTTTTCTCCCCAGTCATGGCAAAGAATGAGCATGACGGCTCGGGCGAAGCAGACGAGGTTGATGCTGGTCTGAGAAGGCGTCGGTCAGCGCAGCTCGACGTAGCACCGAGCGTGGGCGCGCAAGAGGAAATGAACACTTTGCATGGCGCAAGGGATTGGAGAAGAACAAGGAGTCTTCCCCACAACGGTAATTCACCCAGGGCCAACGCGGTCAGCGAAACTACTACCTCGGTGCCGCAATCCGCTACCGTTCCTATGTCGAGGGTGAGGTTCTCGTTGGATATTGAGCAGTCCATGCCTACCGATAGTTCGCAATTTGGCGGGCTGAAAGAAAACGTCAAAGCTGGACATAACGCAGAGGGCTTTACTTCATCAGACCGTCCTCCAACATCGGACTTGGTGCTAGATACAGGAAGAGCTATGACAATGTCGACTGCGGGAGTACTTGGAGCCGGCAGCGCACCAGCTCAAATTACATTTCCATTATCACCGGGACCTGGCTCATCAACGACGTGGAAAGCTGCATCAACAGATTCACCTCGCAGTAGAACTAGGGGATATTCTCCGAGAAGATATCTGTTCAACAGGAGCCTACATGAACAAGCAGCGGGTTCCGCTTTCGAGCTAGAGTCTGTCGGATCATCGAGCCGGACAGTGGAATCAAACAATCCTGATCCTCCAGCAAGCCATGTCAAGAAAGGCGGGACGAAAGTCAGCGTTGCTCCTGTACTCGATGACGACAGACATGCCGAACTACCGCCACGAATCGTAAAGACAGCACATGCATCACCTTCACTTCCTCACTATGAGACTTGGGTCAAGTCGAGAACAAAGCGGGCCGGTATTGTAAGTGACTTCAGAGCGACATGTCGGAAGTTACAGAAGGCCATCCTTCGTATTAAGCTTACACCGCCAAGTAAGGACGGAAGGCATATAAATCTGGATCCGAGGAGGAAGAAGGCTTTAATCGATGAGCGAACCGGAAAAAAACACATTGGAAATACGATACGGTCGAGTCGTTATACCCTTTGGAACTTCCTACCGCGTCAACTGTTCGCACAGTTCTCGAAGCTTGCCAACTTTTATTTTTTATGTGTTTCGGTAATGCAAATGATACCCACTTTGAGTACCACAGGATCTTATACGACCATTATTCCTTTACTCTTCTTCGTTAGCGTTTCCATGGCAAAAGAGGGCTACGACGACCTACGACGTTATCGACTCGATAAAGTAGAGAACAACAGCGATGCAATGATACTCCATGCTTACAAGCCTACTTCGGAGGTTTTGATAGGTGGAAATGACGTGGAGGCTCCTACGTCAGGGCCAAAGCGCTGGGCGAAAACGAAATGGAAGGATGTTCAAGTGGGCGACGTTGTGAAGCTCCGGCGGGATGAAGCGGCCCCGGCAGACTTGGTAGTCTTGCATGTTGATGGGCGAAATGAGGTGGCGTACTTCGAGACTATGGCACTAGACGGGGAGACGAATTTGAAGAGTAAACAACCTTCGCCGCCGCTGGCACAGAGTTGCAAGACCCTGGACGATCTAACAACTTGTGCTGCCCACTTCGTCGTAGAAGATCCCAATCTGGATCTCTACAAGTTCGAGGGGAGGGTCACGGTTGGTACCGAGACGCAACCCTTGACAAACAACGAGATCGTATACCGCGGGAGCATTCTCCGGAACACGAACGAAGTGGTCGGTATGGTTATCTACACCGGCGAGGAGTGCAAAACCCGTATGAATGCCTCCAAGAATCCACGCATCAAAGCTCCGGCGTTACAAGCGGTCGTCAACAGAGTCGTTGTCATCATTGTGATCTTCGTCATCGCTCTTGCGATCTTCAACACTGCCGCCTACCAGGTTTGGGCGCGGCGGCGAGAGAGAAAGTCATGGTATCTGATCAATGCCGGTGTTCGTTTCTTCCCTATATTTGCGTCTTTCGTTATCATGTTCAATACAATGATTCCACTGTCACTTTACGTCAGTTTGGAGATCGTGAAGCTCTTTCAAATGATCTTGATGAATGACATCGACATGTATGATGAGGACTCGGATACGCCAATGGAAGCAAGGACGTCCACGATAAATGAGGAGCTGGGCCAAGTAAGGTATGTCAACCTTTCGTGAAGTGTCATCTCTCAGTCGGGCTAAACAGACTTTAGCTACATTTTCTCCGACAAGACTGGGACGTTGACCAATAACTCGATGCGTTTCCGTAAATTGAGCGTGGCAGGAACAGCATGGCTTCATGACTTCGATCTGCAGCAGGAAAATGCTCGTGCGATAGATCAACAGACAGGGCAACAGCAGAGTCACAGCCGCGGCAAGAAGCCTGCTCATGGATATGATAGTGTATCGGAGCTGAGCTGGAACCCTACGTGGACAGACAGCCCACACACTGGACGTAACGAACGGCTCGCCAATGCAGGAGTAGCCCGCCAGGGCTCGATCGGGTCACAGTGGAGGTCGTCAGCTAGACCTAACAAGACACAACCCGAGCTAAGGACCGCCGATCTCCTTCATTACATCCAGTACCGACCACAAACTCTGTTTGCGCGGAAATGTCGATTCTTCTTACTTTCCATTGCACTCTGCCATTCTTGTCTGCCCGAGGTTACGAGCAACGGGGAAATCAACTACCAAGCGGCTTCGCCAGACGAGCTGGCCCTAGTGCTTGCGGCGCAGGAGCTCGGCTACTTGATGGTGGACAGGCAAGCAGGAACCATCACGATTAAGTCATGGCCGGCAGATCCAGAGGGTGATCCTATTCTCGAGGTCTACGAGATTCTCGATATAATCGAGTTCACTAGCAAGAGGAAGCGCATGTCTATCATCGTACGCATGCCGAACAAGCACATTTGCATAATTTGCAAAGGAGCGGACTCTACTCTCATCCAGCGTCTAAGATTATCAGGCCTTGCTGCCAGTAAAGCTACGGAAGCGGAGAGTAGGGCCAGCAAGCGAAAGAGTATCGAAGCTCAAGAGGCAATTCGGCGCAACAGTGACCAGTTTGGCCGTAAGAACAGCGCGACCAGGAAAAGTTTTAGCCATGGTCGTTCTAGCATGAGTGGAATTAGCAGACCCAGTCTGACCGCCAATCGGCTGCAGCCCATTCGGGACGAATTGAATTCTTGGTTGAGGGACCGGGAAACCGAGATTGACGTGTCTATGCTAGACGATGATAGTGTATATCAACCCAACCGCTCATCTGCGCAATTCGGTGGCAGAGGCTCTTTTTCGCCGTCAGCAGGCAGGCTGTCTTTGCAGAGAAACGTCGCGGATGAGCTTGTGGAAGAAGCCATGGTCATGGATGACGCGGTAGTCTTCGAACGGTGCTTCCAACATATCAACGATTTTGCCACTGAGGGGCTGAGAACGCTTCTCTATGGCTACCGCTATCTAGACGAGCAAGAGTACCTGACATGGCGGAAGATCTATCTCGATGCCACGACAAGCCTGGTAGATCGACAAGAGATGATTGAGAGGGCTGGTGAGTTGGTCGAGAAGGACTTTGAGCTTGCCGGTGCTACTGCAATTGAAGACAAGCTGCAGAGCGGAGTCCCAGAGGCTATCGATAAATTGAGGAGAGCAAACATCAAGTTATGGATGTTGACCGGTGACAAGCGTGAGACGGCGATCAACATCGGTCACTCATGCAGGCTCATCAAAGACTACTCATCCATCACAATACTCGACCATGAGGCGGGAGAAGTAAGTCAGCGCATCGCGGCTACCATCATCGACCTCAATCATAGCAACGTGGCCCATTCTGTCGTCGTTGTTGACGGTCAGACGCTTTCGCTGATCGAAGCCGAAGAGACGGTGTGGAATCTGTTCATCGACTTGGCCGTTCTTGTTGACTCGGTAATTTGCTGCAGAGCCAGTCCAAGTCAGAAAGCGTCATTGGTGAAAGCTATCCGTAGAAAGGTCCAAAGTTCCATAACCCTAGCGATCGGCGATGGTGCCAATGACATTGCTATGATTCAGGAAGCGCATGTGGGGATTGGTATCACTGGGAAAGAAGGCTTACAGGCCGCGAGGACATCCGACTATTCGATTGCTCAGTTTCGGTTCTTAGTGAAACTTCTACTCGTACATGGTCGGTGGAACTATATCAGGACATGCAAGTATACACTTGGCACGTTCTGGAAGGAGATGGTACGTCATCAAGTGTCTTGAGACATACGTGAACAGCAATGCTGACAGGCCATGCAGCTTTTCTACCTCACACAAGCCCTCTACCAACGCTGGTGTGGCTACACTGGCACCTCCCTCTACGAACCATGGTCTCTGAGCATGTTCAACACACTCTTCACCTCCCTTCCCGTGATCTTCATGGGCATCTTCGAGAAAGACCTCTCCGCGTCCACGCTTCTTGCTGTCCCCGAGCTCTACACGAAAGGGCAGCGAAACGGCGGCTTCAACATCAGAGTATACTTACTCTGGGCCTTCATGGCTTCTTCCGAGTCCATTATCATCTTCTTCATCATGCTGGCGATTTACGGCCAGATATTGTTCACAAAGGACAACGGTTTGCAAGCCATGGGCGCCCTTACTTACACCGCCGCCATCGTCTTCATCAGCCTGAAGATGCAGCTGATCGAACTGCACAACAAATCCTTCACCTGCGCCCTCGCCATCTTCCTCTCTGTCGGCGGCTGGTTCCTCTGGAACATCGTCCTCAGCGCCGTGTACAAGAACAACGTCATCTACGACGTTCGCGCCGGCTTGCTGAAACGCTTCGGCCACAACGTCCTGTGGTGGCTCACGCTCACCGTCATTCTCGCTTGCTGCGGCATCCTTGAGATTACCTTCCGTTCCATGCGGGCCGCGTGGTCGCCCACGGACGTCGATGTTTTCCAAGCACTGGAGCAAGACCGTGACATCAGACGGAGGTTCGAAGAAGCGGCCGCCTCCGAGCTTCGGCAGGGATTGGAAGGCATTCGCAAGAGGCCGGATCCGAAAGTTGCCAACGAGGCGGCTGAGGCAAAACGGGAAGGCGAAATCCAGGATCTGCTGGATCGGCCGCGCGTGATGGAAGAAGGGCGGTCGGAGGCACAGAATTTGAGGAGGAGACATTCTTCCAACGAGCACGACGAGGATGGGGCGGTGGCTACGGAAAACGGTAGGGGTGCTTCGGGAGAGGTGACGGTGAGGCACAGCGTTGAGATTCAGAAATTACTGAGGAGGGGGTTTGGATCTCCTAGGGCGTCGCATGATGTGCTGAGATAAGAGTATATGCGGCTATGGCGTGGCATTGCACTGGATGTGACTAGGATGGGATGGTGGTCGGATTCTGGCATTGCGCAGGCTCATTTGGCATAGCGTTTGGAGTATTTGACTATCAGCTATAAGCTGGGTTGGGGGGGGGAAGGGGTACATTACGATGTTGGTAGAACAGCATTGCATTACTGTATGTACCATGACCTCGAAAGGAGGTGGCAACGCGTCTCCAAACTACATCTCATCCCTTTTTTCCTTCTGTACCATGCACTTCCCCCCTCCAGATTCTAGCTCAGCCCTTCCCTAACTCGGCTTCCTCATACGAAAGGTCGAGACTCATTGCCGACCAAGACAGCGGGAAAATTTGGGGCGATCCCTCAAAATGTCTAGTGCATAGACACTTGGGATTTAGAAAGACAACACTAAGCCAAGTGGGCGCCCAATTTCTCCCTCTCGCAGAACATCACACAATGTGCCAGTAGCGTGATAAAAGCGCTGCTCGTAGTGGAATGTTATTACCGTTGTTCAGTTCTGTGTAGTGTTTCAACATTTCACAACTGTTGTGCGGGTTGCTCCCACGAGGCTCGCGTATTCCGGCGCTAAATTTGGGGCTAGTAATGCTGCACCGTCTTGACAAGTGATGTTTGTATTTCACACAGCAAACACTGAAAACAATACTTCCACCTAGGACTCTCCTTGGTCGTAGTACTTCAACGCAGAGAGCACTCTTCCGATCGTCGACTAGAGATTACAGTTCATACTAGTTCAAGGGAAACGAAATGGCGGCCAACACCGACGCGAAGTTGGATTCCTCCTCTCAGCACGCTGAAGCAACACCTGTCCAAGGCGAAACAGAGCAAACCAGCAGCTCCAAAGAGACGCAGGGTGAGCACAAGAGCGAAGGTGGATCGTCGCACGAAAAGCATTCCTATACCGAGGTTGCCACTCATGCTGCCTCGACCGTTGCCTCGAGCGCCACTGCGGTGGCTGCCGGCGTGAAGGATAACGTGTTTTCCATGTTTGGCGGCGGAGCGAAGAAGGAGAAGAAAGAAGAGGCAGAGCACGACGCCGATGAACCGTCGGGCTCCTCAAAAGCTAAGAAAGACGCGGAAGGCGAGGTAAGATGTTGCCCGTTGCTATGAAAGGCCTCTGCAATCAGGATGTGGGCTAATATCGGCGTCTCCTGCAGGACGAAGCGCCCGACTCCCCAGAAGTACACTTTGAGCCTGTGGTCCACCTCACGGAGAAAGTTGATACAAAAACAAACGAGGAGGCGGAGGAGCAGACCTTCAAGATGCGTGCTAAGCTTTTCAAGTTTGACCGGGAGAGCAAGGAATGGAAAGAACGTGGAACCGGAGATGTGAAACTGTTGAAGCACAAGGAAAATGGAAAGACAAGACTGGTGATGAGGAGAGACAAGACTCTCAAAGTTTGTGCTAATCATTATGGTATGTGCCCCTCTAGGTGCCAGGTGTGCATCTGTTCTTGCCACAGTATTGACTTGTCGAAGTGGTTCCCGATATGAAGTTATCACCAAACGTCGGCAGTGACCGGAGTTGGGTTTGGAACGCCGCAGCTGATGTCAGTGAGGGAGAGCCCGAGGCGCAGACACTTGCGATACGCTTTGCCAACAGTGAAAGTAAGTACCGTCTCGACAACTTTCCGTTGAGCTCAGGTCTCGAGCAGTTGCTGACCCTGACCGTAGATGCCAATCTGTTCAAGGAAGCATTCATCAAAGCCCAGCAGGAGAATGAAGCCCTCTTCTTGAAGGAATAGACGTTCATTCCACTTCCAAGCCTCCGCGTGTCGGTGACGTACCAGTATCTATGGTCACCCGAGGATCCAATGTTAGGTAGAGACTCTGGCTACTTCTCACGTTCCCCGGCTACACACAACTCCACCCTTTTCAAGGATCTTAGCAGGTCTTTTCTCGGGTATCCTATCGGACTCACAACCCCCTTACTCATTGTGACCTTGAACTATCACTTTCAGCTTGAAGGTTTTGGCCTGGCATCCCTAGCGATTTGTGGCTTCATGACGAATTGGTGGGCGACAATCCCATGGATTCATTGTCTTGTTTCTAAGAGCTCGTCAGATGTACGTAGATAAACAGAGGAATATTAGCAGATTTCCCTGTCTTTCTTGTTGGCCATCTATCATCCAGAGCACAGGCTGCGATGTGAATTAGTCTATCTAGAGCCCTAACATTTCCTAGGCGTGAATGCTAACTAAGCTTGATGCGGGCCGACGCCACACCCGAGGCCACACTAACGTAGGTAGGCCCACAACCTTGTCCGTCGCGAAACCCCGCCAAGCAGCAACCACCTCACTCCTCGCGCCAAGGCTTCTTCAGGGCGCGCTGATCTTCGCCTGCTTGTCAGTCTTTACCAGAGTATCAGCCTCGAGATCGCAAACATGCCGGATGTGAGTAGGCGGTGACAGCTTTCCTGACCAGGGAATGAGGTGTCGCTGATTGTGCCGCTGCCACCAGGTCAAACGTTTCGTTAAGCTCATCACGGAGCAGAAGCCAATGCAAGTACTGCTCAGTTCAACACATAACACACACCTATAGAATCTTGCCTTCCTGTTGTGTTGAGACTGGTTCTATCTACATACTGACTCCGGCAACAGCGACAAGCCCTCTGGAGTGGAGGGGTTCCCGCTCCGCCGCTGGAATATCCAGATCTTTCTCCTCAACGAGCACGGTGACGAATTGCCTGCTACCATTTTCGAGAAAGCAACGTACAAGCTACACCCCTCGTTCGAAAAGCGCGCTGTTCAAAGTAGGTCACACAGCCTACTTGTGGATTGGTAGCAAAAGTGCCTCGAGATCATATACCGTGGGCGGAACATGCTGACACGGAGAGTATGTAGCGGTCCGTCGCGCCCCTTTCCGCGTTGAAGAGGAGGGATGGGGAGAATTCGACATGGAAATCATACTCTCGGCTGTGGAGAAGGGAGGGGACTATCCGATCACACACGATCTGAACTTTGCAGCTGCCAAATACGAAGCGAAGCATGCTATCGTGGGTCTACCTTGCACAGTTCCAGCAAGTTCACAGTTGAGGAGAGCTATGGCTGATGTGGGTTGATGGAGCTTTAGACATTCAAGAACCCGAAACCTGCCCTGCTGGCCATCTTAAAGGAGTCGGGCCCTGTACCCGGTGACGAAAACGGGGTGAAGTCGAAGCGAGGAGGTGCGCACGGCGACGATTCCTCCAAGAAGAAGAAAAGAGCAGACAAAGGGGTAAGCCTTGTGCATTTGTGATGATTTTAGTCGACGCTGAACTGATTCATGGTGCTGCAGATCGACATGGACAAGCTCGCCGAGAATCTTCAGAAGCTGGGAGAAGACGACTTGCTGCAAGTGGTGCAAATGGTCCACGACAACAAGACGGCTGAAACGTATACCAAGAATGACGTTGACCGTATGTATTTCTTCCCACATTACTACCGTCACCAGAAAACTGACCTAACTCGCAGAGGGTGAATTCCACGTGGACCTCTATACTCTTCCGGACAGTCTCGTGCGGATGCTCTGGGATTTCTCCTCAGAGAAAGTTCCCGCGTGATGATCCATATCTTACCCGCATCGCTTTCTTGATATGGGTCGCATTGTCCTTGCATTTACCCTCCCATCAGGGGTACCGACCTCGAGCGAGTTTCTTACGACCGTAACGACGGCGCACGTATTCGGAACGGCTACAGCTCCATGGCAGTATGGCGTTTTGACGGGCTTGTGGTCGAGGTCCGGATGTTCGCACCTTTTCGTATCCTCATCACATCATTTACAGCTCAAGGAGCTCGGAGTGTACATCCTAGCCCCTTCAAGAGGTTTTATCGAGCTTATCCCACGGCTGTTTGAAGCTAGGCTGCACCGCTTGTAGATGGCAATGATATCTCACTTGACTCTGTTCATGGTTTCCGTTGCAATATTGTGCTTTACTCCCAAGAGGCGTCAACAAAGCTTACGTTACGAAATCGGCGTCCGTGGGCTCTTCCCGCTCGTTCCACTCGCCCCTTACCCAGTTACGAATCCTCCCACTCTCCATACCCGTTGAACGAGAAGCGCACACCCTTCAAGCTCAGCGCCCCCTCTATCCTCACAAGACAGCTAGCAACCCCCAAGAACCACGCGCCAGTGACGAGCTCAGGATGTCATATTCCGTTTCAACCCCATAATCCTCTTTTCCCCAACTTCCGATCAACAACTAGTCCTACAAGTCCCTAAACCCCAACCTAAACTTCGACATCACCAATTGGTTCGCAAAGTACCCAACATCCGTGGGGCAAGTTAGAAAGGGTTGTAGATATGTATGCGGTGTACTTCCCACGGCCTACGTAAGATTGTGTTATAGAGATTTTACTGGAGAGAGAACATGGGAGAGGATACTTGATTGTTGCTACAGATGAGAGTGATAAGCCGAGATGTAATGTCGCTGCCATGGGGGCGGGTAAAGGCCAAACCAATTCGCGCAGGATGCACTGTGGTCGGTGATATTATGGATGGGAGGGCTGAGGTCGTGGTGGGTGTATTGAGCAGGCAGCATTGGACTACAAGGCGGTTGTGGTTGATATGTCAGGCACCCAAGAAGTTCTGACGGGCGGTCATTGCTTGAGGAGGGAGCTGACAGGCGAGCGTCGGTGCCAGATCATCATACGATGGGAATAGCGATGGGAGTGGGAGTAGTACTATGACGTGGAGCGATTTGGCATGTCAATCGAAGCCCATGAACAGTTTCAGGTTTCTGTCGGGGAAGTCGCTTGAGAGCTAATGTCCACCCGCTGGAGAGCACAGAGCTTGGCTTAGAAAGAGAGATAAACAGTAGTGGTATCATCGCCGGAAAGAGAAATCCAAAGCCGCTGAAATAAGGGTGCCAAAATGACTGTGCAGACGCAGCAGACGCCCTTAGGACAATCGATCGTTCTCCGAGAAACTTGCCGGACGACTGACGGTCAAAAGACGCTAAAGGGAAAAGGTCTAGAACAGCACTCGATGCCTGAAGGTGGTGATTAGCCCTACCTAGCATATTCGGAACCGAAGGCAGCACTCACTGTTTGAGCAGCAGCTCAAGGCTCATGGAGCTCAGATCCCTCCCAGCAGGTATCTCGTCGATCAGAGCGACCAGATTAGCAAAGAGCTCTTCGGCTTTGTACGCCAGGATAGCAGGCACGCATGCCGCATCCATCTCGGCCTCGATGTAATGCAGCTTGACGAATCTCGTAGTCTGATGCTTGCGCGCGAGCGTATTCAGACAATCTTCGACGAGGCCACTGACGCTTGACTATGGGTCCCATGATCGTCAACATGTTGTTGTCGTTTACGAGACGGGCTCAAGAGCGCCATTCGGAGTGACGAAACACGCGCGACGTACCCGGTCATCATAGATGCACACCACAACCACCGTATCGGCCGAGACCTTCTCGATGGCATCTAAGTACCCCACCGCGTCCACGGCCTCCAGACTTCCGTACGTCCGCTGACTGGGGCTCGTCCTCCTGATCCGCGGGTCCTGCAGCTCACTGATCCGATGCTGGCGCCAACTGCGCATGAAGCCGTCGTCGTCCTCCGGTTGAGATTCCTCCGGACTGCCGCTCTTCTCGCGACCGAAGTCGGGGGTTTCGATCTTGGTCTTGGTGAAAGGCTGCGGGGAGGAGACACCGTTGCTGGAGTTGGCGCGGATGTTTTGACGAACGGAAAGCTTCCGAGCTCGTTCGAAGGACCGCGCATCGGCAATGACGCCTTTGGGTCCGGTGTTGGCGTCGAATGTCCTGCTCGTGGGGAGGTGCCAGTCGCCATTCGCCGAGGCCGAGATCGTCGGGTGAGACTTTTCGTCACTCTCAACTTGAGGGGAGTTCTCGACATCCGAGGATTGTTCCGATCTGTCGGAGGGCGACTGAGCGACATCTTCTGGATGTCGATCAAGCTTCTCTACTTGATTTGCGAAGAGCGCGTCAACTTCATCTTGCGCGGCGGACATGGCCAGGTTGGGAGATTTTAGAACAAGCACGGACGGATCATGTGCACAGAAAACTGGACAATGACGTGCGGATCACTGCAGAGTTGACATGCATGAGAAAGGCTTAAGGTATGCAGTGATGGTGGGCGAGGCTGACTGAGGGTACTGTAAGGTACCGTGAGGTACTCAGCCTTAGACGCAGATTTCGGGATCTCGGAAGAAGCCGAAAACACGGGACAGAATCGTCGAGCCGAAGCGGAAGCCGGGTATCATCCAGGTTCAGATTTACTGTCGGGGATTGCTGTTCGAAAAAGATAGATACATCACCGTCAAGTTGGGTCTCAGGGAAAGGAGCGGAAGGGTCGTGCGACGGGATACTACCTTGTGTGCATGTGTATCTTTTGATCCAGATATGGCTTCTGGGGCAATGTTAATCACAGGAGATCAAGGGCTTGATTTCTACACTGCATCTCCGGGACAGCTAGTTCAACATTAATCTTCATTTCCTGTTTGACCAGTACAGGATGTTGTAAAGCAACACTACCAGCGGTCTAAGTGCCTCAGTTTTCCTCTTCCGATAGAGAGACCGGTGAAAGGCAAGTGGTATCAGTGAAGAAAATGACATGAAAACAGAAGGATGCACCGGCTTCTCTGACGGCTGCACAACCGGGCTGAGGACACAGGGTGGATCCTGAACCCGTACACCATGCTAGTTGTGAAACAAGGACGATTGGCATAACCAGTAAATCTGGAGGTCTGTCTTGTCCAAGGTACTTCAGATGGCGATAGTCAAGGACTTTTCTCCGCCGAAGACTAGTTATCCGTGAGTCTCCTGACCAGAGGCATTCTAGAAGCCGTCAAAGATGCCTCACACTAACCAACAATCCACCCTTGTGTAGCAGTGTCATGCTGCAGGCCCGACGAGCAGACGTCCGAAAAAGAAATTACACGAGTAGGTAAAGCAGGGACGAAACGATCCACCCGTGACACCTTGAGTGCGGTAGAGAAGAAGGAAAGGGAAATTTCGGTGCAAGGGTCGGAAAACGAGGTCGCCGCGTATGACAACAGGAATCTTTGTTCGGAGGGGACTGCGTTAAGAAAATAATCACAAGAGAAGAAGGCATCCGCTGAACAACCGCACACATTGAAAAGCCTCCACATGAGATGTGTATCGCGATAAACGAGCATCGTCAAACAGCTTGTGACATCACCGCAGATGCTGTAGGGTAGATCACTAAGCTCATCAGATCGGTTGCTCCCGTAATCATTCGCGCCGCGCAAAGTTGTCGTACCATCGCAACCTGAAGAAGCCCGAGAAGAAATTTCGCATCGTACAACCTTTTTCCGTGGAATGACAGCGAAGTCAAGGATTAGCAGCCAGCGTCGAAATAGTCGGCACCATGTTGGACAGATGGAGGACTCGAGGTGATCGAGATAGGCGAGGAACACCAGGTCTCTTTTCCGACGATAGGACTATGTTCTCTACCACGCCCAGATCTTGAGCTGAAGGGAGGAAAAATGTCAGTACACCACTGAGCTTCAACGGTCGCAAATGGTTTGAAGTCGCGCAAAGCTGTGGGGGACCTACCAGGGAATCCCACGATCCTGTACACAAGCTAATACCATCGTTGCTGACACCGAGACAGCTTACGCGGTTGATATGACCGTTCAATGATCCGACTTTCTCTCCACGCAGCACGTCCCACACCTGCACGTATACCGGTCAGCATATCTCCGACATTGCTTGCTCGATTGTGTCTTAGACTTCAACGTGTAGTTTGGACGGTTTTGTCGGCCAAAGTGCGTCTGGAGGGTTGCTCACCTTGCATTCAAAATCGTCATAGCCAGCGAAGAGCAGACGACCAGAAACGGAGAAGGCGACAGACGTGATACCACAGAGAACTTGGTCGTTCTAAACTCTCACAGTAGCCGTTAGTAGCCGGTCGGATACGCAACTGCAACGTGACTAACGCAAAGCTTTGTCAAGAACGCAGTGGACAGGATAATCTTAGTGCATGCACACGAGGAGAGGAAGCCAAGCCAAGCCAAGCTGAGTGAGGCGAGAGGCGATGAATATGGGAAAACGCAAAGAGCGAAGATACGCCGTATCGGAAAGGATAGGCAAAGCTCATGCATCGGAGAAGCAGTGCGTATGTCAGGAGGGATAGACCAGGAGACGATAATGACGTTGTCGTTGATGACAGACCAGTTCCAGACGAATTGAAGCAGAGTAAGAGACAACCATGTTCGGAAGGCAATGAGGAAGTAGAAGAGACTGTTCATGCATAGGGATGAAAGAAAGAATCCAACGAAATTATCCAGGTGACTCATAACCTCAAGAAACGGACTTACCGAGTACGTGTTGAGCTCACGATCCGCACGGATATCGAACAAACGGCAGGATGCGTCATCGGACCCAGTACCGAAGGCATTGCCATCGGGGAAGAATTGAATCGCGTTGATATCCGACTCGTGGCCAGCAAAGGTCTGCACGGCCTTGCCAGAGCGGATATCCCAGAGTTTTGCGAAAGCATCGCAGGCGCCGGAGACGAAGATGTTTTGATTGGTCGGGTTGATGCTGATACTCATGACGTCTCCGAGATGGTCGGCGAACTCGGTGACCTTGGACCCGGTCTCGACATCCCAGAGCATGCAAGTCATATCGCCGGAGGAGGTCAAGATACGACGGTCGTTGACGAAGCGGCAACAGGACAGGTAGCCGGAATGACCGGAGAGCTCACGGGCGACACGGGTCGGACCTTCCCGAGAGGAGAGGTTGTAGACGGAGCAGATGTTGTCGAGACCACCGCAAGCAACGTAATTGCCGCTCGGGGCATAGGCGCAAGTCATCACCCAGGAGGAACGGAGAGGAATCGCATGAACCTTGTTGGTCGTGTAGGCGTCCCAGATGATGAGCTTACCGTCCTGGGAGGCGGAGACCAGATGTCTACGGTCGGTCGACCAGTGCATCGCATAGATTTTCGCCAGATGGCCCTTCAAAACGCGACGAGGTTTCATGTTGACCTTCGGCAGAGGGTCGGTATTGCTCTGAGCGACTCCGCGGACTGCAACCTTGGTCAGCCAGCTTCCAGGACTGGCATCTGGGCGGGGAGAAGAGCACGATGGAAGCAGCGCAGAGCTGGCGAATCGGAGGTGTAGGACTTACGAGTAGCATCGGTCAAGTCGTCCTTCTTGCGTTTGATTTTATCCTTTAAGCCTTCCGCATCGCGCCTCGCCGCGGTAATCTTGGCCTGAACAATCTCGGGGTCTCCTGACTGAGACATCTTGACCGAGTGTGGATGATCGAAGCTCGAGCCAAGATGCAAAAAGCTGGTGAGAGTCGATCGCCGTGTTTGAGGGCAGGAGCGCGAGGACGAGCTGAACTTTTGAGTGTCGAAGGGGTAAGTGAGGGATTGGGTGAGGGAAAGGTCAGGAGTGACGAGGGAGCTTCTTGATACGACAAGGAAGCACCTGTCGCCTTCCTGAGAAGCTGATTTGGGCGAGACGTATGATGTTGCAGTCGGGAGGTAGCGGTTCCTTGTTGTTGTTGCTGGAGTGCAGCTTCAGGTAAGGCCAGGTCAGGTTAAGGTAGGTGGTGATCAAGATGAGGTTTGAGTGGAACGAGCGAAGTACGACAGGGCGGCATGCCCATTAACCGGACTCAGTACGGTAGGCGAGAGCCCTGCAGACGCGCGCCGCACCAAAGGGCGGGAAGGGAAGTTTGTGGGGACGGTGGAAGGGTCATTGGAAGGATGGGAGCACATCGAAAGGAACTTCCTCAAGACGAATACCCGTGATATACTACTACTACGGGCGTGAAGGCAGTACCGGCATTCTCTCCGATTCTGGTATCCATGTTGTATGATGTCCACATGCAATAATATTCGCTTCGCTTGTCAGCGGGCATAAAGCGGCAGCGATACTGTACGGCTACCGGCTCAAAGTCACCTACCTGGTAACTTAAGGTAAGTTACCTTAAAAGGTAAACTCTCCCTTCTGAGCGTCAGCCCCAAGACGGCATGTGATCCAGGGTACAAGTTGGTACTAATGATATTAATTACTTGGCTTCCGATCGGGAACTTACCTGGTGGCAAGGTAAGCCGAGTGGCCCAAAAATACAGAGTATCTAAACCTTTCACTTTGAATATTCTTCTCTCCAGGGTTCCTCAGAGTGTGTTCGAGACGGCTGCTACTGTACGGAGTATCTTACTTCCCAAACCGAACTGGCAGACTATCCGTAACTTACGTGGATGCATCAAGGACGACGTCAAATGCAGCCAAACAGCCAAACAGCCAAACAGCCAAACAGCCATAGCTTCGAAGACATGAGGTGCCGTACCCGTGCAGATGGTACGGTAGGTAAGGTACTAACTTACGGAGTAGTTGGTGCTCCTAAATGAGTTCGTCCCCACAGACTGGGATTGATTGCGGTTGTGGTTGTGGTGTCCAGGCGCGGGGAGATGGGAGATGGGAGATGGGAGATCCTTTCCTTCTGTCCAATGTGGCTTCTGGCTGGCTCTTTGGTTGATCGTGTTTGTGCCTAAGCGCTTGACCCACCATTCATATCGTCGAGTTTTATTTTTAACCCATTGTCAGAAGCAGTGCCATAAAAGCTCCCTTGGAAGCTGGAAGGCTGGAAGGAAGCTCTCCCCTGTTTCTCTGGGCTGCATATCAATTGTTTACGGACTCTGTAGCCAAAAACTACCGTTGGCTTCATTTACATGTAGGTACAAATACCCCACCCTAAAGCGGGACTGGCTTTATCTTGTTGTTGAAGGCGACTCGAGCTCTACAGCAGAAGAGAAGGAAAACACAGAGCAATGCTACCTACTTTACCTGTTACATGGACCACGGACCACACGAACACTCCACTTGTGTCTGTTCGCCGAGGGGTACAGTAGGACAACTCATGGTGTCCTGCCATGCATCGTGCATGCACCAAAGGGGAGCGAGGTAAGGTACCTCACTCAAGATGGAACACTTGGCTGTGTATATCGTGTATTGTAAATTGGAGAAAAAACAACTTCGTCATGGAACGGGGATCTCTCGTTGATGGTGACGGTGACGGTGACGGTATCAGTAAAGATAACAGTAATGGGTACTTGACACTCAGCTCAATATCAATATAAATGTTTCCATAAACATCGAGTACTGAATGTCAGTGGCAAGTGTAAGATGACAAAAGAACTTAATGCCGCAACATGAGGTACTCCACACAACTACAAGTACTTTCCCGTGAGGTAGGTGGTACCTTACTACCCATTAAGGTAAGGTACCCAACCACTTGGTATTATAACGCTGGTGATGTAACATAACACAATGTAACTTACAAGACCTTCGTCCTCCAAGAACTTAATTGACCTTGGGGACGTTGGACTCTGTGGGGATACTGGTCTGTTTTTCCTTCAATTGAAGCAGTTGTGCTTGCAGATATTGTTTACCTACATCTACTACATCTACATGAATCACCTTATTGCCCAATACAAAGCCAGAAAGAAAGGTTGTATATAACACCTATTCACATAAGGTACTAAGGTATACCTACCTGTAATCCAGTAGGGGCAATTATAATTTACAACATATCTTACAGTAATCTTTGTTGTTTTACCGCATCCAGACAGTTGCGGTAATGTACTGGTACATTGAGGTGGTACATGTACGGAGTAAGGTACCTTATGTGGTCGGGCCAAAATCGCTTGCCTTCGCTTTTGCTGCTCTCTCTTCCATCGTCTTTCGCGAGGAAGGCAAAATGCAATAATCTCTGACCACCACTTACTTACTTACTTACTGACTGACTGACTGACTGACTGACTGTGACTGACAATATTACCTTACTCCTCCTCACACCTGCGTCTCATTCGCCACCCTCATCTCTTTCAATAACGACGACGACGACGACGACATCAGCGACATCAGCGCCAGCGACAGCGACAGCGACAGCAGCAGCAGCAGCAGCAGCAGGATCATCATAGCAGAGCTGTCGTCATCCTCTTTTCTTGATACAACAAAGCACCCATCCAAGGCTGTTACTGTTGCATGTCCTGCGTCTCCACTTCTTTGATACCCCGTACACCTGCGTATACGTCGATCGTTTTGCCAGCTTCGCCGCTTTTCAACCCATCTCGGCCCCAGCATCCTCCGCCACGTCTCCGTCCTATCACGCTTTGCTCTCGATAATCCGCGACCGACAACGGAGCAGCTCGAACGCGTTTCCTTTTGCGTGGCGTTGAGGGCCCTGTCCTGCATGAGCGAGTGTGCAGCGTCTGTCGTACCAAGGCCATCAACGATTTTACTCAATTCGTCCTTGTAATTCCATCGCTCATCTTTCTCGGCCGCAAACCTCATCCGACTTGGCCTATAAAGAAGTCCCAGACTACTCGTTCTCTTCGCTGTCACGATGAGAGAAGTCAACTTCAGCATCCCGAATGTCAACAAAGCCTCTGTCGGCATTACAACCGCTCTTTACGATCGTCGAGCCTTGGATTGCACATCGACTCTACCTCTCATTAATTCATTGAACCACCTGGCCTACCTGACTACTTCCTCCGCTCGTATTCGAGACATCCTGACGATCGATGGCGGGGTGGAAAGGCTGGTTTGCATCCTCAAGGAAGGGAGGAGCAAGGAGATGATGGAGATGTGGAAGTGGAATCTGGCTTTTCAATGCGTGGTCAACATCGGCGTCCGTGGCTCCGAGAACGTGCGGACACGGGTCGTGGAAGCAGACATGGTACCCGTCATCGCCACCATCCTCGACAATTACATCAAGGTCATCGACAAGTGCAAGGACAAGGCAGAAGCGGAGCTTCGCCGCAACGCTCTGAGGCTCGGCTTCCCTCGCAAGCCGGCCACTCGGTCACAGGAGCCCCTCGGTCGACCCTCTTTCTTCGATCGCAGCGGCCACAGCACCGAGCAGAGAACGTCGCGGCGTCAAGCTCCGCCTCCGTCCATCGAGATTCCTTTGCCCTTCTCGCCGACCCAACAAGCCGCGGAGAATGGGACGATGGATGTCGTCTCGACGCCGCAATTCGCCGTTACTTCTCCCCCGGAACGTACTACATTCGCTCGACACCATCACCATCATCACCGAAGTCATGATGGTAGGCATCACGGTCACGGCTCGCAGTCCGGGCACCGTAACCACGTGGTGCAGCCACTTGCGACGGCGGTGCCGTCGACGGATACGGCGGACGGCTTTGGCTTGAGACCGGTGCGGGATGTCGATCGTCTTCCCTCCATGCTTCCCGGCTTACAGACCGGGATCACATCGCAGCCTGAGTCACCAACCACTCCTGGTGCACCGGCACGGATTCAACCGCTCAGTCTCTCCGCCGGTCGAGGTAGACGGCGTCCGCCCATCCGTCAACAACAGTCCATGTCGGGCGATTCGGATGACGCGAATGGCGAGGATATGCCTTCGGATGGCTCGGGGAGCGCAACTAATGCGGTGGAACCGATCATTGACATCCAAAATGGCATGGACATTCAAGGGGTGGAGGACCGAGACGCGATGTTGGATGCTGTGACTACTCCGCTCGGGTTGGTAGCGCCGAATGCGTCCGAGGGCCAGGAAGCCGACACGTTCGACATAACCCACCGCTCCGCCATGGACGGTAGCATCATCAACACAGCCGTGACCCCGACCAATGCCACCATGGCCTTCTCTCCCGTTCAACCTACCATGAATGTGGTCAATCAATCCCCACCGTCAATGCCCCTTTACCCTCGATACTTCCTTGACAGATCCGCCCCCGCCGCAGTCCTCGCGGCCATGCCTCGTGACGAAGACGTTCTCATGTCACTTCAGCTTCTCGCCTACGTCTCCAAATACTGCAACCTACGCACTTACTTTCAGCAATCGCACCTGGTGCCGAAACTCAAAATCAGCAACGATCTGCAAATGCTGGACGACAGTGCCAGCGGACTGTGCAATGTTCCGGAGCATACTGAAGAGGAAGAGGACGAGGAGGAATATTTGCTTCCCGACGATTTCAACATCTTCCCTCTCGTAGAAAAGTTCACCGTCCGCCATCACTCTCACGACATGCAGTATTGGGCGGGAGTGGTCATGAGGAACCTGTGCCGAAAGGACGATTCGAGAGGCGGGATACGACAGTGTGCGTACTACCAGTGCGGTAAATGGGAGGAATATACCAGACAGTTTGCAAAGTGTCGTCGGTGCCGCCGGACGAAATACTGCAGTAAGGAGTGCCAGAAGAGCGCCTGGGTGTACCATCGTCACTGGTGTGTCGCCGCACAGCCTTGATGTGCACACTATAACGCAGACTACTCTCGAGGTGGCACCTCGCGATACCATGGTCTCAATGAATGTCATCGGGCCGGGGAAAATCGGCGAATGAAGGCGTTTGTGTGTTCTGACTTGACTTTCTTCCTGTGCATTTGCGGGCATCACGAGTTTCTTTTAACGTTCTGGTCTACTACTATCCTCAAGTCACTTCAGACGTACTGATGTGGAAGTGACAGTCTTTGTTTGCAACTCTACGAAGTATGTCGCCCGGTTGATGCCACCGGTATTCTGTTATTGCATGGCACCGTGTAGCGAGCTATTCTTTTGCATCCTGTCAGTGTCGGTATCTTGAGCTTCCTGTTTGCCGCTTCTGCCAGGGGCGAGCGTGCGCTTTGTCCATCGACGAAAGGCCTCTCGGAGGTTGCATGTTACGAAAATGTATATTTATACGGACGAGGCGAAAAGATTTGCTCGCCCTAGTTGAGACGCCCATCAATCGAGTTCATCGTACCCATGGTCATTTCCAGCCTTTGGTGCATCTAGCCAAACAATCATCTAACACCATCAAGACCTGCCCGGAGCGGAGCACTGCCCGGAACCCGGTCAAGGCCGGCAGAGCGACCCCGCTGGTGATCGACTCCAATTTCTACACGTGTCCGTCTTGCTTGTCCCAGCCATACGTAGCGGCCAACCTGCCGTGCAAATGCTCGCCCGCCGTTAACGCCCGTGCCCCTTTTGTCCCATCGAGTCCATCTTCTCCAGCTTTCGTCCTGACCATTTTGCTCGGAATCGGGACTAATTGGGTTCCGTCCGCCGGATGTAGGAAGTACGCGATGCTGTACCGACCCTGGCGTCCGTCTTTGGCGTTCCGTGGGACAATCACCCGGTGCACCGCCGACTTCAGTAAACCATTCGTCCAGTAGGATAGGAGATCGGCGACGTTGACCAAGATGGGCGGCATCGGGTCGCTCTCCGTGCCCGGCGGAGTGGCGGGGGCGGGTAGCCAGGTCGAGCTGGATGTGAGGATCTCGAGACCGGGCTGCGACCGCCGCTGGAAGAGAAGCGTGATGGTGCCATAATCGGAGTGCGGACCCGCGCGAACGTCGATCTCGGGATCGTAGTCGCTGTCCTCGGGCAGGGATGGGTACTAAGGACGGATCACTAAGGAAGCAATAACGGGGTGGGATGGACCGTTCAGGATCCGATCCCTTACGTGCAGGAATCTTAGGATCGTGCCGGAAGGTCCCCCGGAGGGATCGTGTCGGGAGGAGAACCACCCCTTGCCGCCCTCGTTGGGATCTAACTAGAGATATCTTCGTGAGAGGCAGATATCGCCACCCTGTCGGTGTTCTGCAACATACCTTCAGTCCCATTGCGAAGAGCTCGAGTATCTTCATGCAGAGGCGGTGGCAGAGATCGGCGAAGTGGCTCATTTCCGCCTCGTGAGCTGCCAAAGACTTGGGAAGCTTCTGCTGCGCCTTGCCGTCGATAAACTCGCCCAAGTTCAATGCCCTTAATTGCTGCGGGTCAGCGGCTATCATCGCTGTTCGGGTTTGTGGAAGCGGCCGTCTCACTCTTTGAAGTCGCCTCTCTGTATTCCAATATCTGTCAGTTTAACTGACGTTGCGGTTGGCACTTTTATAAGACGGGGGCTTGTGAACTGAAACCCAACTTACCTTCTGATGCTCCGGGTCTAACGTCTCCGAGTGCATCGAACTCCACCCCTTGTTTTCCTATTGCAACTCTAGCGTATGTCTTAAGACGTACAAGTACTCAAGGATGAGCTACGAACATTTGCAGGAATGGCGATCTCGGCTTTCTCTTCGAGCGGCGACTCGAAGAATCCGCGTGCCTGCAGGCACAGTCAGTCCGAGTGTTCCTAATCGTGTCAACAGCATAATATTAAATATATATATATATATACCAGTGCAAACATCCGTTCTACAATTGGAGGTGAGAAATCTATCCCGTTCGTGCGGATATAGAGGAATCCGTATCTGGCCGCTGCATTGACCATCTCGTCGCCGGTGGCCTCGTTGGCGCGGGAGATGTCAATGACGGGGATCTGAAGGCCATGTCCGTCACTGGTCGCCATGGCTGTTTTGTCACAAATCAAGTCTGTTTGACTTCATGGGGGATCTAGGTATGAGCCACGGTGACGACAACAAGATCAAGTCTGTCGCTCACGCACATCCAATCCACTCAGAATCGCTCCTTTACTACTACATGTGTTTTGACTGTAGCGGGTGGGGATGACTCTATGATTGTGGGGTACACAGGTGCATTGCAGGTAATTATGCTTAGTCATGCATTCGTGGTCCTCGAGGTCGGCCCATGCCCATGCCCATGCCCTAAGCCGAAGAGGATATGGTTTCAGCGACTTGGGTAAGATACATCTGTAGAAGAGACCGGGGATAGAAACTGCTGGAGGCAGAAGACCGAGCTTATATGCAGTATCTTGAGGACACAATGCAGTATATTTTGGGCAATGACCCAAAACGTATCACAGATGTAACAAGTGACCTGGTAACTGCCTTCCAGAAGACTGGTCGGCTATTAGCCCTCGAATCTATTCGATCCCACTCGAAAGCTAGTCTTCGAAGGCTGGTCTTCGAAAGGAGAGTTTCCAGGCTATATGACTAGACCAGGCGATCCTCTCCCAGCACAGCTGTGTTGACGAGCAACTAAATTACCTCAAATCTAGACGACGACACTCAGCAATAGCTCGCTAGGTTCCTGGGGTGGCATATCAACTTGTAATCCCTTTGTAGGAGGCTCGGCACGATAGACTGCCTGAGGCTAGACAGGACGGAGGTGATTGAGCGCCCATCGCTGCAGGCAATTGGTATACCTGCGGAGGGTGGGAGAGCTCAGCGAATGTTCGCTCTGCGGCCTTACCGGCGAGCGGCGAGCCAGCGGTCTGCTTCTACCCATGTAGCTCCGTCCTTGACTTCTTTGCCCGCAGCCTTGACTCCGGCGAAGACCTATCACGAATTTAGCAACCTGAGCCTAGCAACAGTGCAGATAGTAATGACTGACCGCGTCCCAGAGCTTGAAGGCAGTATCCAGATTGTCGGCAAAGTCAATGCAATGAGCGATCCAGTTGCTCCCCTTACCTTTGGCCGCCTCCTTGATCGGAACGGAAGTAGGGTCGGCTTTTGTGGCAAGCTCGTCAAAATAGGTTTTGACAGCGAGGCCGAGAAGACAATTATTCTCTTCCAAGAATGGCAGTCTGTCAGATGTTAAGCTTTGGTGATTCAAATTGTACCCCTACCAAACTCACCCGAGACTAATATCCATCCAATCGTCCCGATCACGGTCGACTTTGCCGTTCAATAGCAACGTTGTCAGGCTAATTTCCGCGAGATCGCGAAGACTCTCACGAACAACATTCGTGATCGAGTTGTATCCCAGCAAATGTCTGCTCAAAGGACCGGCATAGCCCTGTGACTGATGTCGAAGTTTGCCGAGACATGCGACACGAGATATCAAAAGAGAGTTACGTTTGTCCTCTTCTGCGAACAACCGTCAGCCAAATCCAAGCAGGCGGCCAGTCCTGGGACCCGACCATATGTACATACCTGAGCCTCCAGAAGGTCCGCCGGTATAGTTTGGAAACATGGTGTCAGCGTTGAGGAGTCCGAGCCGCAAAAGTTCGACGGCGAGAACGGCCGCTTCTTCATGACCGTCCGCTGGGTCAAGAGAAGAGAGAATGCCGTCCAGGACCTTGCCCCAGCTCGTCAAAGAATGTTTCTCATCTACATAACCTCGAAGCTGGAGTAGCCGCCATGAAGCACTACAGATGATCTCCTTCTCTGTTCTCAAGACCTACACAAGTGTCAAATTTTATGGCATACAAGGACGTAAAGGGACCTACCGGTGGCACATCTTTGGATTTCACAGTAAAAGTCTTGGCAGCGAAAGCGACATCGCTCAAGCTCTGTACTGCAAATGCCAGCGAACCCGGAGTAAGCTGCAATTGACATTAGTATACGATCAAGGTAACGCAAAGAATTCCGTGCTTGACCTTGAGCTCATTGGCTTTGTCCTTGATTGTTTTGTCGTCCATATGCCAAGTGGCAATGGATTCCTGGGGGGACTGGACGTCCTTGAGGCTTATCGAAGTGGGTTTTCCTTCAAACCAGCAACGCACCGTGATATCCTTACGCTGATAGTATCGAGTCAGGGAATGCGCAAGGAGCCCAAGAGATTGCGTCCGCAAGGAGGTTAGTTGATCGCGGACAAGTTTGCGGTATTCTTCAGACTCTCCACCATCTAGTGGAGGTAGTAGATTGATCTCTCCTGAGGTAAGCCACTCCAGAGTTCGGGGTCCGATAACACCACGAGAAAGATAGAAGTAAAGCTCTTCCGGCAGTCGCTGCCCTACGAATTCATGGACGTCACCCGGAGCGTGCTCCTTGTCCTGCAACTCAGCGTTTCCATCAGCAGTGAGCACTACGTGATGTTTGATTGACATTCGAGTCCGCCGATACTTGTCCAGATATCCCATCTCCCGGACCTGCGAGTCATCCTGATAGTGGGCGCAAACAGCCATTACGTTCTTCCCCAGGGAGACCAACATATCAACAGACTCGCGAATGGTATATCTGCGGTAGTACTGAGGATTTTCTAGGGGTGGAAATGTCGGCAACATCGAGGATCCAGAGAGCAGGCAAGCATCGACGAATAAATCATTCGAGATCCTTCCCAGATCCTTTTCGCAGCTGCGCCTACTGATCCACGCAAATTTCGAATTCTCCAGGCGGATGTCTCCTGTTTTGCGGCTAATGTCCTCTGGATAGGCGAAGTCGACTGTAGTGATGAGTTTGTCAACGTCAAAGAGAAGGACTTCAGAAGATCCCCATATGGCGTCGATGAACTGCCTAGGATGATTTTCCAAGTAGGCAAGCTAAGCGGGTGAGCTTCTCCGTTGAACCCGAGTGAGGAGCTGTTACGGACCTGGGCGCAGGCACTGTATGGTGCAATTGTAAAGTCTACCTTGAGGTCCCTCAGAATCATCTGGAAGTACCTATAGAGGTGCTCCGGTCGAATTGCACCTGGCGTCGTCGTCAACAGGTAGTAAAGATGGGCTATGGCCGACAACAGTACATACCACAGGCGCCAAAAAGCCGTCTCGCCTGAGCAGCCTGATTTTTCTGGTAGACCTCGAAACCATCTACGATTCCCCGTACAGCAGTGACCGCGGCGGCGAAGGGATCGAGCTTCGTCACAGTGCGCAGTCCATTGAAAATGAAGACAGGTGTAATGTCGGCCTCTCGAAGTGCTGCCAGCTCGCATTCGATAAGGTTTCGCAAGCCCAGCGGAGATCCCCCAACTGCTGAGAGGAGAGGCTCTTGGGAAGGTGAGAGGAAGCGGTCCAGGAAATGAGAAGCTTCAATGCCAATGACTGCGCCCTTGAGTGACACCAGAGGAAGCGTCTGAGCGCGGTCACTCGCCCACTGGTCGAAGGTCCGAACTGTGTGACACGGGTCAATACTAACAGCACAGGTGATACGGTAGGTTAGGTGAGCTTTATACACCTGTGAACTTACTTGTCATTGCGAAAGTAGACAGTCCGAAGCATTCCCAAAGAGATATCAAGAAAGGTGTCTCTTTCTCTACAAGCCGCCAGACCGTAAGGTACGCAACCGTGGCTGTAAATAAATCCCCTTAGGTAATTAGGTACCTTAGATACATTGATACTACCGTCCAGACTCGTACTAGCGCTCGTGCAAAAGTTCTTCCGGTTCCGCGCCCAGGTATCACAACGGCAACGGCAACGGTGTCTTTTTGCCTATTAATAATACTATTACTTTCTGTGCATGGCCATATATATAAATCAAGACTCCAACGGACAGCTGCGAATCTTCCTTGATTGTTACCATCGAGCTTCAGCAGACCAAGGAAGACAGCAGCCTACCATCGTCATTTGCAGGCATGGCCCGTCTCAACTACTTTCTCCTCTCCTCTCTCGTCATTCTAGGCGCACACGCAGCTTCCTCGGTCCTCGACCTGATACCAGACAACTTCGATAAGGTGGTTTTGGAGTCTGGCAAACCTGCGCTTGTCGAATTCTTCGCGCCATGGTGCGGTCATTGCAAGAATTTGGCTCCTGTCTACGAAGAGCTAGCGCAGCATTTCACCTTTGCGGAAGATAAATTGTCGATTGGTAAAGTGGACGCCGATGAACACAAAGAACTGGGCAGAAGATTTGGAATTCAAGGGTTTCCAACGCTGAAGTGGTTCGATGGCAAGAGCGCGAAACCGGTGGATTACACTGGTGGTCGAGATCTCGAAAGTTTGACCAAATGGGTAACTGAGAAGACGGGCTTGAAGCCCAAGAGCAAGAGGTCAGCGCCCAGTCGTGTGGAGATGCTCAACGACAATACATTCAAGCATGAGATCGGAGGCGAGAAAGACGTCCTCGTGGCGTTCACAGCACCTTGGTGCGGACGTGAGTACATCTGCAGCCTTTCGCACTCTTCTTTATTGAAATTTGATCGCAGACTGTAAAAGCCTGGCGCCAACTTGGGAAACTCTTGCCAACGATTTCGCCGCCGAGCCTACGGTACTGATTGCCAAAGTCGATGCGGAAGCTGAGAACGCAAAGGCGACTGCTCAAGAGCAAGGAGTCAAGTCATACCCCACCATCAAGTACTTCCCAAAAGGCTCGAAGACCCCTCAGGCTTATGAAGGCGGCCGGACCGAGAAGGATTTGATTGGATTCCTGAACAAGAACGCAGGCACTCATCGCGCTGTTGGTGGTGGATTGGATGCGAAGGCTGGCACGATCGAGGCGTTAGACGCCGTCGTCGCCAAGCTCACCGCCGGTGGCAGTCTCACGACCATCTCCGAAGAGGCTCAGAAGGCCGCCCAGTCATTGAAAGACAAGTATGCCGAGTACTATGTCAAGGTCTTTAACAAGCTCAGCAACAGTGACGGTTATGTCGAGAAAGAATTGGCCCGGTTGGATGGTCTGCTGAGGAAGGGGGGATTGGCCCCTGGAAAGGTGGATGACCTCACATCGCGGTCAAACATATTGCGCAAGTTCACCGGCAATGGCAAGTTTAGGGATGAATTGTAGATCATAAATACATGTGCTGGAGTGAGGAGATCACATGGGACGGTAATCCAGCATCGGGCACGTGGCGTTCAATCAATTTAGAATGACAACTCTTCGGTTTGAGATCGCAATCATCTTTCAGTGCGCGAACGTTTGCGTAGCATGCTATAAAGCCAATATTCCACCGAGACGCCTCGCTAGCGACCAATTTTGGATATCTCATCATTGCTTGGGTTGATTCGAGTCGTCGTCGCCTGCTAGGACCGTCGCTTCAAGATTATCCAATCTCCGTGACATCTCATCCACTAGGGGAAGCTTAGCATATAGACGGAATTCCAGGGCTCAGCACTTACTTCTGGCGAAGATCTCTGCTGAGACCGTGGAGAACTTGGCAGTAAGCCCGTCCAGTAGCTCGTCCACCACAGCGCTAAGCTCGCCCGGAGTGTCTTCAACCTCCTGTTTACGGCAATAAACATGATTGCTTAGCCAGCACAATTGCGGTTTCAGAGACGGATTTGTAAACATACCGATTCTGCATGCAATTGTACATCCTCCACGACAAGATCCTGCTTCGGTGAAGCCATCCGAGGGATATTCCTTACCGAAAGTGGTGCCGGTCTGAGGCTCGAGCGGTTCCTTGAAGCCAAAGTGGATCGGAAGAACCTCGAGGCATGCTTGGGCGGCGCCGGCGCAGGCGCAGGCGCAGGCGTATGCTTACAGGCGATCTCGTGTGTGATTGGCATACTGCCGCGGGCGGTGTAGATGCTTGGCGTCGGTCTTAGGTGGACTTAGCCCGATAAGGAAGGCTTAGCGTTGTGTCGCTAACGTTAACGTTAGAGTAAATCAGTGCATTTCGATATGCGGATTTTTGCGCAAAAAGTACTGCACGTGGAAGGGCTTACAACGACGTGTAAACAGAACAAAGTGCCCGAAAACTCAGTATGGGGGAGAAACGTAAATTGCGTGCCGCCCTGGATACCTACAAAGGTAGGGACGTGAAGGCAGAGCGGCAGAAGAAACTGCGTAAGCAGGCGGAGAAGAAAAAGAAGACGAAGCGGGAAGACGATACTCCAATCGAGGATATTATAGACCATATGCCTCATGAGCATGTGGAGATCAACCTGTCTGAGGAGGACAATCCCGTGGATGGTGACGGATGGGAAACTGAAGAAAATGAAAGTGCGCCGGCAGCTGTATGTGTTAATCACTCAATCTACGAACGGTCGTGCTCACTACTAATATCACTACGCTAGCTTGACTTCTCAAGATTAGATGAGAGCAATAGTGACAGTGAGATTGATGGTGAAAATCTTGAGAATGTCAATGGCGATCTAAATACTAAAGGGGGAAATGAGGATGATACGGGAGAAATACCACTGTCCGACCTCGAAAGCCTCGACGAAGAAGAGAAAGGCGATGTGGTACCACACCAGCGGCTAACGATTAACAACATCCCCGCTCTCCTCCGAGCGCTCAGATCTATAGCCCTATCAATCGCAGATCTTCCGTTCTCCGAGCATCAATCAATAACATCTACGGAGCCGATATCAATACCAGACGTCGACGACGATTTAAACCGAGAACTAGCGTTTTACAAACAGTGCCTTGAAGCCGTCAAGGACGCTCGCTTACGTTTAAAGAAAGAAGACGTTCCCTTCTCGCGACCAACAGATTACTTTGCAGAGATGGTCAAGAGCGATGAACACATGGGTAAAGTCAAAATCAAGCTTACGGATGAGGCTGCCAACAAGAAAGCCGCGGCGGAGGCGAGGAAGCAGCGGGATCTGAGGAAGTTTGGGAAACAGGTGCAGGTTGCGAAACTGCAGGAGAGGGACAAGGCGAAGAGAGAGACATTGGATAAAATTAACATCTTGAAGAGGAGTATGAAGACCGGACAAAAGAGCTTGTGGTCTGATATGCTGACCGGCCATTTACAGAACGGAGGGATGCCGACACGGGCAAGGCTGGAGAGGACGACCCCTTCGACGTCGCTTTAGAAGATGCAAGCAAAGCCGCCAAGTCCACCAAGCCAAAAAGGAACGACGCAGCCGGCAAGGGGAACAACAAGCGTCAGAAGCGCGACGAGAAATTTGGATTCGGCGGGAAGAAGAGATTCTCGAAAAGTGGAGACGCGGCGTCGAGTGGTGATATAAGAGGCTTCTCTGCCAAAAAGATGAAGGGGCAGAAGAAGGGGTCTCAGCGGCTGGGGAAAGGTCGAAGGGCGAAGCAGGGTTCATGACAGCGAGTAAGGTCAAGTACCTATCTGGCAAGTATGCTAGGGACTAAAAAGCTCTGCGTGCCTCAAGGTGCAGCGATGTATAGATACCACCTAACAGTTCCAACTTCATCCCAAATCTACCTGCCTTGCTGGCCCCCAATCATTCTGTCAATTGTATGGACGTATCACCATCAACCTATAAGAACAGAGCAACCTCGGCATTACTGCTGCATGAGTTCTGCGTTGTACACCCATGGCAGGCATAACTTGCTTTCATTCTTAAGGGAGGCTTGGCCATGGATACTCAGAGCCGCTCATAGCATTTGTCCATATGGACGGCCTCCCACCCTTGGTACCTTAGGGCTTTTGTACCTTATCTAATACAAAGTACCTTTGATGGCGAAAAAATCCATTATACTGAAGATTGATATCCACCGAGCTCTACGAAGTTTTTCAGGGGTTACTATGTAGCAGTACCGTAGTAATTGGATGTGTCTTCCGATTCATTCAATAACCGTGGTTGTGTTACATTGGGTCGTCAATCCTTGCTCCACTCACCCGCAGAGCACCCTCAAGATATACAGAATATCGAGATATGGGAGCCCAATGTCAAGACTGAATAACCTCAACGCCCCAGTCCCAGCATCAGATGGTCTTGTACAGGTGGTGTCATGGATCCGGCTCATCGTTACGCCGTTAGCGCGGAGTGTATCAGTACCGTCGTTCAATTCTCTCAGGAAATGAGCCTACTGGGGCGGGGTCGGGTAAAGAATGAGTACTCGCAATCCGCTGTATTCGGCGGATAAGATTGCTGGAGAAAGTGAGCACAAGCTTTGTGATGATGGGTTCATGCTCTGACCTGATGGGGAGGTGCGGCCTCTCCTCCTTAAGGACGAGATCAAGCTTGTCTCGAGCGCCGAAGTTGTGGCCTTTGAAGTGCTCGTCGACCATCTGCTGTGAATAAGCCTCTTTGGTTTGATAGACCTTGTAGTTGCAGCCGTCCACCGCGCAGGTCCAAGTGTCACCAGGGCCTCGAGGAGTAAAGGACGGTGGTGATTGCTCCAGAATCTTGAATGCTGCCATGCCACGCGCATTGTGCGCAGTTTCGGTATCTGAGCGCACTGGTTCTGAGTGGAATACATTGTTCGAGCCTGACGCGGCTTTGGCCCGCTTGCTAGCTCTGGTGTTGCGTAGCCCTGTTTCCGTTCTTCGCGACCCCAACTCCTCGGTTGCTGGATCCTCCTCGTCACTAATTCCGTCAAGGGATGTGACCGAGACACTGACACCCTTCCCAGCTCTTGTTCGTGCCAGATTTAAGCTTTTGGGGCGCAACAATGATTTCCTCTTATGCGATTTCTGATGGAAGTCAATTACTCGATCGTTCACAACCACCTCTTCAGGGCTGCAGCTGGCCCCCGTAGCGCTCAGAAGCTCCGGTTCCTGCCGGCGACTGGGCCGACCTGCTTTGGTGAGCCGTGTTGATAGTTGCGCGACTGGCTGCAAGTCGGCTTGCGATTGTTCATCACTCCTTGATTTTCGCTGAATTTGTTCGAACCTGGCCTTAACGCGTGCAAAGTCTTCCTGTATACGGGTCAGACAAGTCTAAGTCCCAGAACATGTGTTTGTGCATGCTCACAGGGAACCTCTGTCGCATGTGCCGGTAAATTGGTGAGATCGGCCAATTGACACGCTCCTTTCCACTCAACATCGTCAAGATGAGAAACTCCCTGTGCTTGTAAAACCCCTCGGCGGCGTCATCGACTCCTTCGAACCGGTGATTCGAGTGTTCAACATACTGAATATCGTCAGCATCCCATCCGTGGAGTAGTCCAGGATCCGGCTCGCCTTTCTGAATAGGCACTGGCATTGTTCGTCCGTGCCCTTGGAGCCCCTGTATCCTCCTCGCCTTGTTCCACTTTTCTTGGAGTTATCGGCTAAGAAGTACAACATGCCTATGGCTTCCACCATCTCAGCGAAGATGGCCTTGTACTCCACTGCCGGCTCGACCAAGAACCAGCCTGCCTTGCCCTCAGCCCATATTCCGACGCCGCCCCCTTCTTTGAATTGGCCGTAAGCATAGCGTCTGACATTGGAAAGTTGAATGGTTTGCTCCAGAAGACTGTGATCCAACACTATCAGAGCTATGTTAAAACCACCTCTCGCCGAGCAAGTGCATTTGACTTACCCAATCGCTCCTTGTCGTCATCAATTTCGTCCAAAACACCACGGACAACAAGACCTGATATGTTAGACGCGTTGAGGAGGCTTGTCAGGGTGAGGCCATCCGTTTCGCATACAGTAACATCCTTCAGCCGGAACTCTGGCCAGTCGTTGTCGTTCTCAATCTTTGGATCCAGTGGAGCAAGGACAGCTTCTTCGTTCGCGGTCATATTGGACTACGGAAGATAAGGCACATTGTAGGTACAGAAGGTATACAATACTGCGGGCAGTACCATGTGTTGATAGCTGAATGTATTGATATCAATTACCGTTATTTGTGTCTCAACGTACAGATACCTACGGTAGATCGCCCTTTCGAATGGGGAAAGAGAGCAACGCCGCTTTAGAGGGAGCAGCAAGGGAGCAGGAGGTAATCTACTAAATATTATAATTCCAACTTCTCCACTCTACATCACTATTGTAGGAATTAGGGTTATGTAAGCCTGATTAGTCACACAGAGCCTAGGGCATGTGACTCAGAAGTAGACTATATAGTCACAACCTTGCAAGGTAGAATTCTATAGCTTGAATTACTACATTAATAGCATTAAATTCATTGATTTCTATCAAAATATCAGTGATTTCATCTCTAATAGTTAAAACTAAGTGTTTAAGTTCATAATTCTCTGAAATAACAAGCAATTCTAGCTCTTTAAGACATTCATATCATCTTACTAATAAAGATTTCTTAAGCAGATCAGAAAATTCAGTCTTTACAGACACTGAATAGAGTATTTATATAAATTAAAATTTCAATTTATCTTTATACAATTGTACAAAATTAAACATTAATTAATCAGAAAATGAACTGTCTGAGTTATTTAATGATAAGAATGATGATAACTTTAATAAGAATTTATTATCTTCATCACTGTCATCTTAATGTTTTAACAATGACAAAAATACAAATAAAAAGATTTCTTATATATCTTTAGTGTCTTTACTCATTCAAGATTCTGTAATACTATTAATTAATGCACAATTAAATCAGTCTGTCTTGATTAACATTATTGACAAAAGATTAATAATATTTAATAAAATTAAACATAATTATACTGTTATATAAAACTGAGTTCAACATCATTGAATGTATTATCTTCTTAATTTATAGATACTATTAGAGTTATACATTCTAAATATGTCATAATATCTTAATGATGCTGTCTTATAATGATTTAATTTATTAAACTTTAGATTTAATTAATTAGATAATAACTTTAATGAGTTTATATAACTCTTTAAGATCTGTTAAGATAAATTTAATTGAAAAAATAAAGTCTTAAAGATTTTTCAGACTTGTCATTAAATAAATTAAGACAACAACATAAAAATTTACAATAATATGTTTTAGTAGACTTATCTAACTATATATAAAGATATTAAGTTATAAATAACTTTATTGTTGAAAAGTGATGTTCTAGCTGCTTCTATAAAGCAAAGTAAAATTAGTGTCAAAGACTGAGTAAAGACTCTATTTACATTAACTGTAGTTAACATTCTTTTTACTTCTTCTGTAACTCTCTTAATCAAGATGTGCTCATAGACAACACAGTTTAAAGATTTCACTAAACAACATAATATAACATGAATATTTACTTTCTTTCAATAAATTATGAGTTTAAGTTAGCAAGAAGCTTCTTAGAGAAAGTATATACTTTTAGTGTGATGATAGTTGAGTATGTTGATTTTTAAGATTCATAAAAGATTTATAATAAATTTGACTCTAGCAGAATCAGCACACTGATGATAGCTGTATACACTGACTATTAAGATTTACAATCAATTCAGCTTTAGCAGTATCACTAATTATTAAGATTTATAATAAATTTGACTTTAGCAGAATCAGCACACTGATAGCAGCTATATATGTCAGTTATTAAGATTTACAGTCAATTTAGCTTTAGCAGTATCACTGATTATTGAGATTTGTGATAAATTTGACTTTAGTAAAATCAGCATTTTGCAGCAGCTGAGTATGTTTAATTTAGAAGATTCATAAAGAATTGATTTTAATAAAAATCAGCACTTATAGTTACTCAGAAAGTACTGTTCTTTGATAGCTTAATATAAGTTATTGAGATAAATAAACACTATTATCTTATAAAATAAAAGATACAAAAGCTTTCTATTTATTTTATTTATATTATCTTCAATGTATACATTGTTATTTTACTTTATTTACTTCTTATACTACATGTCAACTATCATCATCATGAACTTTAACAACTTCTTTACAAAGCAACAATCTGTCTCAATCTTCACTCATAAGAACTGCAATCAATGATTTACTCTTATAAAAAGATAACTGATAGAAAAAAATCTATAAAATGTTGTTGAAGTTTCAGTAGTCAATATATTGATCAGTGAATTCTTAGACTCATTTCTTCTCAGTAGTCTTGACTTTAAAAATCAGAAAATTGATGTAAAGACTTTATATTAACTTACTATCTACATAAACATAGATAATCAAGAATATCTGATAGACAAAATCAGTATAAAGAATGTTTAAGATATATTAAAGTTTAAGTATAAAAAGAAGCTGCAGATGATCAGAAGATAATATTTGATAAAGTTTATTAAATATAAAATGTTAAAAAATATATTCATTAAAGAAGTATGAATTTATCTGAGCAAACTTAGTAGAAAGATTGCTGCAACTCAGTTTGACATAATTAGATTGTTTAAATCAGAATGATAATTTTAAACACTGCTTTAAGCATTATTAATTAAGTATGTTGTGATCTGTAATGTCATCAATACTCAGAATAATTTAGACATCAAAAGAGATTTATAAAAGCTTTAGAAAAAAGAGACACAGCTTAAGACTGATGAGACTGTTATTGTTTTATAAATAGATAAATAAAAAGAAAATTAATATTTAATGAATTAAAACTACAGTTTATTGAATTACTATGTAGCTAATATTAAGCAATACTATTACAGATCATTTAACTTAAACAGTGATTATTTTTCTTGTTACTTTATTAAGTACTTTCTTTGTAACAACTCTCACTTCATTAAAGATTGCAAATTTCTTTTTGATGTTAAGTAAAATGCTTAAAAAAAGACAAGCAAATTGACTGTAATCAAGCTGTATAGATTGACTGCAGTTAAGTTGTATTAAAAGTCAGTTTATAAAGAAAAAGAAAAGAGATACAGAGTCTTTAATACAGAAGTTAGTAACAGTAATAATGATGACTTTTTCTCTAAATCTAAAGAGAAAGAAAAAGTTAACAATAAAATTACTGCTCTGTTTAAGAAGACTGTCATGACTCTTTTATATGAATGAAATGTTGACAAATTAAAGTTAAAAGAAAACATTTATACTCTCACTATTTGTCAGAATTATCACCTGACTACAGCTTACCTTGCTGCCATCACCTTCATCTATTAGGCAAATAGTTTACTTAGTCATTTAGCCACATGAACTCAGCTATGTGCCTTAGTGAGTTGCTTAGCTACTATTTAAGTAGTCATTGTAGCTCTTACATTCACTTATCTTTTACTTATATCATAGATTTATCATTAGAGTTATAGCTTTTAGCTATTAAGCTTAGAAGACTGTAACAATATGATAGCATCAATTTAAAGACTCAGCATTAAGTCTTTATATTTAATAATCTCTTTATTCTTCACTTTCACCTTACTTTCACTTCATCTCAATACCTCATCACCTTTCTCAGCCTCATCAAAACATCAGCAACACATTAATTTATCTATTTATCTAATTATCTTTTCACTACTCTATCTCTCTACTCTACATTCACTCAGATCATTGTAGTTCAACAAGCTAAACACTGCTATCTTATTCTACTTTTATATCAATATAAAGCTATGTCTTCAGCTTATTTATCTGACTCTTTTATTCAAAATGAGTCTCTCAATCTAAAAGACATAAAAGAAAGTCTTTTAACTGTATAAGTCTCATTGTCTTTCTCTTTTAAAGTTGAACAGTTATCTAGCAAATTTATCTGTCTAGATATCTTGAAATGATAAGCTTGTATGACAAACAAGCTGATAAGTGACATGCAAGAAACTTTAATTACTTTGCTTCATCATTCTGAATTGAGATCACAGTCATAACAATCTGTCAGTTCTTTAAAATTATCTAATCAATCTCATTAAGCTGAGAAGTCAACAACAATTAATTTATCATATTTACATCTTTCAGCTCTTACATTTATCTCAGCAAAAAGATCTGCTTTCAAGCTCAGTATAAGATGATCTGCTTTTGAGCTGAGATGAAATAATGATTATAACAGTGACTATAATATGAAAGAAATGAGTGATAAGTGCATTAACAATAGAAAGAGAGAAGAGCTTGAACATAATTATTATTAAGAATTCTTGCTGTCTTTCATTATTACACTGTTACTAATCTTTCAATCAGAGAACATTAACTATTTTGATTTACATCTTGATGATGTATATGAAAAGAACAATTTCATTCAGCTAAAAAAGAATGTATACTACTGTGATGTGCATCTCTTTCTGAATCAAGCAAAGACTGTCATCATAATTAAGAGTACACACCTTATTTACATTAATCTTTACATTTGTCTTTATGACTTCACTTAACAGTGATATGTTGCTGAACTGTCAGATCTACAACAGAATGATTTACATGAAGATCTCAGCATCAAAAACTGAGTAGATATTTTAATGACTCAATTTAAGCAGTTAAAACAAGCCACCTTAGATGTCTTACTTGCTCTACAATTTATTCTTAATAACTTACAAAACAACTGCATTAGTCTTATGACTTACATGCAAGCAATGATTCAAAACAGAAGAAATGCTAACTTATTTATATTAAATTAGCTGTCATTAGTCTGAAACAAGCTCAATTCTGAACTTCAGTGTGACATCTTATGACTCAGATATGACACAACAGTGACTAGCTTTATCAAACAGCTAGAGAAACACAAAGACATATGAAAATGTCTGTTTAGTCAGTCTTTATACTGATATGAACAGCAAGACTATGAATTGCAATCTTAAAGTTAATCATCATTATACAATTTTGCTGATAACAATCAACAGCCTTGTTGCTTCAACTACTTGTCAAATAATGCCTTCAAAAATGCTGCAAATTGAGACTATTAAACAAATAATCAAGGCTATAAAACAAATAATTAAGGCTATGAAGTGCAATAACTGAATCACACATCATTATATGATTTCACTAGTAATAACTGACAGCTTTGTTGCCCTAAGTATTCAAATGATCAGTGAAACAAACCACAATTTAAATGTCAAAACAGAGTTTTATCATCATCTTGCCTTATCTATTTCATTGAAACAAATGAGCCATACAGAACATATAAGCTAAATGACACATTGTCTACCAATAACAACACTAAAAATGAGTCTTCACATCATGCTGACATCTCTGAATCTTTATGTCACACTAATGTCTTCTTTAACAACTCTGTGCAGCCTACTCAATATGGTGATTCACTTTATTCATGTTGTCCATGTGAAATGCCTCTAGAAACAAGCAAAAACCTTTGAAATTACATTCTTGATTGATATGAAGTTGATACTCATTTCAGTATCACTAAGATGACTACTCAACAAGCCAATTACATTAAGCACATTCTTCAGAACATTATTGTCATCTTATAATTATTAGTTTATGAATACACTGCTGTCAAAGCAACTCTATTTTGACATGATGCTGAGCAGAAAATGACTATTTGTCTAGATACTGAAAGCACAACTACATTTATTGATCAAAGTTTAGTGAATAAGGCTAAAATCAAATGAACACTTTTCATAATGACAGAGAGCTTTTCCAGAAAGCAAGTTCTTGATTAGTTAGTGAAGTTACTCATCATCATAGTCACCTTATCATTGTCAATCAGACTAGATATTATAGTCTATTTAGTGAATAATCTTTGCACTGAAGTTCTATTAGGCACAGATATCTTGACAAGAGAAGAAACTAATATTAATTTGAAACAAAATAAGCTTACTATAGACTATCAAGAGACTGATTTAGTCTTTAAAACATCTTAAAATTCTACTGATATGCATATCACCACACAGTCTACTATGCATGAAATTCTTCATTAATGAAGACTCAATTACACCATTCTTTTGAGTCAATTTCAAGTCAAAACATCATTACAACAAGGCAAATTGTCAGCTTTGACAGCCTTAAGTATCTTATCACTTATCTTATTATGTAAAGATACTACATCAAATCATTACACAAACATCATACCACACCTTACTGTCACCAACCTATACAACTATTTTCATCATGACACAAAGACTTCATGAGACTCCATACCTATATAAAAGAAGCTCACTACATCTTTTTCTTACAGCACAAAGTCTTATCTAACAGTTCATGACTTACACAAGCATTTTGCTCACACTACTATCTCATTGATGTCTTATCATCAAATCAATTTCAAGACACCTCACTATCACATCATCATCAAGTCATTTAATCATAACATCTCAATGCTGCCTCATAAGCACATCATCATCACTGTGTTTTCAAGCCTATAGAGCACAGACTATTTGAATAAAGACATAGTGATGAAAGCATTGCAGTTTCTTTTGTTTGTGACACTTGTCAGAATTATCACCTGATTACAGCTTACCTCACTGCCACCACCTTCACCTATTAGGTGAATAGTCTACTTAGCCATTTAGTCACATGAACTCAGTCATGTGCCTTAGTGAGTTACTTAGCTACTATTTAAGTAGTCATTGTAGCTCTTACATTCACTCATCTTTTACTCATATCATAGATTTACCATTAGAGTTATAGCTTTTAGCCATTAGGCTTAGAAGACTGTAACACTATTGTAAAGTAATCATTATACAATTCAGATCAGAAAATTCTGTAAGACTGAGTTCAACACTTTATGTATCTAAACTTAAGATTAATCTTTTGTCAGAAAAGTGAATGTGCAAAATGAAACTGTATAAAAGCTTTAATTAATACTGTCTTTAAATGTGTAATAAGCACAGCAAGATTATAATAGAAGCATCAGAGTGAGACAAAGTCTATATAGTTAAGTATATTGTAAAAAGTCTTAATGAATTTGCTCTGATATCTGCAGTATACACATTACATTTAAAGGCTGTCTTTTCTGTCACTGCTTTAGACATAAGCTTGTATATTTAGACTTATAAGTATAATCTTATGATTAACTTCTCAGATGTTGACACTGTGTCATTGAACAGAAAGATTAAGACTTACAGACTTTGACATTAATAATTTGTTCATCTTGATTTTGCAAAGTTGTGTAATCTTTACAAGATGACAATTCTTAAAAAGTTAATTCTTATCATTGAGAACAACAAGAATATGTATGAGATTTGTGCTCTAATTAAGTTCATCAATAAGTAAGATTACACTGTAAGTAAAAGAAAGATAAACATTCTCATTCTTGTCTTTATTGATATATGTAATTCATTATTCTTGTTATTTAATGAATATCAATACTTTCTGAAAATAATAGATAATCACTTCTGAAAGATGTAAACAATACTGCTGAAGTGATATAATAAGATCTCATAGACACTGCAAGAATGACAGTTAAAGATTAAATTTTAAATTGATGTAAAGATTCTTGCTGTATAAAGCAACAATGAAATAAAGTTAAAGTTCACTTTAAATGACTGATGCAAGTCTTTTAACATTACACTGCAATACATAATGTTCTACATATCAATTCAAAATGATGTTGTTAAAAGAATCATCTGAATCACTGAGAACTCAGTGCACATCATAATTAAAGAGACATAACTATTAATAAAGTTCTAAGTGCAGACAGCACAAACAGATATTTATCTTTACAGTTAAACAGCAATTAATTTCTTAATTAATGATAAATAAATAACTTCTAAGAAAGCTTTCATCAGTGTAAAGTTATTCATCAATTATATTTATATATAAGAATGCAAGTGCTACAGCTACATTGATCTCAAGTTACTATCTGAAGATAGATATAATAAATTCATGAATTGAGAACAAATAAGAGTCTTTATAAGCTATATTGAGAAAATCATAAAGCAGTATCAGCTTTAAGCTTTAGATCTTAAGTGCATCATTAAAAATTATGTTGTAAAGTTTGCTGAAAGCAAGAAGAAAGATACTGTTGATTTTAGACTGCAATGATAGACATTAAATGTTCTTTTAAATAGAAGATTCATTAAACATTTATGAAAGAAGTTAATCATTATGAAGATCACAGCTTCAAATCAGACATTTATGACTTAAAACAGTAAGATGCAGTCTGACTTGCAGACACTCATAACTTAGAACAGTAAGATGCAGCCTAACTTGATCATAGTTAAGATCAACAAGTCTTAAGATAAACAATATGAGGTCAAGTTGACTGCAGTTAACCTAGATGAGTTGTTAGATAAGAATATTAACATTAATTAAGTTAAGATAATGACACTTAAAGAAGTCAGAATCTTTCTGTGTGTTAAGATTCTGAAATGAAAGAGAGATAACAACAACAATAATTAAGATGTGAATGAGCTCTTAATTAAAATATTAAAAGTTATACTGACACTTACAGCATTCTTTATAGATAAAGAAGACTCTGTAATTAAACTTAACATTTTGATATCTGTCATCTATGCTGAAGCAGTGAAAGACTCAATCTGAAAAGAAATGTAAAAGAATGTTATTTATATGAAGCTGACAGTCTTAACAGTAAATGAAATATAAGAAAAGACTGTGTCACTAAGAAGAATCAACATTGTAATCAGTAAATGAGTTTTTAAACTTAAACTAAACATTAATAAATTCTTAAACAAGCTCAAGACAAGACTTGTAGTGAGAGACTTCTTAAAGACATATAATGTTAATTATAAAAATATCTTTATTTTTATTATTAAGTTTAACACTCTGTGAGTCTTTCTGACTATTGTTGCACTCAAGAATTTAGAGTGTCATTAAGTAAATATTAATAATGTCTTCATAAAATTCTTTCTGAAGAAAACAATCTATATAACACTCTCTTTTAAAATTAATGTTGCATCTAATTATATTCTGCACATACTGTGCAGCCTTTATGATCTTAAGCAAGCTGCACAGAACTAACATGAATGATGTGTTACTAAACTATTTAAATTAAGTTTTCATCAAAGTAAAACTGATCTCTGTTTTTTTTTCACAACATCAAAAGAATTATGCTGCTTCTTTATGTAAACAATATTGTTATAACTTCAATAAATCTATTATACATTCTCTGATTTAAGCAAGCTCTTGTGAACATGTTTAAAGTTAAGAACTTAAGAAAGACACAGAAAATTCTTGACATTTAAGTTATATATAATTGCAAAATGAGAACTCTGCATTTAAATTAGACTCACTATATAAATAAAATACTAAAAGATCTTTACATGCAATCTGACAAGCACAGAGTCATCAGCATTTCACTTAATGAATATAATGTTCTTTGTCTTGCTGATTTAACTGATTAAAGAATAGATTAAAGACAGTATTAATAGATAATTAAAAGCTTAATGTATATGACAATTTATATTTAATTAAACATTGTTTTCATACTAAATTGATTAAGTCAATATCTCAGCAATTCTGCAGAGCATCATAAACATGCATTTAAGAAATTATTGCAGTATGTAAGATTAATTATTAATCTTAGCATCATGTACAGCTTTAATGAGAGTTAAGTAATGCTTAAATACTCTGATTTTAACTATGCTTTAAATAAACAGAATTGAAAATCAATTCTAAAGTGTATCTATATACTTAAAGATGAATTAGTGTTGTGAATAAGTCAAAAATAAAAGTTTGTTATTATTTTAATTACTGAGACTGAGTACATAATTATGTCAATGTGCATAAAGACTGAGATTTAATTTGAACAGATATTAAGAGATATAAGTATAAGCAAATATCTTAAAGTCAATTTATACTGCATAAACATTTAAAAGAATAAAGCTCATTAAGTATCTTTACTCATTTAGCTTAAAGAAGATAATTAAGTCATCTTGATCTTGATTAAGAATGTATATGTATATGAGTGATTAAAGTATATTAATGTCTTTTATTACAACATTTATAATCTATATAAGTACAATGAGATTCAAATAAACTTTATACTCAGTTAAGAAATGATTACTAATGAGCTTATTAAGTCTCTGTTTAAACAGATTTTTAAGTAATTTATTAAATTTATAAAACTCACTGTTAATAATTAATTAAACTCTTAAATGATTTGTTGAACTCTTAATGATGTGTTTAATTATTTAGTGTTTGCTGTCAGTGAGAGTCAATAGATGCAGTCTTACTGAGTAAGAATGTTAAGAAATAATGTTTTAGCTGTTTCTATGAAGTAAGATAGAATTAATGTTAAAGATTAAGTAAAGACTTTATTTACATTAACTGCAATCAACATTCTTTCTACTTCTTCTGTAACTCTCTTAATCAAGATGTACTAATAGACAACATAGTTTAGAGATTTCACTAGACAGCATAATATAGCATAAGTATTTACTTTCTTTCAATATTTATAAGCTTACATCTCTGAGCTATAGTTTATAACACAGCTAGTCATTGAGTAAAACTGAACAATGATTAAAGATTTAAACATTAATTAAATAATAATTTATACTGTATGATTTAAAGAAAATTCATAAGAATACATTATATATCTATAATTTTAAGCAAAAAAATCAAACTCAAACTACTGCTGAAGTAAGCAGCTTTATAGAATAGTTAAAAAGTTTTAATATTATGCAATAAGATATGAATCATATAATCAAAATATAGTGTTATAATTGTCAGCAATATAAATATATAAAGACTTTTTGTAAGAACTTTATTGCTTTAAGAAAACAATTCATTAATTTAAGTCAATATTGAGTTAAAAAGCTTAAGAATGATGATAAAGAAAAGAATAAAGATAAGAATAATTAGAAGTAAATGAAAAAAGTGTTGTTTTATATGAATTAAAAGATTTTAATGAGATATATCTTTTATTTTTAAGCATAGTAAATTAGTATGTGCTGAACAGCAATAAAAAAAATCTATAATAAAATAGTTTTAATGTTCTTGAGCAGTCTATGAATGATTTATAAGTAATAAAGAAAATATCTTTCAGTTATATAAACATTTAAGAAATAATAAAAGTCAATTAAGCATTTAACAATAGTAACATTGCTGCTGACAATACATTATATTAAAATAATATATATTTAACAACTATAAACTTAAGAGCTATAATGTTAAACTAAATGTAATTTAATACATTTATATTGTAGATTGATTTGTATTTTAGAAATTTAGATAGTTTATAATGTTTAATCTTTTTTAAAGTTTTATATTTATTACTGAAGATTCATTAAGAACTTTGCTGACACTGCTGCATTACTGTATAAGTTGATATAAAAAAGAAAAAAAAAGTATAAAATTATATAATGACATCATGAAGCATCTGTTGCATTTAACAATCTTAAACAGATTATATTTAGCAACATTATCTTAATTTAATTAAATATATTTAAGCTCTTCATTATTAAAATAAATACTTTCAACAAAAACTGCAGTGCTGTGCTTCTATAGATAAAAGAAGATGATATAAAGCATTTAATTATATTTAAAAGTAAATAGTTTTCATCAGTAAAAAGAAATTATGATATTTCTGAATGAGAATTTTTAGTCATTAAAGATGCACTGAGAAAGTGACATTGCTATATAGAAAATAATATAATAATAATTATATAAACAGATTATATTAATTTACAATATTTAAAGATAACTATTAAGTCTTTAAGAAGACTGACTTGCTGATTTATTAAGTTTAAAAAATATAAATTTAACATTAAGTACAAGCTGAACAGCAAGATAATCATAGTAGATATGTTAAGTTACTGCAGTAATTTTCAGATTTATATAATGATCTTTAATTAAGCAATTATTGCTTACATACAAGATGATATTCTTATTAATGATAAAGAAATTAATAATGAACTTTAAAAATATGAAGAATAGCTTATGTTAAACAACAATGATGTTGTGTATTACTGAGATAATGTAAAGAATATGTGAATTTTATATTTAAAACATTAAGACTGAAATAATTTTCTTAATATAATTTACAAAGACTATGAGTACATAGCTTATAAGACTATACTTAATATAATTTAAGTCAGACAATGATGATCTAATATGCAGAAAGATATTTAAACTTTTATATAAAATTATTTATTATATTAATTTACAGCTAAATTACACAAAGTCTCTTAAGATTAAATGTATTTCTTATACATATAAGAGAATGACAGTCAATTATTTAAGTAATGAAGCTTAAATTTGATAGACATTCTGTTTTATATAAAATAAAACAATAAATAAATAGTTACAGCAATAAATTATGTTATATAGTAATCTGTCACTGCAGCAATTTCTGACATAATATTTAAAGTCTTAGCTGACTTTGTTCTAAAAAGAATATATTATGACTACAGAACATTTAAGAAGATCATTATAGATTGTAAAGTTAATTTATATATTATGATCTTTTAAGCCTAATAGCTAAAAGCTATAACTTTAATGGTAAATCTATGATATGAGTAAAAGATGAGTGAATGTAAAAGCTATAATGACTACTTAAATAGTAGCTAAGTAACTCACTAAGGTACATGGCTGAGTTCATGTAGCTAAATGACTAAGTAGACTATTCATCTAATAGGTGAAGGTGGTGGTGACAAGATAAGCTGTAATCAGGTAATAATTCTGACAAGTGTCACAAACAAAAGAAACTGTAATGTCTTTATCATTATGTCTTTATTTAAATAGTCTGTGCTCTATAGGCTTGAAAACACAGCAATGATGATGTGCTTGTGAAATAATGTCAAGGCATTATGGTTAAATGACTTGATAATGATGTGATAGTGAGACATCTTGAAATTGATTTGATGATGAGATGTTAACAAGATGATAGTGTGAGTGAAACACTTGTGTAAGTTGTGAACTGTTAGATAAGGCTTTGTGCCATAAGAAAGAGATGTGATGAGCTTCTTTTATATAGATATAGAGTCTTGTGAAGTCTTTGTGTCATAATGAAAATGATTGTATAGGTTGATGACAGTAAGGTGTGATATGATGTTTGTGTAATGATTTGATGTAGTATCTTTACATAATAAGATGAGTGATAAGGTACTTAAGGCTGTCAAAGCTGGCAATTTATCTTGTTGTGATGATGTTTTGACTCAAAATTGACTTAAAAGAGTGACATAATTGAGTCTTCATTGATGAAGAATTTTGTGCATAGTAGACTGCATAATGATATGCATATCAGTAGAATTTTAAGGTGTTTTAAAGACTAAATCAGTCTCTCAATAGTCTATAGTAAGCTTATTTTGTTTCAAATTAATATTAGTTTCTTCTCTTGTCAAGATATCTGTGCCTAATAGAACTTCAGTGCAAAGATTATTCACTAAATAGACTATGATATCTAGCCTGATTGACAATGATGAGATAACTATAATGATGAGTAACTTCACTAACTGATCAAGAACTTGCTTTCTGGAAAAGCTCTCTGTCATTATGGAAAGTGTTCATTTGATTTTAGCCTTATTCACTAAACTTTGATCAATAAATGTAGTTGTGCTTTCAGTATCTAGACAAATAGTCATTTTCTGCTCAGCATTATGTCAAAATAGAGTTGCTTTGACAGCAGTGTATTCATAAACTGATAATTGTAAGATGACAACAACATTCTGAAGAACATGCTTGATGTAATTAACTTGCTGAGTAGCTGCCTTAATGATACTGAAATGAATGTCAACTTTATGTTAATTAAGAATGTGATTTCAAAGATTTTTGCTTGTTTCTAGAGACATTTTACATGAACAACATGAATAGAGTGAATCACCATATCAAGTAGGCTGCACAGAGTCATTGAAGAAGACATC
>JAABUJ010000710.1_pt1 | contig 60475 bp, 65 predicted proteins | sample 5559131 | NCBI WGS metagenome assembly JAABUJ01 (sample SAMN10711875, study PRJNA513366) | rock metagenome | isolation source: Antarctica rocks | place: Antarctica: Victoria Land, Mt New Zealand nord | collected 2016-01-07 | reverse complement strand
TGAGCCAGGATCAAACTCTCCATCATAATCTTCATCCGAAGATCCTCAAAAGCGTCCAATCACTGCATACTCAGTTGGAATCTCTCTCTTTGATTGTTAACGTGCCACTGCCTCGTAAGACAGAAAAGACGCCGGCGATTGCTCGCCCGCTCTTGTATCAAAGTCTACCAGCTTGCGCGACCGCATTTCAACAATTTCTAAAAACCGGGGTGTGGGGTCTCAGAGACCGAAGTTCGGCCATCAATCCGCCCAACCAATCTCCCGTCTAATGAGAGCTCAGACTACCCCGCTTGCGCTTCGACACTGTCCCTACGCATGATGCCTACTTGCGACGTGCAGGCTTCCGCTCTATCATCGGGGAGGAACTACAAGGGGAGCGTGAGTGGCAGAACATGACGGCTCGAACGAGTTGCTCTTGACCGTCTTTCTCCTTGTTCTGCTACTGCTGGCGGTCATCTTTCTTGCCAATCTGATCGGAGCACTGCATGTCTTCGGCTGAACCACTCACCGAGACCTCTACTCTTGCCCACGAGGCAGCCGGTCTGGCGCAGATCGACCTGCAAAACATGTATTACTTCATGCGCCTCACTCGATCGGTAGAAGATCGAGTACGACGATTGTATCTTCAGGGGAAACTACAGGGCGCCGTCTACTCCAGCACGGGACAGGAAGGCACGGCTGTGGCCAGCGCCTATGCGCTTGCTCCCCAGGATTTGGCGGCGCCGCTAATCCGCGATCTCGGCGCATCGTTCACCCGCGGACTCGATCCTAAGCGGGTCTTCGCCCAATGGCTCGGCCGAGAGGGCGGGCCAACCCAGGGGCGAGACGGCAATCTGCATTTTGGTGACCTTTCGCACGGTTTATTGCCGCCCATCAGCATGCTGGGCGCCTCCATTCCGCTCTGCGCCGGCGTGGGACTGGCAAGTACGCAACGCGGCGAGCGGCGGGTCGCCCTGGCCTATATCGGCGATGGCGGCACGAATACCGGCGATTTTCACGAGGGTCTCAACTTTGCGGCGGTCTTACGCCTTCCCATGGTCCTGATCGTGGAAGACAATGGCTTCGCCTATTCAACGCCCGTGGCCGCGCACGTGGCCATCGATACCTTCGCCCAGCGGGCCGTCGCATATGGTATCCCATCATGCACGGTCGATGGGAATGACGTGCTTGAGGTCTACCGCGTCACCCGAGAGGCCCTGGAGCGCGCGCGTGAGGGTCACGGACCGACACTGATCGAAGTCAAGACCTTCCGCATGCGCGGTCACGCGGAACACGACGACGCCTTCTACGTGCCCAAGGAACTGACGGCGCACTGGCAGCAGCGTGACCCGATCCAACTGCTGCTCAGCTATATGCGCGATCATGGCCTCTACGATGCCCGTGCTCAGGATGCGCTGGAAGAACGTATTACTCGCGAAATTGACGAAGCAGTCGAATGGGCCGAGCAATCGCCCCTGCCCGATCCAGCTACCCAGGGGTACGGCGTCTACGCGGCGACTTCCAGGTGAGTAGGAGCACCCGGGCCCGTTCAGTGAACGATGACGAGATCACGGGTGGCACTATTTAAACGCACTGGCCCATCGTCAGTGGTCGCCACGATGTCCTCCACGCGCACGCCAAACCTGCCGGGCAGATACACGCCCGGCTCCACGCTAAAAACCATCCCGGATTCCAGTGGCAACGCATTCCCATCCACCATGTACGGTTCCTCATGCACCTCGAGTCCCACTCCATGTCCAGTGCGGTGTATGAAGTAGTCGCCGTATCCTGCGTCATCGATGATGGCACGGGTGGCATAGTCCACACTCTCAGCGATCGAGCCAACCTGCGCCGCCTCGACCCCTGCCTGCTGGGATCGTCGCACCACGTTATAGACCTGCACAAACTCATGGTCGGGAGTGCCGACGTGAACGGTTCGCGTCATATCGGCCTGGTATCCATTAATCTGGCCGCCGAAGTCCAGCACCACGCTATCACCTTCGTGGATTTCGCGGTTCCCGGTGATGTGGTGGGGGGATGAGCTATTCGGGCCGCTCGCCACACTCGGTCCCCATGCGGCCATCTCTAACCCCTGCCTGTCCAGCAGGTTCTGCAGCTCACGGGCAAGTTCGCACTCGGTGCGGCCGGAGAAGCGTAGCTGGACGAGTTGCGCGAAGGCGCTATCTGCCTTTGCGCCGGCATCGGTCAGCAGGGCTATTTCCGCCGCGTCCTTGCGCATTCTGAGGTTTCGCAGCAGAGTCGATGCTGGAGTAAACGTCGCCCCCGAGAAGTGCCGCTGCAGGCGCAGCAATACGCTGGCCCAGGTCTGATCCGAGATTGCGACCAGGGCAGCGACCGGCAGCTCGGGCAAGGAGCCGGCTAATCGCGCGATCGGGTCGTCCGTCTCACCGTAGGAAACAACATCCAGTGTGTTCACGGCGGCCAGGCGAGGCGCCTCCAGCGCTGGAAGCAGCATGAGGGGCGCGGCGTCTGGCATGACCGCCAACAGGGCCGGTCTCTCACTCGCATGGGCTCCATAGCCGATCAGATACTGGAGGTCCGCGGAGGGCGCCACCAACAGGAGATCAACGCCGGCTTCCGCCAGCACGCTCCCAATTCGCGTCAATCGGTCCTGCTGCCTGGCCGCGGCATCCGTCATCGCTTTCTCCTTCTTGGTCCTTGCGTCCTCATGATACGAGCGACGGAGGGCAGCTCTCCCTGATGCTCGACCTCCTTCGTCTACAGCGGTGGTACATATGGATCAACGCGTTGCAGCGGGTCTGGCACATTCTCCACCGGCCAGAATGGATCAAAAGTCGGAAAGAAGGCTGGCGAGACCGGATTGCCACAGCTAGGGGCGGCACAGGTCAGTTGCGGATTGCTCTCCGCGCTGATTGCGCCACTGCTCGCTCCACTGATCTGGACCAGCTTTTTCACTTTGCCCCGGTCTTTGGCAAAGTGCTCGAGATCTCTCAAAGTCGAGTGGTACTGAAGTTTGCGCTTCACCGTCAGTTTGTGGTGGTTGTAGAAATCCCACAGATAATTCACCACCACGACATAATCCTGCGTTTCGCGGTACGGCGGAACGCCATTGTAGGAGAGAACGGCGTTGGGGCCGGCATTATATGCCGCAAGCGTTAAGGTCCAGTTCCCAAACTGGCCGTAGAAATCGGCCAGCATCCGTGCTCCCTCTTCAATATTGGCGCCCGGTCCCCAGGGACCATGAAGTACCTGCATCAGTCCTCGCGCGTCAGACCCTTGATTCCAGGCCAGTGGATCCCCGCCCGATTCGAGGGTCATGACGGCGGCAATCAGACTGGGGCTGAGGTGGTACTTGCGGGCAGCCGGGACAATCAAAAAGGCCCAGCGACGAACTGCGCGCGGCACACGCTTCCCCCACCGTAACCGGGCATTCTGGCGCAGGTCGGCCGGTGAAGGGGCCGGGGCGACCACCGCTGTCGATGTCGTCAGTGGGAGCTGTGTAGGGGTAGACAGGGGAACCGTCGTGAGAGTGGGCACGGTAAATGGTGTGGGCAGTGAGGTCGCGACCGGCGCCGGTAGCGGGGTTAACGTGGGCGTCGGAGGCGCGGTGGCACTCGGCTGCGGACGCTCCTGGACCACGACCACCGTCGGCATTGCGGACGGCTCCGGCGCTGCAGTTGGCGCACTGGCGGAGGTCGGCTCCAGTATCGCAGTCGGTGGCGCGGGGGTACCATCGTCGGCTCGCACTCCGGGTGCAGCGGTCCAGGAGGCGGTTAATGCCAGCACGAGCACCAGGAGGCCCGCAGTCCACGAACGTCTCCCGTGGCGACAGATCATCGGTTCTCCATGCGCGTCGTCATCCGTAGGCGAAACCCCAGTTGTTTCTTGCCAATCAACTGTTCATAGTAACGGAATAATCCTGGCTCGAACTTCCTCTCCTAATTCGATGGCTCCATAGCTACGGTACCGCGCCGTGCGGCGATCAGTGGGTGATCCGGGATCAAATAAGAGTCGGCCATTCTCGCTAAGACACAGTGGTCGATGACTGTGACCAAAGAGCACGATGTCCGCGTCAGTGATCGCTCGCGCTGCCTGGACTGCTGTTCGCCCGCCGAGGTGGCCATGGATCATGGCGATGTCGTAGCCGGCGAGAGTAAGCCGGAGGGAGGCCGGGAATCGGTTCAGAATCTCCGGCTCGTCATTATTACCATGAACCGCGATGAGTGGCGCAGATTCTTCCAGCAGCGTAATGACCTCGAGACCGGTAAAATCGCCAAGATGAAGGATCGTGTCTGCTCGGGTCAGCGCGGACAGTAACTGCCCTGGAAGACAGCGACCGGCGCGCGGCATATGGGTGTCTGCCAGGATTGCCAGCCTGATTGTCACGCCGAGCCAAACAACTGAATCACAGCGAGCGTGTTGATCGCTCCGTGAACAATCATCGAACAATAAATGCTGCGCCCGTACTGGAACACGTAGGCGAGGCTAAAGCCCACAAAGACCAGAATAGGAGCTGTGTGCGGTTCGAAATGAAGCAGACCAAAGATGAGACCGCTCACGGCCGCGGCAGCGAATATGGCGCCATGTTTTGGCAATCGGCGCGCGAAAGCATGTCTCAGGCCTTGATAGAGGATCCCACGGAACAGGGTCTCCTCCACCAGGGGAACCTCGATACCGGCCCACACTATAGTCAGCACCTCCTTTACTCTGGTCGCGCCACGGTGTGACACCGGGATACTCTCCTTGGCATTGCCGTGTAGATGGTACCAGGGGAAGAGAGCATCGAATAGACCGGCAATAGCAGCCACACCAATGATGATCGGGATAACGGCGAGAGCTGCCAGCGCGAGGTTCCGAGACCCGGGGTAGGTGAAGCAGAGTTTCGCCGGTCCGACCTGAAAGGGCATGAAGATAAATGCAACGGCGCTGATAGCAACCCCGAGCGCCAGGAATTGGTACGCCACAATTTCCGACGCGAGCGGATGGTGCGTGTAAAAAGTCCGGAAGAACGTGACCAGAATCGCGCCGCCGACCACCGCGACCGCATAACTCAGAAGAATCGCGCCGAGGCCCTGGGGCAGCCCCCACGGCCTCGAGACATCGGCGCCTTCCTCGGTCGCGGGTGTCGGCGTGGTTTCAAGCAATCTTTAACTCATCGCCGGCCGCCCGAATTCGTCCGTCTCGTACCATTTGACCGACCCGCTCGATATCGGGATAGAGCACGCGGTCTCCGTCCATATGAGGGACCTCAGAGCGAATCACAGCATGGACTGCTTCCAGTCGAGGGCTGGTCTTCAACGGGCGGCGGTAGTCGATTCCCTCCGCACCGCACAACAGTTCAATCGCCAGCACCAACTCCACATTGTCCAGGATGGTGCGAGCCTTGTGCCCGGCCGTCACGCCCATACTCACATGATCCTCCTGGTTGGCCGATGTCGGGATGGAATCGACGCTGGCTGGATGGGCCAGAATCTTGTTCTCGGACACCAGCGCCGCGGCGGTGTACTGCGAGACCATAAATCCGGAGTCAACGCCGCCATGCATGGTAAGGAACGGGGGTAATTCGCTGAAATGTGGATCGAGCATGGCTTCGATCCGGCGCTCCGAGATATCGGCCAGCTCAGCCAACGCAATGCCGGCAAAGTCCAGCGCCAACGCCAACGGCTGGCCATGAAAGTTGCCGCACGAGATGATCTGGCCGTCCTCGGCAAAAATCAGCGGGTTATCGGTAACCGAGTTGACCTCCGTCTCCATTACGCCGGCCAGATATGCCACGGCGTCGCGAGAGGCGCCGTGGACCTGGGGCATGCAGCGCAGGCTGTATGGATCCTGCACACGGTGCGCGTCGTGCCGATGAGAAGCCATGATTTCGCTATCCGCCGTCAATTGGCACAAATGCTCGGCCACGCTCACCTGTCCGGCATGGGGCCGAATCCGCTGCACTCGGGGGTCGAAGGCGCGATTGGTGCCGCGGACCGCCTCCAGCGAAAGGGCGCCTGCGATATCGGTAACGCTCAGTACATTCTCGGCATCACGCTCCAGCAGGACACCAAGCGCGTTCATTAATTGCGTGCCGTTGATGAGGGCCAACCCTTCCTTGGCCGTGAGGTGGACGGGTATGAGGTTGCAGAGCTGCAGTGCAGCCCCTCCGGCCATGCGCCGGCCCTGGTACAGCGCCTCGCCTTCTCCGGTCAGTACCAGGGCGAGGTGCGCTAGCGGGGCGAGATCGCCGCTGGCGCCAACAGATCCCTTGGAGGGCACGATCGGCACGATCCCAGCGTTCAGCATATCGACCAGAGCCTGGACGGTTTCAACCCGGATGCCGGAATAGCCCTGCGAGAGTGATGCGACGCGTAAAAAGAGCATCGCGCGGACCACATCTTCCGGGAGCGGAACTCCCACGCCGACCGAGTGGCTACGGATCAGATTGTGCTGCAGTTCCTCCAGTGAGGCAAGTGGGATAGCTCGATCCGCAAACTTCCCAAATCCGGTGGTTACGCCGTACACCGTGGCGCGAGTCGTCACCACCTGATCGACGATGGCACGTGATCCTCGCATGCCCAGCACAGCCCGCTCTCCGAGCGCAACCGGGCGGCCACCCCGTGCCACATCCACGACGTCGGCTATGGAAAGAAATTGGCAGTCTACGGTGAGAGGGATCATTGTTACTTTGCGGAGGGCGCGCCAAATTGGATCCACGGCTGAAGCGTCCTATAGTAGCACACGGTTTCTGGTCCCGATCTTGCAAAGAATGGAGCGAATATCTGAGGGAATGGACGTATATGGTCAAGCCACTTATCGGAATCACAATGCATGCCGTGCGCGAGCCGTTCTTGCGCTCGGCGGTCAATCAGCAGTATGTCGAAGCCGTGCTGGGCGCGGGCGGTACACCGCTCTGCATTCCTCTGGGGATGGACCCCGAGTCGGTCGATCGCCTCTATGGGATGATTGACGGGCTGCTCCTGCCGGGAGGAGATGACGTTCATCCCTCTCGCTACGGTCATGATCCTCATCCTCGCCTCGGGGACGTCGACGAAGTCCGCGACGAACTCGAGATCTCTTGCGCCATTCGGGCGCTCAAAGAAGACCTTCCGGTGCTCGGCATCTGTCGCGGGAATCAGGTCCTGGCGGTGGCTGCCGGCGGCACCCTCCACCAGGACATTCCCTCGGAGTGGGAGAGCGACCTGCTCCACGACGTACGGCAGCACGGCCGCCATCATCTCTCACATACCATAACCGTGGAACCGAATACTCGGCTCCATATCATGATCGGCGCCACCGACTCACACGTCAACAGTTTTCACCATCAGGCGGTCCGTGATGTCCCCGAGGGGTTTATCGTCAGTGCGCGATCTGCCGACGGCATCGTCGAAGCCATTGAATCGCCCGTACACCGCTTCGCCGTTGGGATCCAATGCCATCCCGAGGCCATCTGGCATACGACCGCGCCGCACTTCAAGGGGGTCTTCGACCACTTTGTCGAGGCGGCCGCGGAACACGCAGCGACTCGCAACACCTTGATTTCGCTAAAGGCCTAGCGGACTGTCACCGTTTTCCAGCCGCTGACGGCCGTGTGACCAAGCGAGTCCGTGATGGCCACTCGGATCTTGTACTTTCCCTTCTGCGAAAAGCGGTACGTCACCGGTTTGGCCGAGGCTTTCAACGTGTGCTTGCCGATCTGCCAGGTATATTCTGCGGCGTGCACGCCGCTCGGGGCGTGCAGAGCAGCTCGAAGCTGTGCATGCACGCCAGAATGCAAAACCGAACTGGTCACAACCGCGGCCGGCTTGTCGTCGAACCACTGAAAGATGCGCTGCAAGACCTGCTCGCGGGTGGCGAAGCCGGTGTTGTTGTTGATGCCCTCGAACCCAAAGGAGAAGAAAACGGTTCGTCCCGGATAGCTTGCCCGGTGGGTCAATGAAGGCTCATCGCTTGATACGGTCGCCACATCCGCCCCGGCGTCGGCCAGAGGCAGAGCGGTGGTGCGGAGGGCTGCCTGACCGTATGCACTGCCACACGGCTGAATTTTCCCGGTAACCGGAGTTAACCCGGTGACGCCTACCAGGCCATTGCCGAAGTCGCTCTCCACGGCAGTGCTGTAGCGTGCCACGTTGTCTCCGGCGCCGTCACCCTTCGTACTAAAGTCGATAGCTTTCATATTGCTGAAGAGGAAACGGTTTTCGTGCACGTCGATCCGGGCATCCGGGATTGCGCTCGGCTGGGGGGGCGAGATTCCTCCCTGGTGAGCCTTATCATTGGTTGCGTTATCGTAGACGCTCAGGCTTCCGGCTCCCGCTCCCAGGACACAGGCGGTCCAATCCAGATCAGACACCGCGGCGGCAGTGCCGGAAACAAATGCTCGCCCACCGGCGTTCACATAGGCGTGGATCGCACTGACGTCTACCCCGCTGAGCGGCCCATTGAGCGCTTGAGAGTTACTATTCTCTCCGTTGAAGCCGTTCACGTTGGCGCCTGTGAAGTAAATGACGGCCGATGCCGGTCGCATGTCCAGGGCGGATGGTGACCCGAGCACCCCTTCATTCCAGTAGGTGTACGGTTTGCCGATTGCCCGCAGAGCGTTTTCGTAATACGAACTGAAGTCTTTGTGGACTAGTGGCGCGTTTGGTGGTGTCGGCACGAACCGACTGGCGGACGCATCGACCAATAAGACGGTTCCCGGCTTCACTGCCTGGGATACGACGTGGGCGAAGTACGGAACATGAAGAACCTGAGTACCGCGCGTGAGGACGATGTAGCCGCCATAATCATGGGAAGCCGCCGCCGAGCTGATCGCAAACTGGACACTCATATCAACGTGCCCGTTGGCCGGTAGATCGACGGTGGCTGGAACAGTAACGCCGAATCCATCTCCTCCGTGCAGTTGATCCACCGAGACCTGCCAGGTACCGCTGCCACCGCCCGCGTCATTGAGCGTCATGCTATCAGCCCTGGCGGCAGGTCCATTGGCCACGTTGATCTCACCGAGAGAGGTCGAGGTTGGGCTAACGTAGGCGTTAACGGAGAGCGCGGATGCCACGTTCAAGAGACCACCTCCCATCTGCGCTATGGAGGGGATTTGCTTGGTTCGCGGGTCCAGAATCACATTCTGACCGGCTGTCTGCACCAGCAGGTCCTTTACCATGGCGGGCGTGAAGAGGGGATGTTTTTGCAGTACCAGAGCAGCGGCGCCGGCCACGTGAGGGGCCGAGAAACTGGTGCCCTGCTCCGTTGCCCATCCGGTTGGGCTATAGATCTCGCTGTTGGGGATAGATGTCGTAGCGGAGTAGATATCCTGTCCAGGGGCAACCAGATCGGGCTTGATGCTGTAGTCGGCGGCATAGCCGCGCGAGCTGAAGTCGGTCAATACATTGGGTGTTTCTTCGAACGTGGTGGTCTCCGAGTGCAACGTGACCCGCGCGTCCGGGTGTGCCTGCACGAAGGCCAGCAGCATCTTGCCGGAGTCCTGACTGATGGACATGGCCGGCAAGGTGGCTGTCTTCACGTCCATGCTGAGAAGATTTAACTCATCCTGATTGTCGTAAATCACCGCGCCAATTGCGCCGACTTTTGCGGCGTTGTTGATCTTCGTTTCAAAAAAAATCGTGCCCCGTTGAATGAGCGCGATCTTACCGTGAAGATCTTTGCCGGCGAAGTCGTCGGCCGTTGGGTTGTCTGTATCATCTTTGGGCAATCGCCCTAGTCCTACAGATACCACCTGGGCCGGACCGACCGATCCGCTAAAGGCGTGCGATCCCTCGTTCGCTCGAATTTTGGCGAGTTCGGCCGGCACGGGTGCCGGCCCATCCACCGAAAGGGTGGACGAGATACCACGCGAGTTGGAGGTTGCTCCTACCGAGATGCCATCCGCCGCCACTCCCGGCGAGGAAACAGTTTGATCGCTTGGTCCGGCATTGCCGGCCGAGATGACGACTGTCATGCCCGCCTTGGTCGCCAGATTCACGGTCTGCGACGAAGTGTCGAACAGGGGATCACCGGAACCAAGATCGCTCCCCAGGCTCATGTTGGCCACGTCTGCGCCGTCCTGCAGCGCCGCCTCGAGACCGGCCAGGATCACGTCGAACCCGGCGCCGTTAGGATCGGCGAACACGTTGTAATTCATGAGGTATGCACCGGGAGCTACGCCACTTACCTTGGTTCCCAGAGGAGTGGGAGTATTGTAATCGCACGCTTCAATCGCTGCGCCGAAGGTGCCGTGTCCAAGGCTGTCCTGCGCGCTGTAGGTCATGCTCGCATCCGATCCGAAAGCCCTGGCAACAATCACCTTGTTGTTGGTGAAGGCCAGATTAGCCTTGGTGTCGGAGCGTCGTCCGAAAGCCGGCGCGGGGAAGCCCGTGTCGCGGAAGCACGGGTGGGTGATGTCAATGCCGGTGTCGATCTGAGCAATCATGCAGCGCCGCTGTGGGCTGGACCCTGCTCCTCTTGCCGCACAATTAGCGCCTGCATTGGCTGGGCCACCGAGGTCACTCCATGCTTCCGGCACATGTACCAGGGGCAAACTGCGATCGAGCAGTGGATGGTACATGCGAATTGGCAGGACGGAAGCAACATTGCTGAGCGATCGTAGGCGTGCCACCTCAGCACCGGGTACGGTCGCGCTGAAGCCGTTAAATAGCGTGTGGAACTGGCGGCGCAGTGAAAGCTGGATGCCCTGAGCCCGCAGATAACGCAGTTCGCCGCTCTGATATCGAGTCAAGGCGCTGCTGTACCAGCGTGTTGAAAGCAAGGTTGAATCCAGCCGGAGCCGTCCCAGCGTCGCTTTACTTCGCGCTTTGAGGTTGGTGTCCGCCGCGAGGGGGGGGCCGTTCAGTTGGATCATCACCGCGACGGTGCGGCCGTGCGGGATCGATGCCGCGCCCACCCTCGGGGCGGCGAGACCGGTGTTCAACGCAAGCAGAATCGCAAGAGCGGAAAGGAGCCTGGGCATGAAAACCTCGCGGAGTAGAAAACAGGTGGTGAATCGGCGGAAAGCGCGTGACCCAACGCTCTTGGAAAGATCCGCTGAAGGGACACGCCAGACCCAGCTACCGAAGTATACTGAACGTTTTACACGCGCACAATGCGGGTAGACGCACTCAGTCAAAAATGCATGAATTGTTCAGAATTTTCTTCATCAGCGCACCCGCCTCTCAGTGAGAAGCAGCGGCCACGGACTGCTGAACGCGCATGACGCTCGTCTCTTCGCGCACCGCTCGGACCAACCGATCAACGGCGTCCGCGCCCTGTTCCTCGTTGGTGATGAGGGCCGGCAGCATTCGAATCGTACTGCGACCGGAACCCAGGACCCAGAGACGTTGCTTGAAAATACAGTTCTTCACGATACGGTTGCGCAATTCCGCAGCGGGGCGCTTGCTGTTGCGATCGTCGACACACTCGATCCCTTGCATGAAGCCCAGGCCGCGCACTTCACCGATCTGTTCCACATCGGCCAGTTCATCACCCAGCCGGTCGAGCATCGACCCGCCCACTCGAGCAGCGTTCTGAATGAGACCCTGCTGCTCGATTGATCGCAGCACAAAGAGTGACAGCAACGCCTGGCGCGGCTCGGCGGAGAAAGTCTCCGAATGGCGTGAGCTGCGTACGAACATAGGCGCGCGTCCGATCGTCGCTCCCAACGGGTACCCACCGCCGAGCGCCTTGGCGGTGCAGATCATATCCGGCGCCACGTCCGCGTGCTCGATGGCCCACCAGCGTCCGGTGCGACCCAGTCCCGCCTGTACCTCGTCGGCAATCAGCACCGCGCCGTACTCGTCCGCAATGGTCCGCAGACCGCGCAGGAACGAAGCCGGCGGCACGATCATACCGCCCTCGCCTCCCAGCGACTCCACCACGATACCGGCGATATCGGTGCCCTCGTCCAGGATGCTGTCGCGGAGCATGTTCAACGAGTACTCGGCGCAAGCCTCTGGGTCGCTGCCCACTGGACAGCGATACGGGTAGGCATAGGGCGTCCGAATCACATCGAGAGCTTGCGGATAGCCTTCGCGGTGAACCGCCTTGCTCGCGGTCAGGGCCAGCGCGTAGCCAGTTCGACCGTGGAATGCCGGTCGGAAGGCCACGAAGCGACGCCGGCCAGTCTGGTCCATGGCCGCCTTCACTGCCGTTTCCACGGCACGGGCGCCGCTGGTGGTAAACAGGACCTGCTTGTCCCATTCACCCGGCGCGGTAGCGGCCAGCCGTTCGGCCAGCAGCACATGGGGAATATTGTCGAAGTCCTGTCCTGGCAATTCCTCAATGACGTCGCCTAACCTCTGCTCGAACTGCTGGATGCCGTCCGGGCGTAGGCCCAGAGCGCGCACTGCCACTCCGGACGTCATGTCCAGGTATTCGTTCCCCTCGAGATCATACAGCCAGACACCCTTGCCGCGAGTGTGATCGACGACCGGATACACGTCGCGATCCTGCGTCGTCATAGCCAGGCTACGCTGCGATCGTTCCACCCAGTACAAACTGGACATCGGGACATCCGTCAGGCCTGGAACTAACCATTGCAGCAGGTCTATCTGGTCTTGATTCATTCATTCGCCTCCCTGGTGTGAGTCCAGCAGAAAGAGCATCAGGGCCTTCTGCACGTGCAAGCGGTTCTCGGCTTGCTCAAAGACGATGGAGCGATCACCATACAAAACATCGCCCGTTACTTCCTCGCCGACATGAGCCGGCAGGCAGTGCATAAATAGATGGTCGGGGGCCGCGTGAGTCAGAAGCTCAGCATTGATCTGATATGGTCGCAGGAGATCGAGCCGCGTCTGTCTCTCATCTTCCCGTCCCATGGATACCCAAACATCAGTGTAAACGACATCGGCGTCCTCCACGGCTGCTCGCGGATCGTCGCCAATGTCGACGCTACCACCTGAAAGGCCGGCCAGGCCGGTAGCGAGGTCCACGTAGCGTTGTTCCGGTTGCAGTGCGGGCGGCGCCGCGACGTGAAGCTCTGCGCCCAGTAGTGCGGTCGCGAGCATGAGAGAGTGCGTCACATTGTTCTGCCCGTCTCCCACGTAGGCAATGCGCAAGCCGGCTACGCGTCCTTTGCACTCCGACATCGTAAATGTGTCGGTCATGCTCTGGCAGGGGTGCTCCTCGTCGCTCAACCCATTGATGACCGGCACGCTGGAGTGCGCGGCAAGATCGACGAGGGTCTGATGCAGATTCACGCGGGCCATCAGGAGGTCCGCGTACCGTGAAACCACGCGCGCGGTGTCAGCCACCGATTCGCCGCGCGACAGTTGGGATGATTCGCGATCGAGGTAGACAGCGTGACCGCCTAACTGCGTCATGCCGATTTCGAATGAGAGCCTGGTGCGCGTTGATGCCTTCTCAAAGAACATCACCAGTGTGCGGCTTTCAAGATCCCGCGAGTCTTTGCGTTTCTTCAGTTGCGCGGCCCGCGTGAATATTCCACGTATCTCCTCTGGGCTGAGATCATTCTGGCCGAGAAAGTGACGAGGCATTTGCGCCTTTCAACACGTGGAAGGAGTCGGCAGATGCGCCGCACAGGGTGGCGGCGATATTGCCGATTTTACCATTGACTTTGTACAGTGCCCATCAGGCCCGTATACAATGTGGCCTGCTTGAGGACACTGAGGTCACCGTGGCTGATTCCCTGGTGTTTGCCTTTGCCGGCAACGCCATCCTTCCCGCTGGGCAACGCGGCACACTCGACGAACAACGAGCGCATGTGGTATGACCATCCTCTCCGCCGCCGAAATCCAGCAAATCCTTCCACATCGATATCCATTCTTGCTCGTGGACCAAATTATCGAACTGGAAGAGGGACGGCGTGCGGTTGGACTGAAGGGCGTCACGATCAACGAACAGTTTTTCGCGGGGCACTTCCCCGCCTATCCGGTGATGCCAGGCGTGCTCATTGCCGAAGCTCTCGCACAGGTCGGCGCCATCGCCGTACTCCGAGTCCCGGAGATGGCAAACAAGATTCCCTTTCTGGTCGGCCTGGATAACTTCCGTTTTAAGCATCAAGTGGTTCCAGGCAACACCATCCGGCTCGAGGTGACTCTGTCGCGCTTGCGGAGCCGCGCTGGACGCGGTCATGGGGTGGCCACGGTGGACGGTATCATCGCCGCGGAAGGCGATATTACCTTTGTCGTGGCGGACGTGACGGCCTCGTAGATTTGCACCTTCCACCGCGGATACGCCCGGCACTTCGGTCGGCCGTACATTGCTTGGTCGCAGCTGTCATTTCCTCCCTCGGCCTGGCGCGCGCCCTGCTGCCGTCTTCACGCCATTTCCACGAAGCCGATATCCGCCGCATTTTGGTCATTCGCCTGGATCTACTCGGCGATGTACTCTTCACCATGCCGGCTGTCGAGGGTCTGCGAGCGCGCTATCCCGTGGCGCATATCAGTCTCCTCACGCTGCCCTACACCACGGCGTTGGCGCGGATGAATGGCGCGGTGGATGAGGTCATTCCGCTGGACAGCAATCGAATCCGCTCGGTCCGCGGATTGTTTGACGGTGGCGCCTGGCTCGAGTACGTCCGGGTCTTTCGTCGCATTCGCCGCGCCAGATACGACCTGTGCATCAGCGCGTGCGGTCGAACGGCCAGCTTTTGCGCCTTTCTCTCCGGCGCTCGTATCTCGATCGGCTACGCGGGCGAGTCGTACTCCAACATGTTGACCGATCCGGTGCCAGGTGGTAGATATCGCCGGCGCATCCCCGATGCCGACTACGTGCGCCGCCTGGTCAGCTATGTAGGCGCGGACGGCACGCCCGATCATCTCCAACTGGAGGTGCCGGAGAACGCCAGACGAGCGGCCTGCTGTCTACTTGCCGGCATCGGCATAGACCCGTCGGACCGCCTGGTGCTGATCCATGCCGGCTCGGTGAACGGTTCCGCCAAGCGATGGCCGGCACGAAACTGGAGTCGCTTTGCGATCGAGATACAGGCCCGTACCGGAGCGCGGGTTCTCTTAACCGGGGCGGCATCGGACGAGCCGATAGCGCGCCAGGTACTGGCGCATGCTCCGGACGCCCTGTCGTTGGTCGGCAAAACATCGATCGAAGAACTCGCCGCCCTCATCCAGCGAGCGGAAGTGATGGTCAGCGGAGACAGCGGGCCGCTGCATATGGCAGTGGCACTTGGCACCCCAGTTGTGGCCGCCTATGGCCCAACCGACCCTGCCGTCCATGGCCCCTATCATCCTCGTGCCGCGGTTCGACTGCATCGCCGCGCCGACCTGCCCTGTAGTCCCTGTTACACCATGGCGGCAACCGCCGAATGCCCCCTAGGCAAGCCGATTTGCATGAGGCTGGTGACGGTGCAGAGCATGGTCGCCAGCGCAATTGACCTACTGACTCAATCAGTCGGGACGAGCGCGGGCGTAGCTCTCTCGTCGTGACCCTATCCGCGAGCAAATACCAGCTTCTGATGGCGCAGCAAGATGCTTTGCAGAATGCCAAAGGAAGCCAGAGTGGTGATCAGCGAGCTACCACCGTAACTGAGCAGTGGGAGCGGGATGCCTGTCACCGGCATCAGGCCGATGTTCATGCCAACATTGACAAAAACCTGGAACATCAGCATGGCCAGGACCCCGCTGGCCAGCAAGCGGCCGTATGCGTCGCCAGACATAAAGGACACCCGCGCGATACGCATCAGCAACACCGTGAAGATGGCGAACAAGAGACAGACGCCCACAAATCCAACCTGCTCCGCGATCACGGAAAAGATAAAGTCTTTGTCCTCGACGCGGAGCAGGCCGAGTTGGCTCTGCGTTCCGGCGCCCCACCAGTGACCCAGAAAACCGCCGGAGCCAACTGTGATTTGTGAATGGATTACGTTGTACCCCTGCCCTAGTGGATCTTTCTCCGGGTGCAAGAAAATGGTCAGGCGATCCTGCATGTAGTGAAACTTTTTCACCCGTGACATCACGGCCCAGGCCAGTGGCAAGGTGGCCATGCCGATGGCCAGTAGGGCGGCGAGATGTGACGCTCGCACGCCTGCCATGAGAGCCATGCCGACCCAGATAGCGACAAAGACGGCGCTGGTTCCGAGATCCGGTTGGACCAGCACCATGCCGATGGGGACCAGCGCGAACATCAATGACTTTGCCACTGTGCCAATCTCATGAATCCGCTCTTCATGGTCCGCGAAATATTTGGCTAACACGATCACCAGCAGCAACTTAGCCGGCTCAGATGGTTGCAGCGGCAGCAGTCCCACGTTTATCCAGCGCTGCGCCCCGTAGACCGATCGGCCCAGCAGGAGGACCACCCCCAGTAAACCGAGGTTGAGGCCGAACAGCGGCAGGGCAAAGGGACGTAGTAGTCGATAGTCGAAGTTGGTGAGGGTGATCAGCAAGGCAAGGCCGAGCAAGGCATAAATCGCTTGACGCAGGGGCGTGCCGACGCTCACGCCCGAGGTCGACCAGCGAGAAATGGCAAGGAGCACGAAGATGCTGAAGGTGACCAGTCCAAGGGGGATGCCGACCAACTGAAAATCAAAATTACGCCAATGCTTCACGTTACTGCGCTCCGCCCGGAACCAGCTGCTGCTGGACGTCTACCACCCAGTTGGGCTTCAGCGGCGGTAAATGAAAGTAATCTTCCAGCACTTTGTGGGCAATTGGAGCCGCCACGTACGCACCCTCCGCGTTGGCGTTCGGAACCAGCACCATCACCGCCACCTTTGGGTTCTGGAACGGTGCATATCCGATCCACCATGCGTCCGGAGATGACACGCCGTCTGGAGTCTTGTCCTCCGCTGTTCCGGTCTTGCCGGCCGCATCAATTCTCGCGTCGACGACGTTCCAACTCGTGCCGTACGGTAGAGGAGTGACCGACAGGTGCATTCCTTCCTGGATTAGCGCCAGGTGATCCGGGGGGATCAAGTCACGCCGGATCACCGAAGGGACAAACGGTTCGATCGTGGTGCGCCTGGGTAGTACGCCCCGACGCGGCACTACCCGACCGACGATCCTTTCCACCAGGTGCGGCCGATAGAGCGTGCCGCCGTTCGCCACAGTGGCGGCGACGTTCACCATTTGCAGCGGCGTGGCTAGATTGAAACCCTGCCCGATCGCCATATTGTAATTGTCACCAATGTGCCAGGAATCACCGGGGTTTTTAAGTCCGGGGGTAGGCGGGAGTTGGTTGAACCAGGAGGGCGACGGCACCAGGCCCGGCTGCTCGTCGGCGTTCTCGATTCCGGTTTTCGTCCCCAAGCCGAACATGCGCGCGTACTGCGCCAGGCGTTCTCCTCCTATCGAGGGCATTGGACCGATCAGTGGATTCCCGCCGGCAACCGTATAGAAGTAGATATCGCTGGAGCGAGCCAGAGCGCTGACGACAGTCATGGGGCCGAGCCCAGGCGGCGGCTGCCACCCGAAGTAGGTGTGGCCATACAGCTTGATTTCGCCCGTGTCATCAATGACCCGATTTGCATCTGCCACGCCGGTACCGAGCGCAGCGGTCGCGGTGATGATTTTATAGGTTGATCCGGGCGGGAATTGGCCCGCCGTGGCCAGATCATCCAGTGGGTGGGCTGGGTCGTTCAGCAGCGCATTGTACGCGCGCTGCCTGATGCCGCCGGAAAACAGATTATTGTCAAACGAAGGCAGGCTGACCATGGATAGAATCTGGCCGCTATGAACGTCCTCGAGGATCGCCACTCCCTTACTCAGATGGAGATGATTGAGCCCGGCTGCCAGATCTCTCGCTACCTGCTGCTGCAAGTTCCAATCGATCGTGAGATAGACGCTGTCGCCCTCCACGGCCGGACGCTCATGCAGCACCCTGATCGGGCGCTCTCCCGCATCTACCTCCACTTGCTGGTTGCCGTTCACGCCGTGCAGGTACGCATCCAGCCATCCCTCGATGCCCGCCACGCCGATTTGATCGGTGGACTGCACGTGCTCCGCTGGATAGTTGCGCCGGTTTGCCGCATAGGAGCCGGCATTTATAGCCGAGGTATACCCGAGGATGTGGGCCAGTGAGAGCTCCGGTTGCCCCAGCCCATTTCGATAGGACCGCACGCTGGTCGGTTCGGCGCGCACACCGGGCAGCTCGGTATGGAGTTGCTTGATAATCATTGCCCGATCGGGATTGACGTTTTCCTTGATTGGAATCGGTTGGTACGGTCGCCACAAATTTGCCTGCACGGTTGCCTCGATCTGCCTCGGCGTTGGCTGACCATACAGGAGTTGCGACAGCCGGTGATACAAGCTTGTGGCGCGAGCAGCTGGAACCCCGTGAGGCACGATATCGACGTCCCAGCTCGGCGCGTTGTAGACCAATTGCCGACCGTACCGGTCGTACACGATAGCGCGCAAGGCCGTCACCGGCTCGTTGCGCAGCTTGCTCGTGTCCGCTTGCGCCTTGTAGTAACTGCCCATCACCACCTGGACATACCAGACACGTCCCGCCAGAATTGTGAAGGCGAGGACCACGCTCACGCGCAATGCAAAAAATTTTGTTCTCTTTCTCACCAGTTGGCCCTCGGAGTAGGGTAAATGCGCGCCTCCAGGTGCCGGGATAACCAAAATCCAGGTATGTTTAACACGGCGTTGTACACGGCAATGGGGAACACAATCCCTTGAAGATCGGTAATCCAGTCGACGTGATGTTGGGTACTTTCCAGGATAAACAACGCAATGGTGTAATAGAGAAGAGTGGCTCCGAAGACGGTAGCCGGGGCGAGCAGCGCGTGAGTTCGAATGAAGGTCCCCTCGCCGAGACTAACCAGACTCGCCACCACCACCAGCGCCACGGTGCTGGTTCCCATCGGCCAGCCAGAAAACATGTCGAGGCACAACCCGCCCAGAAAAGCCCAGAGCATTCCTTCGTCTGTCCCGCGCAGAATGCCCCAATTGACCACGGCGATTAGCGTGATACCGGGTAAAGCTCCCCCTATGGCAAAGTGGCCGGCGAGGCTGGTTTGGAGGAGCGCCAGGATCGGCATGAGCCAGAGCGCCGTGAAGAAGCCAGGGTGTAAGCGACGTGCGTTCAATGGGTCCCAAGAAGCCTGGAAGGTACCGAGGGTACGAAGCTGCGAATGACCTGGACATCCTCTAGATTGCTGAAATCCGCCATCGGCTGGATGTCGGCGGTCTGAAACATTGCGTCATTGCTGTGTCGGATAGCGGTGATCTGTCCAAGCAAAATGGTTCGCGGAAACAGGTTCATTTGCCCGGAGGTGACCACGAAATCGTGCACGTGGAGCGTGGCACTGGTCACCACCGCGTCCAGCACGGGAAAGCCGGCATACTTTCCTTCTACCAGACCGGCGGCATTGGTGCGTAGATCGAGGGCGCCAACTGAACTGCTGGGATTGATCATCAGCAAAACCTTTGACGAGGTGGAATTGAGTTCGGATATGGTGCCGACAAAGTAGCCCCGGTCGCTCACGACCGTCATGCCGATGCGCAGCCGGTCGCGCGATCCTTTGTTGATCATCAAAGAGGGCGACAGAGCCCCATTTGGATCACTTCCAATGACCCGCGCGGTCAGAAAGTCCATCCGGGGATTGACAGTATCGAAGCGGAGTAGGGTGCGAAACTGCCGGTTCTCCCGTCCATCCTGCTGCAAGACAGCGTTCTCCGCCAGCGCCCGCGCCAGCTGGGCTCGCAACTGCACATTTTGATCGCGTAACTGCCCGCCCTGCGTGATTCCCGTTACGGTGTCGCCCACGGCGTTGGCGGCGCCGCTCAAAACGGCGGCAAATGGGGCCGCCACGGTTATGGTCACATTGCGTACCGGATGGAGAAACCGGCCCAAAAATAAAATTAGAAAAGCGGCGACGAAGAAGAAAATGGCGAACCGCCGTCCACCGCGCGAATCTACCATGGTATACGCTCGTCTTTGCTAACGCGGAACTCGGCCGTCGTTGGCGGAAACAAATACCTTGCGGAGAGTGTCGAGATCTTCGAGGCAGCGCCCGGTACCGCGAACCACGCAGAGCAACGGATCGTCCGCGATCGTCACCGGCATCCGCGTCTCTTCGGCAATGCGCCGGTCGAGCCCTTGTAAGAGCGCGCCACCACCCGCCAGAGTGATTCCCTGATCCATGATGTCTGAGATCAGCTCGGGAGGCGTTTCTTCGATGGTGGTGGTGACCGCTTCGACAATCAGCGCCACGGGCGCCTCAATGGCCTCGCGAATTTCTCGGCTGGAAATCTCAACCGACTTTGGCAGCCCGCTCACCACATCGCGCCCCCGTAAGATCACCCTGGTCTCCGGCACATCGTCATGGGCCGAACCAGCAGTGATCTTCGTCTGTTCCGCGGTTCGCTCACCGATCAGTAGCCCATGCTCGCGGCGTGCAAAGTGCAGAATCATTTCATCAATCTCGTCGCCCGCCACACGCACCGACCGGCTGATAACGATACCTCCCAGCGAGATCACAGCCACTTCTGTGGTGCCACCCCCGATGTCGACGATCATGCTGCCACTCGGTTCCGTGATCGGCAGATCGGAGCCGATGGCGGCCGCCATCGGCTCTTCGATCAGGTAGGCTTCACGTGCGCCGGCATTGACCGCGGCATCCGACACGGCGCGCCGCTCTACCTCGGTGACCCCCGACGGGATACCGACAACCACGCGTGGTCGAGGGAGCAGGGCCACCTCTTCATGAACCCGATTGATGAAATAACGCAGCATGCTTTCCACGATCTCAAAGTCCGCGATTACCCCATCTTTGAGCGGCCGAATGGCGACGATGTTGGCCGGTGTCCGCCCCACCATTCGTTTCGCTTCGGCTCCGATGGCCAGGACTCGCTTGGTCCGTTTATCGATCGCAACCACCGATGGCTCGGAGATGACGACGCCCCGACCCCGCACGAATACCAGGGTGTTTGCGGTACCAAGGTCAATGCCCAGATCCTTGGAGAACATCCCGAAGAGCGTGGACAGGGGACTGCGCATTCATCGCCTTTCCATGACGGTCGATAATCGCGTCAGTATAGCACAGTAATTTGGCGTCGGGACGCCAGTTTTCGCCCGCTCGTCAGCAAATCTTTGACAGCTTCGTCTCCTTTCTGCTACGGTTAGCTATAAATAAAAAGGAGGTGATGTGCAATGGATTGTAGTCACTGTTGCCGTAGCGAGAGGACATCCTGCACGGAGGTGACTGTCTGCTGACACTCCTCCAGCGCCCCCTAGCGGCGGGCGTGTAGGAAGTCTTAACAGCCGGTAGCTGAGAGGGAGTACCCATGCGGTACTCCCTCTTCTTTTTTGTGGTGCACGGTTGGTGAATGATGTGAAACCACGAGGCGAGATGATCCTGAAACCTCTCGACATTCCCGCCATCCGGCGCCAGACAAGGCCTCTCCTGGTTGGGCACGATCTTCGCTACGTGGCGTCGGTGGACTCGACCAACCGGCTGGCCCGCGAGTGCACCAATTGGAAGACCGGTACCACCTTCATCACCGATTTTCAATATGCCGGGAAGGGCAGACAGGGAAAAAGTTGGGAGGCGCCGGCGTATTCCAGTCTCCTGCTCTCGGTCTCGGTCCGTCTTCCCACCGGCGCGGCACCGGGTACCTGCACCATGCTGGCATCGCTCAGCGCGGCCGACGCGATTCGACGCACATGCCTCCTATCTCCCGTGTTGAAGTGGCCCAACGACCTGCTGCTTGGTGGTCGCAAGTGCTGCGGGATCCTCGCCGAATACTCACCGGGGTTCGCTCGCCGCGTAATCCTGGGAATTGGCATAAATGTGAACTTCGACCCTCGAGCAGTCGACACCCTCCCCGGCGCCATCTCGACCTTGCAAGAGGAATGCGGCCGTCCGGTATCTCGCGAGGAGTTGGCAGTCGCTCTGTTCACCAGCCTGGACCTGTGGTATCGTATTCTCATTCATAGGTCGGATCGGGTCGTTGACGCTTGGGCTACCCAATTGGATACTATCGGGAGACCTATTGAGGTAAAGGAACAGGCGAGCACCTGGTCGGGGATGGCACTTGCCGTACAGCCCGACGGTGGCTTGGTGGCACGCCGGACGGACGGCGTAGAACGCGTCATTTACGCTGCGGATGTGTCAATTCGCTCAAGTTGAGGCTTTCGGGGTCATCAAACTTGCATCACCATACTCTTCTCGTGAGGTCATTCGTCCGGGGAACGCCCCCAACTGGCGCCGCAGCGAGCGGCGATAGGATGGGAGCATCGTCAGTAGGAGGGATTCCGTGAACAACCATCACAAGGCGACGCTTATATCGGCAGAGTTCAAGGCAGGACTCGAGAAACAACTCGAGCATCTGCGCAAGGATGTTCGTCCGGTGATCGCCGAAAGGCTGCAGTCGGCACGCGAGGGTGGGGATATCACCGATAATGCGGCCTTCGAGCAGTCCAAAGAAGATCTGGCGCGCTTGATGGGACGGATGGCGGAAATCGAGCAGACGCTCCGCGAGGCCACGGTTATTCACCACAACGGCCGTGCGAAACCACGCTGCGTCGAGGTGGGCACCGTCGTCTCCGTGTCCCGCGATGACGGGCGCGCCTGCCAGTACAAGATCGTGGAGTCGTTGGAAGCGTCCCCTTCGGACGGTAAGATCTCCGATTGCTCGCCAATGGGCCAGGCGTTGGTTGGTCACAAGAAGGGTGAGACGGTCTCGGTTCACGCGCCTGCCCGCACCGTGGCGTACACCATTCACGACATTCAGTTCCTTCATTGATTGCCGCGTGACGGAGCGAGAAGATCCGCGCCAGTTGCGAGAGCGCAAACTTCAGGAGTTGGCGGCTCTTGGCTTGCCCTGCCTGCCCAACAGATATGGCCCCACTCGTCAGGCAAGCGACATACACACCGCGTACCAGGCCCTGGAGAGCACTCGGGTGCGCGTCGCTGGCCGGCTGTTGCGAGTGCGCTTGATGGGCAAAGCGGCATTTGCTCACATCCTGGACTCCTCGGGGGAATTGCAGCTCTACTTCAAGCTCGACACGCTGGGCTCCGAAAAGTACGAGTACTTTAAGCTGCTCGATCTCGGCGACATCATCGGCGTCGAGGGCACAGTCTTCAAGACTCGCACCGGCGAAGTCACCATCCAGGCGGACGAGTGCATCCTTCTAGCCAAGGCCTACCTGCCGCTACCCGAGAAGTGGCACGGCCTGACCGATAAGGAAACTCGCTACCGTCAGCGCTATCTCGACCTCTTGTCCAACGAAGATTCGCGTCGCACGTTGCTGGCGCGCAGCGCGGTGGTGCGAGCCGTTCGGCTGTATCTCGACGATTTGGGCTTCATCGAGGTCGAGACACCGATCTTGCAGCCGCTCTACGGCGGCGCCGCCGCCAATCCCTTCGTGACTCACTACCAGGCGATCGACGCGGATGTTTATCTTCGCATCGCTACCGAGCTTTACCTGAAGCGTCTGATCGTGGGTGGCTTCGAACGTGTCTACGAAATTGGCAAGGACTTCCGCAACGAAGGGTTCTCGCGCAAGCACAGCCCCGAGTTCACCATGATCGAACTCTACCAGGCCTACGCCGATTACCGAGATATCATGGCACTGAGCGAAGAGTTGGTTTCGGCCGTGGCGCAACAGGTAACCGGCTCCGCCACGGTCTCCTTCGATGGGCACCAGATCGATCTGTCGCCCCCCTGGCGTCGCTTGACGGTCCATGACGCGCTTCTGGAATATGCCGGCGTGGACCTGAGGAACGAATCGAGTCGCGAGTGCTTACTGGCCGCGGTACACCGGCACAACATCCCGGTCGAACCCCAGGCGAGCCGTGGCAAGCTGCTCGACGAGCTGCTCAGCACCTGCGTCGAGCCCATGCTGATCCAGCCCACGATCCTTTACGATTACCCTCTGGACTTTCCGGGTAGCCTGCTGGCCAAGCGCAAACGCGATGAGCCTGACCTCACAGAGCGGTTCGAGATCTATCTGGGAGGCATGGAAGTGGCCAACGCCTTTACCGAGCTGAACGACCCAGCGGACCAGCGCGAACGCATGGAAATCGCGACCACGCTTGGCGGTCAGGAACACCAGGAGGTCGACCGTGATTTCCTGCTGGCGCTCGAACACGGCATGCCTCCTACCGGCGGCCTGGGCATCGGAATCGATCGCCTGGTCATGGTACTTACCGGGGCGGAGCACATCCGCGAAACCATCCTATTCCCCTTGCTGCGCCAGCGCGAGGATATAGCTCCCTCATGATCAGAACACGACCCTCCTGGCAGAGCATGCGACACGCAGATCTCGAGCATGTGACGGACGAATCGCACCTTTTTCACGAAACGCGTATATATCGGACCAGACAGCCAGTCCGCCATGCTTAGCCGCGAATTTATTCGAAATAACGCCGAACTCGTAAAGCGGGCCATCGCTCAGCGTGCCGACCAGGCGCCGATCGACGACCTGCTGGAGTTGGACACCGAGCAGCGCGCGCTCAAGTCCGAAAGTGAGATGCTCAAGGCAGAGCGCAACCGCCTGTCCAAATCGTTTGGCGATAAAAGCCCGCAGGCAGAGGACCGCGACGCGCTTCGCCGTCAAGCCGCCCAATTGCGCGACCGAACGAACGAGCTGGATCGACGCATTGACGAGCTGGAAGTCCGCCTGCACGAGCTTGAACTGTGGGTTCCCAATATCCCTGATCCCTCGGTGCCACTCGGCCAGACCGAGGACGACAACGTGGTTCGCTGGACCTGGGGAGCGCCGCGCGCCTTCGATTTTGCGCCAAAGTCCCACGCCGATCTGGGCGAGCAGCTCGGGATCTTTGAGACCGCTGGTCCGGTTGCCATGGCCGGGACACGCTTCCATGTCTTGCGAGGAGTCGGTGCGCGCCTGGAACGCGCGCTGGCGTCGTTCATGCTCGACATTCAGGTGGGGGAGCATGGCTTTACGGAGCTGTATGTTCCCTATCTGGTGAAGAGCGAGGCGATGGTCATCTCGGCCCAGCTGCCCAAGTTCGCAGAGGACGCGTACTACCTGGAAAAGGAAGACATGTACCTGATACCCACCGGGGAAGTGCCGCTGGTGAACATGGAAGCGGGCAACATCCTGGAGCCGGCCGACCTGCCGATCAAGTACACCACCGTCACGCCCTGTTTTCGGCTGGAGGCGGGCGCGGCAGGCCGCGACACGCGCGGTCTGATTCGGGTCCATCAGTACGACAAGGTGGAGATGGTGGTCTTTTGCCGGCCGGAAGAGAGCGCGGAGTGGCTGCAGCAGCTGGTGAAATTCGCTGAAGTGGTTCTCCAGCGCCTCGAGCTTCCCTACCACGTGCTGGAGATGAACACCTCCGATCTCGGCTTTGGCCAGATCAAGAAGTACGATCCCGAAGTCTGGATGCCCAGCCTCGACCGCTATGTCGAGATCAGTAGCTGCAGCAACATGGGCGACTTCCAGGCGCGCCGTGGTCGCATCCGGTATCGTCCGGCACCGGGTGAGGCGCCGCGATTAGTGCATACCCTCAACGGTTCGGGGGTCGCCATCGGCCGCTGCCTGGCCGCGATTCTGGAGAACTATCAGCAGGAAGATGGCAGCGTCGAGCTACCGCAGGTGCTCGTTCCCTACATGAACGGTCTGACTCGTATCGCACCGTAGAGCGACTCGATTTCGCATCGTCCACTGCGCAGCGTGGCGGACCTGAAAGCCGCAATGGTACGCTCGTGTGAAGGTCGTGGAGGGATGGCCGAGCGGTTTATGGCAGCTGTCTTGAAAACAGCCAGGTGATGAGCCTCGGGGGTTCGAATCCCTCTCCCTCCGCCATCCATCGTCTTTGAGCGTTCGCCCGTTGCACCGCTAGAATTTGACTGCTCGGAGAGCGGCCGTACGCCGATGTCCATCACGAGATCCGGCAGCTCCGACCAGGGGGATAGTCGCGGCTTTGTCTTGCGCTCTGATCGCGGTTGCCGTGGCATCGTCTCTCCATTACCCCGTGGCCGCGACGAAGAGGGTGTTACTTCGGCGGCCCCAGGCGACGAAATAGCCGGGGGAAAAGGCGAGGTCCCTCGCTCTTCGGCTCCTCGTCAACATCTACCGCCACATCAACCACCTCATCGAGATCGTCGAGCTCGACGATGAAATCAGCGTTGCCCGGCGCCACCGCCTTGTCAAGCTGCGCCATGATTTTGGGCACGTTATCGTGCGGGCCGGAGATAAAGAAGGGCTTGCCGTCCATCCCGAGGGGAATTGGCGTGCTGCACGCTTGGGGATCCGCGCCGGCAAGCAGGGTAGCCGCGTCCTGGTAGTCGCGATTCGGCTTGAAGCCGAGCCGATCGGCGTAGGCGATGCCCTCCTGGATCACTTTGGCGGCCAGATCGAGGTCGGTTTTCATCATGGGCTGAAGACCGGTGTAGGTCCGTCGGAACTGCTCGTACTCGCCGGTGGTGAAAAACACGTTGGAAAGGGCATCCTTCACCCCGAGGCAGCCGAGATCGACCAGGAACCCCGCGGCCGCGACGCCGCCGTCAGGCGAGGAGCGGGCTACCAGGATCTGCACCAGCTCACCCGGCTCCTGCCACCGACGGGAGATCAGGCACTCGTAGAGGGGCCAGTGCGAGGCCTCACGCAAGGCCCCGCGGCTCGTGGACGGCAGAGTCTGCCGCGGCCCTGACCGCTTGCGTTTGGACGCCTTGCGAGCGAGCGATTGCTGTCGTCGTCTCTCGTTCTTGGGCATGATTGCCTCTCCTCACCTCAGCCTAGCGCGAGGACGGTGTTGGACGCCACGGCGGGTAAGCACGAATGAACTATCGACGGTGAGCTACAGTCTTTTTCATGCGCACGTGCTTAGCGTTTAGACTAGATGCGAGGCAACCACTCGACTTAAGTAGTCGGGGAGTCCTTTCATTGTTGAAGCAAATGCGGATATGGATCTGGATAACCAGGGCCGATGGTCCAGGAGAGAGTAGCGCCTAATTCCTGATTTTTCGCTTCAGCACGGGAAACCCAAACATCATGGAGAGGTCGCATAGAGGCCTAGTGCGGCGGTTTGCTAAACCGCTAAGGGGTTTTGCTCCTTCGAGGGTTCGAATCCCTCCCTCTCCGCCATGTTTTCCTGTTGCCGCAAGCGGAAAATCCGCCCTTCGTGCCGGCCCAGAAGACGGTTTCGTGGGAGCGAATCAGCTTCCCCCGCTCGATCCTCTTCCCGACCGACATCTTTCAGAATCGGCGGCATACCCTGGTCCGACTAGAGTCTTGTAGCCCTAGTCGAGCCGTATTCTAGCGTCCGCGCGACCTCTTGCTGTTGCTCGTCCTGTGCGGCATTCGACTCGCCGAGTAGCTTCATCATCGCCGCGTATGCAGCTTCAGGGGCGTTCGGTTCCAGCCAGACGACATGCCTCTTGTCGGGATCGGTGGTGGGCTTTATCAATCTGCCCTGCCCCTTTTCGATCGTGAACGGTTGCCCGTCGTCGCGCTTCATGCAGCCTACTCCGATTCGTGGTTGGGCGGATTCTGGTCGCCCGTGGAATCGTCGTACTTCAGCTTTACGGTGCGTGCCCCAAAGGCCGCTGCCAGCGAGTGAGCTAAACCCTCCTGCAACCGAACCCGGTACATCCAGTCAGTAAGCCCGATTCAAAGCCCGCTGGGGAACAAACGGCGTCGCCACCATGACTATCGATCCAAGAACGAGGACGCCTATGCCCCAGTCGTACGACACCAATGCCGTCGTAGACCCAAACTTGTTAGTAGCATCCACGACGTCGATGACAATGATCAGCAAGGCTGTCGCCCCTCCGGCGAGGGTGAACCAATAGCGTTTAAAGAAAGTAAACGCTGCGGCGATGACGGCCAACCCGATGAGATACCGTCCGTCGCCACGGCCACCGTTTAGAAAGTTCACCGAGACGCTGGCTGCAAGTATGGTGGCACTAAACGCAGGACAAAAGTCCCCCATGAACAGCAGCAGTGCTCCGGCTAAACCAGCGATTTGCCGCTTCTCGAACTGAACTGCGCTGTTCCGATAGCCGCTGTCGAATGAGGCGGCGTGCGCAACAATCGGTACGCTTCCATGAGCGTGTTCTTCGGCAAGAACTCGGCTTTCGGGCGTACTGCTGCCAGGCATTTTTGTCGGTTGCCACACGACAGGCAGAAAAATACGGCGTCACCCACCGGCGTGCCGCAATTCGTACAGGTCCGCATGCTTGCCCTCCTCTGCGTCCTGTCACACCTCATGGGGATGCGTGAGCGTGGTATCGGCACGGGCGAGGGAATCGAGCCGATCGGCGGGGAGTGCGTGGCCCCAGATCGCCAGAGGACTCTGACGCATGAGTGCCCCATTCGCCTGGCTCTGCCGGGAGGCTGCCTCGCGTCCACGTGTCGATTTCTCCCCGGCTGGCGCATTACGCATGGCACTCACTGCGCGACGCACGGTATTTCCGCAGTCGAAGGGACCTGAGTCGAGCCAATCCGCGTATCCAGTCGCCATGGCTTCGTCTTCATAGCGGCCATCGCGGAGGAGGGTACGCGCCAGGATCAGCGCCATTTCGGAGTCGTCGGTTGGCTGACCCGCTATCGTTCTCCATACCGGACTCGGCGCGATAGTCCGAAGTCCGTCCGGGTAGTGCGAACAAAGGATGGACCTGTGCTAAAACTCGACCATACTTCCCAGTGCGTCACCGGCAAGCTGGCCGAACCAACAGCCCTGGACCCGTTCCAGCAGACCATCGTTAGCCAGCACGTCACCTGGCTGTAGTTCACACAGGTCATACGCTTCCCTTGGCTCGGCGTTCGCTACTCCAAGTGCGCCGCTCCAGGACCGACGTGCGAGTGTCGCCACCATCTCCGGCGCTCCGCCAAAACAGGACCCGACCGTGGTGCGTCGATTCGGCTTGTACGTCACGGCATCCCCCTTCTCATCGAGGAGAGTGCCGCCTCGACTGCGATCTGTAATGCCTGCTCGTAGCTCCCGACCATGTTCCCCTCCGACAGTCTTTCCTCATTCCTGGGGCATCACTGAAACCCAGCGTTCCTCTGTGTCATGGACTGCCAATAGCCGTACCGGCCGCGCTCTTAGTCAGAACAAGCGTAAGACCGGGGACTCCATTACTCCTCGTACTCCTTTGGTTTGCGTCAGACAGTTCCAACACATACGCGCAACGCCAAAGAATGGTTCGCGACGACCAACTGCTCTACGAGGGGTACAATAGCATCATCAGAGGTGATGAGATAAGTGGGGTTGCCGACATGGTGAAGACGGTATCAGTGGCGGATCTTGGACATGGCGGCGCCTCTCGCGCCGTGCGGGAGGCCCAGCACGAGCCGGTCCTCATCAGTAAGGAAAATCGGCCGGCGGCCTGGATCGTGAACGCGGAGGACGTGGCGAAGATCGCCGCGGTTCGGGGAGGTGCGCCCGATGTCTACCAGCGCGCGCTGGAGATGATCGCGCTTGACCTCTACCAGCGTGAAGTGCTCACTCTGGGCCAGGCAACCAAGCTGGCCGGTATGGCGCTGGGAGATTTCGTCGATTTGTGCGGCTCCCTCCGCGTTCCAGTGCTGTCGGAACCGAACGAGGGCATCGGGGCCGAGGTCGATGCCATGGAGGCCATGGTGAAAGAAGTCGGCACCGAACTCTGATCGTGACGCAGCTCACGGTCTACTGGATCATGCTCTTGCGGTACAGGAGAGCCTGGTCCCCGCAGCCTCCACCACCCGCGTTGCAGCAGTTGCTTGATTGGCTCTGGCAGGGGCGAGGCATCTCCCTCTATGAATCCGCATGAGCGCCGTCAACAAACTACCGCCATTTGAATTGCTCACTCGCAGTCAGTGCCACATGGTGCTTGATTTATGCGATTCGGCACGGTCGGCGTGAGCGACTGAGGCACAGCGACGCACGCGGGGATATGATGAGGTCAATGGACCGGGCAATCGCTGATTTGAAGGTTACCGTGAAAAAAACGCACAGATCGACGATAACCTCGACCTTCCTGCTCTGGTCGTTCCGGCGTTACGGAACGCCCTCGGCGATCGCCTCCGGTCCGTTGTGCTGTTCGGCTCGCGGGCGCGCGGCGACCACCACGCGGAAAGCGATTGGGATCTTTTGGTGATCGCCGAACTGCTGCCCACCAGACCACTTGAGCGGTATCGTGACGTCAAAAGCGCCTTGCCACCCGGCACGCGCGGCGCCACCGCGGTGCTCGCCACCACGCCTGAGGAATTCGAAGGGCACCTCCCTGAAATTTATCTCGATATCGCGCTGGACGGCCGGATTCTCTACGATCAGGCCGGGTACGCGGCGGGGCGACTGGCTGAACTGCGGGGCATCATGGACAAGTCAGGATTGTATCGCGAGCGCACGCCAGCAGGAGACGTCTGGAAATGGCGTGTCCCTCCCCGCCAGCCCTGGTCGATTGAGTGGGAGTCGTAGACGGTGGCGTCGGCGGAGGACGCCCGCTACCGGCTACGGCTGGGGGAGGGATTCCTCACTGAAGCCCAACAAGATCTAACGCTTGGCCGACGGCGTTCCTGCGTCGATAACAGCCAGCTATCGGTCGAAAACGCCGCCAAGTCGGTTCTGGCACTGCTTGGTCCAATCGGGCGCACCCACTCGGTTGCTGGCCTCTTGCGGCGGGCGGTTCACGAGCATCGTTTTTCACCACCGCTCATCCCGGCCGTCTCGCGCCTCGCCGATCTGGCGGAGAAACTTGCCTGGGATATCCACGTGGCCAGTGATTATGGGGATGAAATCGGTCGCCGCACCCCCTGGGAACTCTTCGATGAGACCGCGGCAGGAGAGGCACTATGTGTGGCGGAGGAGGCGGTGGCCATCGCGCGGCCTGCTGCAGGAAGCGTCCAGTCGCGACAGCCGCAATGGGAATGGTTAGCGCCGGTCGCTTAAACGAGGTTGTGAACACACACCTCTTCCTGATAGCCCAGTTCCGGGTGCCTGACACCTCTCCGGCGCATCAGCCGTGGTGGACGGCCTCGATGTTGTTGCCGTCCGGGTCGTTTACAAACGCGCCGTAGTAGCCGGGGTGGTATATCGGCCACTCTTGTGGGGTATGCCGCGACGTCCCCCCCGCCCCGACTGCTGCCTGGTGGAAGGCATCGACGGCTGCACGGGTGCCGGCGACGAAGGCGATATGCACGCCGGTAGAGACGGGATCACCGGTGATAATCCAGAAGTCTGGCTTGCCGTCCGTCCCGCCATAGCCCGTCGCGCCGGGGAAGTCAAACACGCGGCTGATGGCCAGTGGAGCAAGCGCCGCATCATAGAACCGCTGACTGGTGGCAAGATCGGATGCGACCATCGTGACATGGTCGAGAACGATACGCTCGTTCATAGATCGAGCTCTCCTTCAGATGCGAATGGTCTCAGTCGACATTCAGACCCAATCGCTCGAACGCCGCGTCAATATACTGCAAAAACGCGCTGGCGTCGAAGGCGGAGTTCAGCGCCTCTAGCGAGAGATGCTGGTTGATCTCCGCGTCACGCTCCAGGACTGTCTGGAATGGCTCACCGCTTTGCCAGGAGTGCATAGCGTTGCGTTGCACCAGGTGATAGGCGTCCGGCCGGCTCAACCCGCTTTCGACCAGGGCGGTGAGTACTTTTTCCGAGAAGAACAGGCCGTGGGAGGCGTCGATGTTTATCCGCATCCGCTCTTCGGAGACCTTCATGCCCTCCACAATCGTCGTCATTAGACCGAGCATGTAGTCGACCAGGGTGGAGGCATCGGGCAGGATCACGCGCTCCACCGACGAATTGCTGATGTCGCGCTCGTGCCAGAGCACCACGTTCTCCAGGGCGGGGAGAGCGTAGCCGCGAATCACTCGCGCCAGCCCGCTGATGCGCTCGTTGAGGATGGGGTTGCGCTTATGCGGCATGGCGCTGGAGCCTTGCTGGCCGGCGCGGAAGGGCTCCTCAACTTCGAGAATCTCGGTGTGCTGCAGGTTGCGAAATTCGGTGGCAATTTTATCGAGCGACGAGGCCAGCAGGGCCAGTTCGAGCACATAGGTCGCGTGTCGGTCTCGCTGCACCACCTGGGTGCTCGCCTCTTCGGCACGCAGTCCCAGTTGCTCCATCACTCGCTCCTCGATGTCGGGCGGAACATTTGCATGCGTTCCCACCGCGCCCGCCACCTTCCCGACGGCGATCTCCGCCCGAACTCGCTCCAGCCGCTGACGGTGCCGCCCCATTTCCGCATACCAGACGGCCAGCTTGAAGCCAAAGGTGATAGGCTCGGCATGGACATTGTGGGTCCGGCCCATCTCCAGCGTGTATCGGTACTGCACCGCCCGCCGGCCCAGGATTTCGCGCAGCGCATCGAGGTCGCGTAGCAGCAGATCGACCGACTCCACTAACTGCAGTGCTAGAGCAGTGTCGATAACATCGGAACTGGTCAGTCCCAGGTGAATCCAGCGTGCATCCGGACCCACGGTCTCGATCAGGTTCCGTAGAAATGCTATGACGTCGTGCTGCGTCTCCTCCTCAATCTGGGCGATACGCTCCAGATCAAAGGTCGCGGCTCGAATGGCCGGGAGCGCTTCCCGCGGCACTCGTCCCTGCTCCGCCCAGGCCTCCGCCACGGCAATCTCGACCCGTAACCAGCACGCATACTTGTACTGGTTGGACCAAACGCGACCCATCTCCGGCCGCGTATATTTCTCAATCATGTACTGTATGGCGCGGATGGCAGATCGTAGCTACTCCCACTCGATAGTCGCCGGCGGCTTGGAGCTGATGTCGTAGACCACCCGGTTCACAGCGGCGATCTCATTCACGATCCGGTTCGATATTCGAGCCAGCAGGTCGTACGGAAGGCGCGCCCAGTCGGCCGTCATGGCGTCCTCGCTGGTCACGGCACGTATGGCCACGACATACCCGTAGGTACGAAAATCGCCCATGACCCCCACGCTCTGCAAGGGAGTGAGCACGGCAAAGGATTGCCAGACTTCGTGGTACAGACCCGCCGCCTTCACCTCTGATACGACGATATGGTCGGCAGCCCGAAGCACGTCAAGTCGGTCTCGAGTCACTTCGCCTATGACCCGGACGGCCAGCCCCGGACCCGGAAACGGTTGACGCCACACCATACTTTCGGGCAAGCCCAGCTCCAGACCGACCTTGCGCACTTCGTCCTTGAAGAGATAGCGCAGCGGCTCCACCAGGGAGAAGCGCAGGTCCTTGGGCAGACCGCCCACATTGTGATGGGTCTTGATCCGCGCCGCGGTGGTCGCGGTGTCGTGGCTGGTGCTCTCGATCACGTCTGGATAGAGGGTTCCCTGGGCCAGGAATTGAACATCACCAATGTTCCGTGCTTCGCTTTCAAACACGCGAATGAATTCGTCACCGATGATGCGACGCTTTTCCTCGGGATCGACCACTCCACGCAGCCGGTCCAGAAAGCGATCCGCCGCGTCCACCGGGACAAAACGGGCTGGAATATGTCGATGGAAGACCTGCTCCAACTGCTTCGCCTCATCCTGACGCAGCAGGCCATTATCGACAAAGACGCAGGTGAGCTGATCGCCCACCGCGCGGGCGATTAGGGTGGCGGCTACCGCGCTATCCACCCCGCCACTCAGCGCACAGAGCACGCGACCGTCCCCCACCTGGGTGCGAATCACCTCGACCGTTTCCTCAACAAATACTCCCGGGGTCCAGGACATCGTGCAGCCGCAGACGTCGCGCACGAAGCTGTCGATCATGGCGCGGCCCTCGGGGGTGTGGGCCACTTCGGGATGAAACTGCAAGCCAATCGCGCCGTGTGCGTTGCCAATCGCGGCGACCGGCGAATTCTCGCTTTGAGCCAGCGAATGAAAGCCGGGCGGCAGGGACTCGACCCGATCGCCATGACTCATCCAGACTCGCGTCACCGCTGACACCCGACCGAAAATGCCATGGGGTTCCAGGACCTGAAGCTCCGCTGGACCGTACTCCCGATGGTCATTGGGCGCGACGGCTCCGCCCATTTCGTAGGCCATGAGCTGCATCCCGTAGCAGATGCCCAGCACTGGAATCCCGCTGGAAAACACTTCAAGCGCACAGCGCGGCGCCCCCTCGTCGTACACGCTGGCCGGTCCGCCCGACAGGACAAAGCCTTTGGGGTGTAAAGCCGCCAGCCGTTCCCAGGGTGCGTCGTGTGGCAAGATTTCGCAGTACACCTCGCACTCCCGAATGCGCCGCGCGATCAGCCGGCTATACTGCGAGCCGAAATCGAGAATGACAACCGTATCTTGATGGACCGAGGGCGTTGCGGCCCGCTCTCCGCTTGCGCTGGCCTCCAGGTCCGCCTCCGGAACGTGGCGGCTGGTCGCGCCGGAACGGATCGCGCCGGCTTGCCGCGAACCTTCCAATAACGAGCCTTCCATTTCGGTCGCGGGAAACGCCTCCTCGTCGCTCATGCGCCACCCGCCGGCATGAAGTCCGGGCTGACCGGAGCGAGCACCGCGAGATCGTCGGCGCTTTCCTTGAGCGCCTTTTGGAGCATCTTTCGCAGAGCGCGGCGAATCTTGGCCGCCGCCATCCGTCGGGCCTGATCGGGAGTCTCAGCCTGCACGGGCGGGATACGAAACGGTTTACCCGCCTCGTCCAGCGCCACCATCACCACAAAGGCCGATGACGTATGATTCCGCTCGCCGGTGAGCATGTTCTCGGTCTCGACCCGAACGCCTACCTCCATCGAGGTGCGGCCCACATCGTTCACGGATGCCTTCACGGTGAGGAGGTCTCCCACCTTTACCGGGTGTAAAAAACTCATATAGTCGATCGCCGCGGTGGCGACCCGGCAGCGCGCGTGCCGAATGGCGGCCGAGCCGGCTGCTTCATCCACCAGTTTCATGACCACGCCGCCGTGCACGTCGCCCCAGGGATTCGCGTCGTTCGGCATCATTTGTCGAGCCATGAAGACCTGCGATTCGCAGACCGTCTTGGCTCGGGCTTCCGGGTTGGTACCATCAGATGTCATTACAACCTCTTGCCCTATCGTAACGGGTAAGACATCGGTTTCAGCGCGCATGGAGCGCACAAAGAGGAGACATATGGAGTGGGATGAGATTCAGCGCGCTCTAGTCGTGGTCGCGCACCCGGACGATGCCGAGTTCGGTAGCGCGGGGTCGGTGGCCCGGCTGACGGCGGACGGCAAAGAGGTAACGTACGTCATCACGACGGACGGCAGCAAGGGAAGCGCGGACCCGGAGATGACACCGGAGCGGCTGACGGCGCTGCGCGAAGGGGAGCAGCGCGATGCGGCTCGCATTCTCGGTGTGTCCGAGGTGTGCTTCCTTGGCTTCCCGGACGGCATGCTGCTGCCCACGCTGGACCTGCGGCGCGCTATCAGCAGCTGCATACGGCGCTATAAACCCGATGTCGTGATCTGCCAGAATCCAACCCGAGATTTCTCGCTCAATATCGGGGTCTCGCATCCCGACCATCTGGCCACGGGAGAGGCCACGCTGGCGGCGGTGTACCCGTGTGCACGGGATCGCATGACCTTCCCAGAGCTGCTGGAGCAGGGCCTGGAGCCGCATGCGGTGCGCGAGGTCTGGATGAGCGGCACCTCTGTACCGGATCATTTCATAGACATAACATCCACCATTGACACCAAGATTCAGGCGTTGAAGGCGCACGCCAGCCAGGTGGGAGAGCAGGTGGGAGAATTCATTCCCGACCGCGCCAGGCAACTGGGATCACAGCACGACATGGAGTACGCCGAAGGATTCAAGCGTATCCAGATGCGGTAGGGGAGTGGAAGGATTGGACTAAAGCCTCCGGCCGATGTCGAAGTACGCCAGGTCGGGGAGAGGAGCCGCTTTGACCAGCACCTGGGTCACGGAAGCGCGGTCGGGATACACCGTGTGATGAAGATTCGAGACGGAGAGAGGCAGCCCTTCCAGCCCGACACGCAGGATTGCAATTGGATCGGCGTGCGACACGACGACCACCGTCTGGCTGGCATGGCGGCGCGTCAGTTGGCGAAGAAAGCCACGCATCCGGGCGAAGACCTCCTCCATGCTTTCGTCATCTGGGTGGTGCTTTGGCTCGTAAAAGCTAAAGCCGGGCAAAAGAATCGAGTTAGGACTCCCCTGGTAGCTGGTGCGCACCTCCATCAACGCGCGGCTGTTCGCCGCGAGTACGCCGGGAAGATGGCGTCGTAGAATCGCAGCCGTCTGGCGCGCTCGCAGCAACGGGCTGCTGTACACTGCACGGACCGGCCGAGCCGACAGAAAACGCGCAGTCGCTTCTGCCTGGGCGCGACCGTGCGCCGACAGACCAAAGCGAGGTAGCCGTCCGTATACGATGTCCTTAGGGTTGTGCACCTCTGCATGCCGCACCACCAGAATTTCAGTTGGAACGGGAGACGACAGTATGTCAGCCGATGTGGAACTCAAAAGCTTCTCCGTAGGGTCAATGGACAACAACGTCTACATTCTCATCGACCCGACGACGCGAGACAGCGTACTCTTCGATGCCCCGACGAACGCGGCCCGCATTTTGGGCGAGCTGGAAGGAACCTCTTGCAAATACATACTGATGACCCACGCCGACCGTGATCATATCGAGGCGCTGCAAGAAGTCAAGGCGGCTACCGGCGCCCCAGTCGGCGCCCACCCAGACGCTGCCGGCCACCTACCCATTGCCGCGGACTTCACCCTGCACGACGGCCAGGTCATCTCGTTTGGCCAGCAGCAGTTGCGCGTTCTATACACTCCGGGGCACGCCCCGGGCCACATGAGCTTCGCGATCGGTGATATGGTATTCGACGGCGATACGCTTTTTCCGGGCGGCCCCGGCAATACACAGCGTCCCGACGGCGATTTCGGCGCCATCATCGAAAGTATCCGATCGAAACTCTTCACCCTGCCCGACGACACCACGGTGTATCCAGGACACGGCAAGCCCACCACGATTGGCGCCGAACGGCCCCATCTTCAGGAGTGGATCGACCGCGGCTCATGAGCCGCGCTACGGGCGGACATACAGGAGCTGAATTTGCGGCGGGCAGAGATACTCGCCGCCATCCGATGTGACCAAAACATCTTCCTCCACCCCGATGATTCCGGCCGAGGACTGTAGCGCGTACTCCAGTGTATAGACGTGGCCTTCCTCGACCGGCATTTCCGGCCGGTTCCCATAGCGCGGCCAGCGTGGGCCGAGCAGTGCACCGCCGTCGTGCGTCGACTGCCCAAGCTGGTGGCCCAGGGCGAATGCCGGCTCCTCATATCCCGCGTCGGTCAGGACCGTTCGCGCCGCGGCGTCCACCTGCCAGCCGGCGACGCCGGGACGGAGGATCTGGAAGCCCGCCTGCATCGATCGCACCACGGCGTCGAATGGCGCTCGCACTTCAGCCGGCGCCTCATCTTCGTTCGCGCGTAGCAGGTACCACACCCGCTGGAGGTCAGAGCAGTAGCCGTTTTGTTTCACGCCCAGGTCGACGTGTACCAGCATTCCCGGTTCTAGGGCGATCTCACTGGGACCGGCGTGACCAAAGCTGGAATCCGGCCCAAAGTTGACCACTGGATCGTACTTCCGATCCCAGGCCATTCCCATTCCCCGCGACTCAACCATCTCGTGAACCATGTCGGAAATCTGATACTCCGCAACCCCGAGGCGCAACTCCCGCTCGATCGCCTGAAATACTTCTTGTGTGGTATCGATAGAGGCGCGAATGCGATCAACCTCGACCTCCTGCTTTCTGGCCCGGAGCGCGATCAACACCTGGTCCGCCGAAACCAGCCGGCTTGCATACGGCGTATCCCGTAGCAGTCCTTCCAGCGTCAGATACATGCCATGCGAAATATTGTCCGCTCCATCATCATTCAGGGAGTAGCTGACGCCGATTCGATCCGGCTTGAAGCGGTCCAGGACCTCGCGCAAAGGCGGTCCGACGTCTCGCACGTACCCCACCACCTCGCGATACGCGCCGACGCTCTCGACGTTGGCCACGTCACCGGTGCCGACGATGGCGATGGAGCGGCCGCCTTCCGTGACGATAAACGCGGCGGGCCAGGTGACCGAGCAGCCAACCGCCAGTTCCTGGACTGGCTGCGGGTGGTCGTACGACTCACGGGCGAACTGCACGATCCACAGGGGGATCGAAAACTCTCGCAACAGCTCACTCGCTTGCGCCACTTTGGCAGCGACGATGTCGTCCATTACGATCTCCTTTGCCCCGCTCGTTCTCTGTTCATCTTACCCGGCGTCACGCAGGTCGCTCCCGACCAGTGGCGACAACACCTGTGACTGCCCCGCGGCTCAGACGTCGCGATGGGCCAGCCGTTACCATGAATCCAGGGTAACGGTCGAACACCAACCACCTGCTCGGCAACAACCTGCTCGGAGGGAAGAGATTTGAAGAGCCCGTGCCGTCTCCCCGTAACCATCGCCATGCTGGTCTCAGCCGGGTTCTGGTCTGTCTGGGTATCACCATGCGCCGCCCGCGCCGTCTCCGTATCACCCAATCCGCCGTGGTCCGGACTTCCCAAGCGCACCACAGTACGGACCCACAGCATTCCCGGCGATCCAGTCAATATCGCCTTTGAAGGCAGCAAAAACACCATACTCGCTGCGTTTCAGAAAGCAGGGTGGGTGAAAGCAGACCCGCTCTCCATTGAGCACGACGCTCACCTGGCCGAGGCAGCGCTGCACCACGGTAAGTACCCCGCGGCGCCGGTCAGCAATCTGTATTTATTTGGTCGCAGCGAAGACTTTGCCGTCGAGCACGAGCGCGGCTCGGTTTCCAGTCGCGACCACGCCCGGCTCTGGGATACAAAACGCCAGGACCAGAACACGCATCTGGAGATCTGGATCGGCGACTGTTCGAGAGATATCGGTATCAAAATTGTGCATAAGAATCATCACTACGGGACCACCCATCGAATAGACGGTAACCTGGACGCGGAGCGGGCGCTGATCGTCAGCGAAATGAAGGAGACTGGACGAGTTTCAACGGTCGTGATGGAACCCGGTATGGGACCGACCAGGGACGCCGTCAACGGGGGAGGCGACCTCATGTCTACGGACGGAAAGGTTGCGCTGATCGTATTGAAGAAGTAGCCGGAGGGACGCTCCACTCCGCCGTCGCGTCGCATTCTCGCTACAATTAAGCGTAACGCACAGTTATCAAAGGGAGTGCTCATATGGCAGTGGCTACGGCTCCGGCATCCGACATTGATGTGTTAGAGCGAATCCGGGCCGGCAAGTTGATTGAGACCGTCGACCAGATGAGTCCCGCGTATCTCGAAGGCATGGTTCGCATCTTAACCGTATCGGCCGACACCGAGTTGATCAGCGCGCCGGCGTATTACAACGCCGGGAAAACGGCGCCGTCACTGAACGCCTTCGGCTCGGCCACCGCCATCATTCAGGATGAACTCGGCCACGCCCACATTGCATACCGGCTGATGCGCGACCTGGGAATCGACACCGAGCAGTTGATTTACGAACGTGCCCCAAGCAAGTTCAAGTACCCCTACGCCTTCGATGTGCCCCTGGGCAGTTGGGTGGAGTTGGTCGTCGCCAATGCCTTTTACGACCGGGCAGGTTTTTGCTTGCTCGGTGACGTGTTCAAGAGCACCACCTTCGGCCCATGGAAGCGGGCATTGGTGAAGGTGGATAAAGAGGAGACCTTCCATCTGCGCCACGGCGAAAATTGGATGCGCAAAATCGTGCAGAGCGCGGAAGGGCGCGACCAGATTCAGTGCGCCGTGGACTGGATGTTTCTGCTCACGGTGGAGTGGTTCGGTTTGCCCGACGACCTGAAGCGACATTCCGAGCAGCTGGATTTTGGCTTCAAAGGGCAGTCCAATGATGAATTGCGCCAGACCTGGATGTCCACGGCGGTGCCGCTGGCCGAGGAGCTTGGTATCCGAGTACCGGCTCACTTTGATGCCGAGCAGAACAGCTATGTCCTTGATTGCCCCTTCCCCGCCCAGTTCGATTCGGAGCATAAGCGATGGTTGCTGGATGAAGGCGCCATTGGCTGGGATCAGGTGCTGGCTCGCTGGAGAGCGCGCGGTCCCATGAACGATCAATACGTCGAGACCATTCAGCGCGGCAAGCGCGAGCTCGAGCGGCTCATCGCACAGGCATGATGGTTGTTGCAACAATCGAAGAGCGTCTTCTCGACGCACTTCGCGACGTGGAAGATCCGGAGCTACCGATTAGCATCGTGGATATGGGCCTGGTAGTGGATCTAGCCGTGGCGGCCGGGACCGTAGACGTACAGATCACCTTCACCGCCATGGGCTGCCCCGCCATGGATATGATCCTGGACGACGTTCGCGCCCGCCTCTTACAGGAAACAGAGGTGGAGGAGGTGCGAATTGAGGTCGTCTGGCATCCCATCTGGACCAAAGACAGATTGAGCGAAGACGGCAAGGCGCAGATGCGTGAATGGGGCATCTCACTGTGAGTACGGTCCCGGCTCGTCACAGCTTCGAGGACCACACCATGTGGGAGGTCTTTGCTCGCCGTAAATTTGAAGAGCCTCTGGCGCACGTCGGCACCGTGGCCGCGGACGATCCCGATCTGGCCCAGGTGTATGCCAGAACCATATTTAACGAATTCACCTGGGTGGAAATGATCCTCTATCCGCGAACCAACAGCCGCACGGCCATCAAGACTTAGTGCCGGCGTCATGACACACCTTGCTGTGGCTCAGAGCGCTCTGGCCTCCCTGATCGCTGGACTGGCGGACAACAAGCTGTTCCTGGGACGCCGTTACGCCGAGTGGTGTACGGCTGCTCCCACGCTAGAATCGGCCGTCGCGGCCGCGGCCATGGCCCAGGATGAGATCGGTCATGCTCGGAGTTTCTATCCGGTGTTGCGCGATGTAGCGGGCGATTCGTCCGAGACCGAGCCGGAGACGCGCACGGCCTTCACCAACGCGGCCTTCCTCGACCACTCCTTCGACGGGTGGACCGACTTCGTCGCGGCCAATTTCCTTTTTGATACCGCGCTCAGCGTGCTCCTGGAGGCAGCAACCGACTCGTCCTCTAATCCACTGGGGCAGCGGGCGCGCCGTATCCTTGAGGAAGAACCGTTGCACTGGCTGCACGGGGAGGGATGGACCCGACGATTGGCCGGCAAGGGAGAGGCTGTCCGAAGCCGGCTGATGGAATCGTTCGGTGAGGTGTGGCCCCAGTCTCTAGCCTGGTTCGACCTGGCAACCGACGACCTGGTGGCGGACGGCACGCTGGCGTGCGGGGCACAGACGCTACGCGATCGGTATGCCCTCCGCATCGGTGCCGCCATGGAGGCGACAGAACTTCCGACGCTCGGCTGAGATGCCCGCCGAGATTCGCTGCCCGTACTGCAACTCGGCCGATACCGAGTTTCTATCACTCTTCGGCCAGCAATTACTGACCGTTCAGTACTACTGCAACTCGTGCCGAACACCGTTTGAACGGGTAAAGGGCGACGACATCCTCAGCGATGCGCAGGCGCACAGTCGTCGCATAGAAGAGGGACCTCCGCCCAAGGTGTAGTCCATCGGGACAGTACGTCCGGCCAGGATTACCGCCGGCTTTCTCCGGCGCCCGCCTGGTTGTTGTCGCGCGTGAGCCGACCGATCCCACCAGCCAGCATGCCCCACAGTCCATTCGGAAAAAAGCGCAGCGTCACCAGCAGCAACAGGGCATAGATGCCGTTGACCGACTGCTGCAGATTCACGCGACCGATAGTGGATGGCAAGAGTTGTAAGATCTGCGGCAATAGACCAATGATGAACGCGCCAAGTAATGAGCCGCCCAGCGAACCGCTGCCACCCAGGATCATCATGGTCAGAAACGCCAGGCTGAGATCCAGGGTGAAGGCGCCGTGCAGAACCGTTGGCGCATAGTACATGTAGATCACACCGGCTGTTCCGGTGAGGAGCCCACTCAGCACGAAGGCCAATAGCCGGTAGCGCGCCGCATCGATTCCGCTGGCCGCGCCGGCGTACGGGTTCTCACTCACGGCGACTATGGCCCGCCCGGAGCGCGACCGCAGCACGTTCCAGGTAGCAACATAGGTCACGGCTACCACGATGATGGCAACCACGTAGAGATTGCGCTCCTGGAGTAACCAGTTCGGGTCCGCCACCGTTACTCCCTGCGGAGCGTGTCCGCTTTCCCATTGCTGTGCCACTTCCTGACCGACGAACACCAGGGCAACCGACACCACCGCCAGGTGCATACCGGAGACGCGCAGCGCCGGGAGGCCAATCACCAGTCCCAGGACCCCCGCCGCCAGAACTCCGAGCGGCAGGGCGATCAGCGGACTCGCATGCTTGAGAAACATCAGCCCCCCCGCTGTGTACGCGGAGGCGGCGAAAAATACCACGTTGCCGAGAGACGGCACGTCGGCGTAGCCGGCCAGTAAATTCTGAGCGAGCGAGGCCACGGCGTACGACGAGACCAGGGCCAGAATGCCCAGTTGGTAGTTCGACAGGGTGAACAGCGGAAGCACGGCTGCGAGTGCCAGTAGTCCGACGCCGGCGTGCCGCGCCGCAGTTCCATTCATACCAGTCGCCGCGAACTCGGAGCCAGCCATTTTTGCGGAGCGAGAACCAGCACCGCGATGAGCAGCACGATCAGAAATGTCAGGGCAAAGGCCCGGTAATCTTCCGGTCCATACACCTGAAAAAGGTTGTCGCCTACCTCGAGCGCGATACCTCCGATGAAGGCGCCCGTCAGACTCCGCAAACCACCCAGCACAGCGGCGATAAGCGACGCAACAAAAAGCGGATCCAGAAATGACGGGTTGAAGGAGAGGAGGGCGTAGAACAAACCTGCCACCGCGGCGAGTACGCCGCCGGCAAACCATGCACCTGCCGCCAGCAGGCTGATGCGGCCACCGCACAGCGCGACCGCATCCACGTTATCGGCCAGCGCGCGAAGCATTGTCCCTATCCGGGTCCACTGCAAAAAGGCGCCGATTCCCAGAGCAAGCACGGCGGCACACAGTACCGCGGCCACGTAAAAGTACGCAATGGTGAGGTCGCCGATGGAGAAGAAACTCGCGGAAAACGGGTCAGGGAACTGTCCAACGGCTGAGTAGCCACCCACGTTGATACTTTGCTGAATGAGTGCGCGTATGAGAATCGCCATGGCCAGGGTTGCTACAGCAGCGGTCAAGGCGTGGCGCTTGGCTCGGATGCTTCTCACCGCCCCGTAGGTCGCAACTCCGGTACAGCCACCTACCAGGAGCGAAATCGGCACGGCAAGCCAGAGGATCGCCAGGCTGCGTCCCTGTGACATCCAGTAGACGACATACGTCGCCAGGGTACCCGTGGCCGCCTGAGCAAAATTGAGAACGCCAGTCGTGCGGTAGATGAGCACGATGCCCAGGGCCAGGAGCGCATCAAGCGATCCCTGAAAGACACCGAGAATGACTGTCAACAGAAAATTTGTCATGCTTCGCTCTGCATCTTCCACTGAGGAGGTCGCCCCGGTCAATGTCTGTCTTCCATGCCGGAAGAAATGTCTGCTACGCTGCGGCGTAGTACCCACCAGAGGAGAAGATTTTGCGAGCACTTGCTCTGGCCATTCTGCTGGCCTTTGGCGTCGCCGGCGTCAGTCCCGCGCGGGCCGCTCTTCCGGCGGACCCTGGCGTCGGCGCCACTACCATCAAGCTGGGCGCCGTGATTGACCAGACCGGACGAGGGACGGTGATTTCTATCCCTATCCTCAGTGGCTACAAGCTGGCGATTGCCGAAGTGAACGCGCATGGCGGCATCAACGGCCGCAAAATTGCCTTCAGCGCGCTGTCGGACAACTATGATGCTAGTCAGACGCTGCAGCAAGTGAAGCAGTTGGTCGAGTCGGACGGCATCTTCGCTATGATGGGCGTTTTCGGCTCAGACGAAGCACAGGTAGCCGCGCCCTATCTGGAGGCCCACCGGATTCCCTTCTTCGATCCCATTGGCGGAGGCGTCGACATCAAAGGGAAGCGATGGATCTGGCAGACCGAGCCGGATTACGTGCGGGAAGGCAAGGTGATTGCCAACTATGCCGCTGAAAAGTTGCACGCCAAGCGGGTGGCGATTCTCTACCAGGTCGGGGTGGGCGAAGGCCAGCGCGATGCGCTCAAATCGACCCTCCGTAAAGATGGCGCCTCCCTGGTGGCCGATGCGTCATACCAGCCAACCGACAGCAATCTCTCGGGGCAGGTCCTGCGCCTGCGGTCGGCCAACCCGGATCTGGTGGTCCTGAACGGGACGCCGACGCCCACGGCCGCCTTCATCACCTACGCCAAATTGCTCGGCTTCAAACCCAAGGATGGCTTCCTGGCCAATTACCCGATGGGCGATCCCTTCTGGCTGTCGTTAATCAAGTCGCTGGGTGAAGGGAATTATGTATCCAGCTACGCCGACCTTACCGGCAAGAATCCGGTGGCAGCGCAGTACCGGCGCGCGATCAGCCGATACCACGGCGATTCATACAGCAACTACGGGCTGTACGGCTACTTCAACGCGTCGCTGTTTTTCAAAGCGCTCAAACTGGCCGGCAAGAGTCTGACGCGCCAGCGGCTGCAAACCGTTCTCAATACCAGGTTTCGCAATTACACGACGGGCTTCACGGGAAAAATCAACTGGACTCCCACGCAGCACTTCGGTGCCCGCCAGTTCAAAATCTACAAAATACACGGCGACAAATTTTTGCCGGTCACCGGCTGGGTAGGCCCCTAAATCATGAATCAGACTGTCCGGCGCCTGGTGACCCTGGTCGTCGCGTGCTCCCTGCTGTTCGTTTCAGGTGGCATTGATCGTATCGCCATCGCAGCCCCGTATCACGACCCCCGCGCGCCCAAACTGAGCGCGTACTATCTAGCGATCGGCGATTCGCTGGCCTACGGCATCACTGCCCCTGGCGTGCCGCCCGATCCAACCTGCCGCTCGATTGATGCGCCCGGCTACGTCTGCCAGTTCTACCGCTATCTCCACCAGATCGCACCCGCCATCCAGTTGAAGAACCTGGCAGTGCCAGAGATGGATTCCTGCATTCTGGTCAACGGTTATGGGAACGGTTCGCCGTGCTCCACTGCTCCTCCCGGAGGAGCAGTCGGCTCGCCCATAGCGGCGGCAGTTCAGTTCCTCAAGGACCATCCGGGACAGGTCAGTCCCATCACCGTCAACGTGGGAGGCGCCGATCTGGTGCCGTTGCTCCCGGCGGCCGTCACCGATCCTGCCGGAACCGCTGCCCGGCTGCCCGGCCTGTTTCGTGCGCTGCAGACCAACTTCGCCACGGCGCTTGGGCAGCTCCGCGCGGCTGCCGGGCCGGATGCCGAAATTATCGTGGCCACGCAGTACAACCCGTTGGGAGGGATTCCAGCGCCTCCCCTGACTCCGGGCTTGCCGGAGATCGCGCGAGGCGCCATCAACGCGCTGAATCAGGTGCTCAAAGGAGTCGCGGCCAAGGACGACGCGCGTGTGGCCGACGTGGCCGCCGCTTTCGACGCTAATCCCCAGGGCGCCGCAGTGCTGACCTTCGTGCCCACTACCCTGGCGGGCGGAGATCCGAGCAAAATTGATATTTACCCTACCCCTGATGGCTACACCCTGTACGGGCAGACGGTCTTTCGCGCCTCCGGCTACTTGCTCCCTCTCAAGGTTGCCGCCGGCCTGCGTCACGCGGTGCTGAAACGAGGCGGCCTGGAGACCGTCAAAGGCGCGACGACCATTGATGCTTCCGTTGCCATTGCCTACCGGCTACCGCACGGCAGAACTCGGCACACGGTCATCATGGCTTCGAATGCCGGCAGATACACGCTATCGTTCCATGTTGGCAAGAGAGTGGGCGTCGGGACCGTACGCGTATGCGCGTCGGATCCTTTTTCGAGCAACTCCAAATGCTCGCGCAAACTTTCGTTCCGGGTCCGGTAGACTGTTCCGCGGGTCTATGACCGCTCACCCTATCCGCCCATAACAGCGCAGGACAGTGCATGGAAGCCAAAATACGACAGGGGCTGACCTACGACGACGTGCTCCTCATGCCCCGGTACTCAGACATCAAATCACGACGCGATGTGGACACGTCGACGCAGTTGACCCGCCGTATCCGGCTCGAGATCCCGATCATCAGCGCCAACATGGACACCGTGACCGAAGCGGAGATGGCGGTCGCCATGGCGCGGCGTGGCGGAATCGGGATCATTCACCGCTTTAACACCATCGAACAGCAGATTTATCAGGTTCGCCAGGTGAAGCGATCCGAAAGCTTCGTCATCGAAAATCCATATACCATTGACCCCACTAATACGGTGGAACAGGCGCGTGAGCTGCTGGAACGGCACCACATTACCGGGTTGCCGGTGGTCTGTGACGCGGGACAGTTAGTTGGTCTCTTATCGAGCCGTGACATCCTCTTCGTGCATGATGACTCACGACTGGTATCCGACGTGATGACCCCGCGGGAGCGGCTGGTGACGGCGCCACTGGGAACCACCATCGCGCAGGCCGAAGAAATTTTGCAGATTCACAAGGTCGAGAAGTTGCCGCTGGTGGATGGCGACGACCGGCTGGGCGGGCTAATCACTCTGCGCGACATTTTGAAGCGCACCCTCCACCCAGAATCGTCCAAGGATCCGAAGGGTCGGCTTCTGGTCGGCGCCGCCATCGGCGTGGTGGGGGATTACATCGATCGGGCGATCGAGCTGGTCAAGGCAGGATGTGATGTGCTGGTGGTTGATATCGCGCACGGACACAGCGAGAATGCGCTCGGCGCCGTTCGCGAGATCCGGGCGCGACTGGGATCGGTTGAATTGATCGCCGGTAATGTGGCTACCGCGGAAGGAACCCGTGATCTCATCGAGGCCGGGGTTGACGCCGTCAAGGTTGGTGTGGGTCCCGGCTCCATCTGTATCACGCGGGTGGTTACCGGCGTCGGCGTGCCGCAGCTCACGGCAGTGATGGACTGCGTGCAGGAGGCGAGCCGCTACCAAGTTCCGATAGTCGCGGACGGTGGCGTTCGCCAGTCCGGTGACGTGAGCAAGGCGCTGGCGGCGGGCGCCTCCACGGTCATGATCGGGAATATGCTGGCCGGAACCCGAGAGAGCCCCGGCGTGGTGGTGGTGAGGAACGGGCGGCGCTTCAAGGCCTCGCGGGGTATGGCCTCGGCGGGCGCGACGCTTGAGCGACGCCGGCGAGAGAAGCCCGGCTGGGAGGGCGAAGCAGACCTGGGAGAGGTGGTACCCGAGGGCGTGGAGGGCATGGTGCCTTTCAAGGGAGATGCCGCCGACGTGTTGGTTCAGATGGTAGGCGGTCTCCGCTCCGGCATGAGCTATCTTGGCGCCCGCGCGTTGGACGAATTCGCCGCGAAGGCGCAATTTATCCAGATTACCGGCGCTGGGATGCGCGAGAGTCAGCCACATGACATCGAGCTGTAAACACCTCTCACGGCGCCTGAAACTGCACCGCTTGCCGGGTTGGGCAGCAGCCAGAACATGGGCTACACTTACGGGTTCCCCTAGCTGGGCACGTGCGGGCATGGTTTAACGGTAGAATGACTGCCTTCCAAGCAGTAGGCCGCGGTTCGATTCCGCGTGCCCGCTCCACCTGCTTCAGCTTCCATATGGTGGGCGGCGTTTCCCGACGCGATGGCCCAGAGGTACATACATGCTCCGACGCTTGATCCTGTTCTCCACCGCCGCCTGTCTGGCGCTGACTCTCTCCACCCCGGCATCCGGTGTCTCCGCGTCGAGCCGCACGAGCACGGTACTGCGCGTTCTGCCGCCTCGAGTAGCGATCAACGGCCCCGCCACCATCGTGGGCTCCCATCTGCAGGCACACAAGTTTTATTCAATTTTGTTCGCCTCGCCGGACCTACGTAAGAATGCGATCAAACAGTTCATCGGCCTGGCAAAAACCGACTCCAGCGGCAATTTTCGCCTGCATGTGAACCGTATGCCGATCGTCGTGCACTGCGGACGCGCCGGTGTGTATGCACTGACCGCCCGCAGCTCGAAGATCGTCGGCGTACACATCACCATGACGGGCTGCACCCTGAGTAAGCCGGGCAAGCTACCACCTCCCCCGCTTCCCAGCCATCACAAACCCTAACGCGGAAACCCCCGATCCTTCGGTATAATCGCGCAGGCGAGGGCCCATGGCGCAGCGGCAGCGCAGCGGACTCATAATCTGTTGGTCGCAGGTTCGAATCCTGCTGGGCCCACCACGTTTTCTTGACCCGGCGACGAAAATGAAGAGGCCCGGGCCAGCGAAAATGCTGGCTCGGACCTCTTCGACCACAGGTCACGGCTTCCCACCGGATTCAGCAGTTCTTGACGGTACAGAGTATGGTGACGGTGTCGCTGAAAGGGCTCGCCAGGAACAGGCGGTGCAGCCGGCCGTCCAGGGCCATGGTCGTCGCCTGGACGCCCTGTGCCAGCACTGTGCTGCGCCAACCGTGCGGGTCGAGCATCAGGACGGTTGCCGTGTGAAAGCCAAGTTGCAGCAAGTAGACGCGGCCGGTGTGCGAATCGACAACGGCATCGCTCGCCTCAACCCCAAGTCGCCGCACCACGTGGCCGTCCCCTGGATCGAGCACAACCACCTGACCGGTTGTGCTCGGCGCTGCTGCGCCGCCCGCATAAGCTGTAGTCGGGACGATCCCGAGAACGGCCTGTGCCGGCTCATCTACCGCCAGGACCAGCGTCCTTCCTCCTGGTCCCTCATTTCTCACATGGACGATCCGGTGAGCGGCAACGTCCAGTATGCATAGGTAGCCATTCTGCTTCTGCCCTGACCGCGCGTCAACGTAGCCCAGCTTCGATATGAAGAGTCTGTCATCCTGGGGGACGAACGTCAGATGATAGCTGGTACCACAGGGACCGACACCCCAGGTCCAAAGCCGCCTGCCAGTCTCACCATCGAACGCTTGCAACTGTCGTCCACCCATGGTGTAGACACGTTCCTGGCGCGTGTCTAGGGCGAAGCTCTGGCCAATCGGTATGGGAGGAGTAGGGATGAGCCGTGCCGAGCGGATGTCGATGGTCTTCACCTGTGGGTTACAACAGGTGGGGCCGTAGGTGTAGACGAACGCTCGACCATCCTTCTCATCCGTAATGATAGGGCCGGGGAAACCACCCACCTTCACACTTGCGAGCGCCCGGCCGTTGCGGGCGTCGAGCATGACGACTTTGCCGTCACCGCTGCCAGATACCCACGTGGCAACCAGAACACGATAGCGTCTGTCGTCCACAACTGGCGAGCTGAACTCGCCTGCCACGGCTACGGTCCGCAGCACGGTACCGGCTCGCGCATCGAGCATGTAGATACGGCCAGGACAGTGGTCGACGCGGTCCTGGTAGGTCGCTTGACTGAATGCGAAGACATGGCTTGTCGCTTGGCTCACCGCAAGCACGCTCAATGGATGGCCAAGCCGAGTGGTATGGACAAACCCATTGCCAGCCGAGACCTCACCAGGTCCATCCGGGCACGGGCTGGACGTCAGCGTAGGAGACGACGTAAGCTGGCTTCCTCCTTGGCCGGACGATGATTCCACTACAGTGGGACCGAAGATCGTAACCGCCGTCATCAACAAGACGAGACCGATCGAACGAGTCAGAGCGAGTCGCGGCCACCTAAATGTAGTACTTAGCCACTGACGGGTCTTGCCGGCGTCGTTAGATATCACGGTGAATGCCGAAGACGACGTTCCAGGGCACGACGGCTACTTTCAAGACCCCGGCCGCCACCGCTGGATCAGCCATGGCCACTTGCTCTGCCGCAGCCTGATCCGTGGCTTGGATGACGGGCACACTATGTTTCGTGTCCCGATAGGGTCCACCTTGAAGCAAAACACGAGATGCTCGTAGCGATTTGATGTGGTTTGCGTGTTCCTCATACTGCATCGTGCTCATGACGGATAGCGGGTCCGGGAGGTGGATGAACTTCGAGGGCAGCAGCGGCGCCTTGAAGCTGGCCGGGTAGAAGATGAGCGCGAAGAGGGCAGGACATCCAGGCTGTGGTGCACCGCGACCGGATCACGATCGACGTAGACCACACGCACGGCGGGATTGTCGCGGCGAGCCACGTCATGGACGTTGCCAACCGTCGGGAGACCGGAACCGATGTCGAGGAACTGATCGATCCCCTGGGCCACCAGGAAGCGGACAGCCCGGAGCAGGAAGGCCCGGTTGGCACGCATGATGTATGGAGTATCGGGGTAGAGTTCCCGACCTCGCGCGGCGGCCTCGCGATCGACCAGAAAATTGAACGACCCGCCAAGGAAGTAGTCGTACATGCGGGCCGGACTTGGGCTATCCATCGGTTCTGTTCGTCACCTCGTCTCATTGCTACCACATTCCCTGCGCAAAACGTAAAGCACGGAGAGCAGGAACGGTGATTCCAGCATATGCACGTGAGGCCACGTGCGAAAATCTACCGTCGCCTTGAGGTCCCAGTCTTACCCGTGGGGAACTCTGGGTGATCCCGACGAAATTGTCAGTTGATGGCTTATGCTGATAGCTTATTCCGAAGCAAGGGAACAGCATGGTACGAACTGAGGGGCTGACTGAGGAACGCGAGGGAGAACGCCTGCGGTAGATCGATTCGAATCCTGCTGGGGCAACCACTAATCCCCGCAGATGACGCCAGGCTGGTTCTCATTCGCCACACAGCGCCGCCTCATTGTGATTAACCGCTAATGTCACGCCAAACCAAACTATGGCTGGGAATCGCACTACTGCTGGGGGCTGGCGGCCTGGTGGCGATCCGTCTGTCGCATCGACAGACCAGCCTTGCCGAGGCACGGGACGCGTCGCGGGTGGGGTGCGCCTCGGTGGCTGCCGCCTATCGCGACCACCGCGCGTTTCTCTGGCTGACAGTGGCCGCCCGCGTCGCCCAGGTTCTCCCGGATTCCTTCGGTCGGTACCAGCATCAGCGTTTCCTGATACGCTGCCCAACTGGTCAACAGGTCCTTATCGTCAACGACGTGACGGTGGGGCAGCGCGTACCGGTCAAACTCGGAGACCGGGTGGCCGCGCACGGTGAATACATCTGGAACCGCCAGGGCGGCCTGATCCACTTCACCCACAGCTCCGCCGGAGGCGAGCAGGGATGGATCCTGCGAGGCGATCAAGTCTACGCCTGAGGCGATGGGACCGGCCATTGCAAGTGGCCACGTATTACCAGGTCCTCGCCAACCGTTTCCACGGTCCGATCGGCCACGGTGATGGCCTCGCTCATGACCGTTACGCCCAGCTCGCCGATGGACTCGGTGCCGGCGCCAAGAATCTTGGGGGCAATGAAGATGGCGACGCGTGTTGCCAGACGCTCACGCAGAAATGAGGTAGTAACTGTGGCGCCACCTTCCACCAGCAGGGACGATATGCCCTCACCGTTGAGCCAGGCCAGGAGCGCATGGAGGGACACCCTGTCATCCTGATCGGGAAGTCTCAAGACCTGTACTCCCATGGCCTCCAATGGAGCGACGCGGCGCTGGTCGGCCCCGTATGTGGTCGCGACGACGGTGCGTGCGCCTGCTACGGACAAAACCGCGCTCGACAGTGGAATACGTAGACGGGAATCCAGCACGATGCGGATGGGGTCCGGTCCGTCCACCAGGCGAACGTTCAGCTGGGGATCGTCCACCAGGACCGTGTTCACGCCCACCACCACGGCCGCATGCTCGGTGCGTAGCCGGTGACCGTAGGAACGCGCTTCCACCCCGGTCACCCAGCGCGAGTGGCCGGTTGAGGTTGCAATGCGGCCGTCCAGCGTTTGCGCCAGCTTGAGCGTCACCACTGGAGAGACAGGCGCGACGTCTGCTCCGCTGGAGTGCGACGTTTTCACCTGTCCGTGACTCTGTCGCCACAGGTGGACGAGATTCCGGACGAAGAGGTGGACAACGCGCACCGGAAGTGGGCGCCGCGTGGAGGAACGGACACGCTGTTACCCCGCACAGGCAAACAGCCCCGAAGTTGAATAGCCTTTGGTCCGCTGGGTCCACCACCAACCGCGTGGACAAGCAACTGACCGCGCACAGATCGGCGCCATAAGTCGTTTGTCATAACTCTTTTGAGGCTCTGGGGATGCGCTTCCCAGCAGCGAAAGACTCGAACGGCGACCGGTATGATGGCGTTCAGAGTGTCTTCGCAGCCGAGTGCAGCGACGGTGCGGTAAGCCAGTGGGTGGCAACCCGAGTCAGAGGAGCGATAGCGTGGCACAGTCCCTACCTTTGGAGGAAAGATCGGACAACACGCGCTCCGAAAGGAGCCGGGAGTGCCCGCCTGGGTCCGAGCGACCGGATGAAATGGCAGACCTCAGAATCTTCTGGGGCCCGGAAATCTGCCGCCTTGAATACCTGCTTCATCTTATGCGCACCGGTCGCATCAAGGATGAATACCTACCGCGGAGCGCCTGACGCGAACACCTCGACGGCGAGGTTGGGCCTCTTGCACTTGAGACACTCCATGCGGCTATGAAGACTCGGTGATGGCACGTGCTCCCGATGCCTCGGCGCCAATTCCGCCGTCCCGTGCCACATACTTTCTTCGCCACAGGAACCACCAGGCCAGCGCCAATAGCGTGATGATGATCGCCGTCACCTGCGCCTGCTTTAGACCGGCCAGAACAACAATATTGGCCCGCCCAAAAAACAGCACAAACTGGCCGATGGAATACACCACGAGCCAGACCAGGAATACTGTTCCTGGCACGCGGAAGCGGTACCGGAGTGCCCAGATCAAGGCGAATAAACCCGCGGTGAAGAGCAGTTCGTATGCCGCCGCCGGCTGGTACGCGACGGCATGGCTTGGCACAAAGGTGTTGTGCGGATTGGTGTACTGCGTGGCCCAGGGCAGCGAACTACGGTAGCCAAGAATATCGCCGTTGATGATGTTGCCAACCCGCCCGAAGCCCTGGGCCACCGGAATGAAGAGTGCGGCTGCGTCCATGGCTCTGCCGAAGGACACGCCTTTGCGCACACACATGAGATACAGGGCCGGAGTCCCCAAAATGACGGCGCCGTAGAAGGCCATGCCTCCTTCCCAGGTGGCCAGGATGTTCTGGGGATGGCGCAGATACGAACCCAAATCCGACTGCACCACGTAATACAGCCGTCCGCCCACCAAGCAGGCGATCAGCACCGGCCAGAAGAGCTCGTACGCTACCTCTCGGCTAATCCCAAAACGGGACGCGTAGGGTATCGCAACGCGGAGTCCGGCGGTAATTCCCAGCACATACATTAGGCCGTACCAATGAATCGCGAAGGGGCCAACGCGCAGCAGAACAGGATCGATGCCGATCTTGATGACCGCGGTGGATAGCTCGGGTGGAAACACTATGTACCGTGTCCAGACAGCAGGCTGTTCCCGCTGCCTCCAGGGACCAATGGCGCCACGGAAGGCCAGATCAATGGCTGAACGTGGCCGTGGCTGATGGACTCACGGTAGGCGATGCGGTCGGCGTGGCTGCAGTGGCAGTGACGGTGGCGGTAACGGATGCGCCTGCCTTTGGGGTGGCTTGCGGTGTCGGGCGCGGTGTGGGAGCCACACTGCCTTCCTCCACCACCGCCTGCCATGGCTGGTAGTTGGTGACCAGCTTATCAACCGTCACGTCGCCATTCGGCTTCAAGATGGTACGGTGCAAAATGGTCGTGGCTCCATCGTGGGCGAAGGCGGTTTGGTGCTGCTCACCGGGGGCCAATGCAGGATTCTGCTGGACAATCTTGGGCCCGTGCGGAATGACTTTGGTGATCTGTGCGGTGGAGTCCACGGCCACCTTCCAGCCCACCTTTGCCCCATAGACGTAGATCGTTAACTGCTGCCGGAGCGGCTGCACACTGGTTTCAAGCAGCAGGTGTCCACCGGTGTTATTCAAGAATCGCAGGTCGAACCCCTTGGCCGGCGAGACAATGGCATCGTACCCCACCGGCGGCTCATACCAGGGGAGCCGGTAGGTGTGCCCGTGTCGCTCCAACTTGACCAGACCAGCGTTGTACAGAGCCCGCAGGAACGTGGTCGCCACCTGTTGCATGGCGCCCCCGCTGCCTGGAACCAACTGACCATTTTGCTTAATCTCCTGATCGCGATACACCTCATCCGACCACGCGGTGCCGGCCATCAAGGTGTTGAACGAGATGTTCTCGCCGGGGTTGAAGAGCTGCTGGTCCAGGGTCTTGGCGATGCCGGTGATATCGTCCAGACGAGCAGTATCACTACCGGCAAAGCTGGTGGAGCCCGTGGCAAGCAAGGTCGTAATGCCGAGACTGGCCGGGTTTGAGGTGTCTACCGGGGGCTGCGTGACCATCACCGGCAAATGGAGCCGGGCATGGGGCCGCAGGCCGGTGATGATCGGCAGTAACTGCTGGGTCGCGGCCTGTTGGTCCAGCATACGCCCCAAAAGCCGCGGACTGATGACCTGGACCGAGGTGCCGGCAAACGATAGTTTGGCATTCTCCGCCTGCCGGTCGACTTGAGAGGCCAGATATTGGACAAACGCCTGGACCGCTGTCTGATCCACGTTCAACTGGATCGTGGCGCGATGGGGCCCAACTTTGTCATGGAAATGAAACATAGGAGCAAACGAATAGCGCGAGGTGGGGAATACACGTTTTCCCACCGTAATGACTGGCGGACTGCTCAGGAAGGCCTCCACTCGATCTCGCACCCGCCCTGCCACCACGTCGGTGATCTGCGGTTGAGTATGGATCACGGCCAGCGTTCGGGTTTCTACCGAAAGGGAACTGAGCGAGGAACGCACCGCTTGCACCGCTTGATTCAGATTCAGCTGGCGCCCAGCCCGGCTGTGATTGATCTGGACATGGTTGCTCTTGTCGATGTATAGGAATGCATTCTGGGACGGCGCGGAGAGGCGTTGTGGCCCACGGACGATTTGCTGCTGGATGTACTGTAGCACCTGCTGCTCGTTGAGCGTGTATCGCAACGGGATGCGGTGAGGCGGGTGGAGCGGCGCGCGATCAATCAACTGGGCTACGAACGGTCCTTTGCGTCCCACGTCCATGGCCCCAGTCACCGTTCCGGCGATGTCGTAACTCAATCCCAACTGCTGCGCCTTGGGCTGCCATTGGAGGGCGTTGTACTGCAGCGTTACCGGGTTATTGTACTTGACCACCAGCCGATTTGCAATCAGGGTCTTGGCCTGCGTCGCGGTGAGCCCCCCGAGTGGCGTCCGATCCACATAGACTCCGGGTAAAATCTCGCCGCGATACTTAGAAAACGCATACGTGGTGTATGCCAGGAGGAAGATCGACAGGATTGCCACCAGAAATACGGCATACGCCAGCGGCGCCCAGCGGCGTTCTTTTTGACGTAGCCGTTGCTGCGCCTCGCGTTGCGGAAACAGCTTGCGATCGTCCGCGGGCCGGATAATCTCCGTGCGGCGGACCCGCTCGGGCGAGGATGTCTCTAATTTTGGTGGAATACTATGTGCCATACTGAAGTCGTCTCGCTAAGCGCAATACGCTCCTTTTTTACCATGACTTGATCGAGGTGATCCCCATGCTGCGATTCAAGCAGTTCTCGGGAAGCGGATCCGAGTTCGAGCACGCTGTTAACGCCTGGCTCGAACAGATTGAGCCGGACGTAACCCAGATGGTCCAGACCGTGGACCCCTCGGGAAGGGTTACTATTGGCTTTCTTTTTGAAGAGAGCTTCCGGGGTCAAGAGTTCCGGCTTGCCTCCGAGCGCCAGGTGGAGCGCGCCACCCGGCCCGCTATGAGTCCATCCGACGCTCCCGACATCCCGCTCCAGGTACAGGCCGAACCGCCCGAGCCGCCTCGTCAGCCGTGATTCCATTCGTGTAACCAGCGCGCGGCCTCGCAAGCATGATAGGTCAGAATAATGTCGGCGCCGGCCCGGCGAATCGAGGTGAGAACCTCGCGCACGCTTGATTCCTCGTCTAGCCATCCATGCCCTGTCGCTGCCTTAAGCATGGCATACTCGCCGCTCACGTTAAAGGCGGCCACCGGCGCGTCGATCGCATCGCGCACCTCCCGGATGATGTCGAGGTACGGTAGTGCGGGCTTGATCATAATGATGTCGGCGCCCTCGTCGACATCCTGCCCTACCTCACGCATCGCTTCCCGGCGGTTCCCCGGGTCCATTTGGTACGATTTGCGGTCGCCAAACTGCGGCGCACAATCCGCGGCATCTCGGAATGGCCCATAGAACGCCGACGCGTACTTGGCGGAGTACGCCATAATGCCCACCTGGTTCATGCCGTCGCCGTCGAGTGCCTGCCGAATCGCCTGGACCCGTCCGTCCATCATGTCGGAGGGCGCCACCATGTCGGCCCCCGCCCTCGCTTGACTCAGCGCGATTCGGGACAGCACCTCAAGGGTCGCGTCATTGTCTACCTGGCCGTCGCGCACCACGCCGCAGTGCCCATGCGTGGTGTACTCGTCCAGACAGGTATCCGTGAGGACCAGCAGGGATGGGGCCGCGTCTTTCAAGGCGCCCACCGCCTTTTGCACGATGCCGTCGGGGCTGTAGGCTTCCGATCCTTCTTCATCCTTGCGTTCCGGCAGGCCAAACACCATCACGGCCGGTATACCCAGTGACTCGACCTCACGGGCCAGAGCGGGTAGCAGATCGAGGCCCCAGCGATACTGGCCGGGCATCGAAGCAATCGGGTCTTTGGCGGAACGCTTGGCATGGACGAACAGCGGGAGGACCAGATGAGCAACGGACAGATCGGTTTCGCGTGTTAACCGACGAAGCTGAGGAGTGCGGCGCAAACGCCGCAGTCTGGTGGCGGGAAAAGACATACAACGGTTCCTATTGAGGGGATCGCGGATCGCGGCTCAGCGACCCGGAGTTTTTTCAGGCGGCGAGTCTTCCTGACGCTCGGCAAGGCGAGCGGAATCGGAAGTGGGCACGTCATACAGTTCTCTGGCCTGCTCTTCACTGCCTGTTTCCTGTCTCTTGTCCGACATCAGGTCCTCGGCCAGATCGCCGAGATCGTCGAGCGGCAGTTCGTCTTTCATCGAGCATCCTTTACAGCGAGTGCGAGTGGGTCCGGCCGATCGTCGGAGCCAGGGATTCCGCCAGCCGGCCCGCCATGGTCTTGGTCACCTCTTGATTCTATGAGCGGAACGGGTATGAAGTCCGTGGCATCTCCAGCCACCAGTTGATAGTGTACGCCACCGTGGGCGCCGTTCGGGCCGGTACCGGCCGTGTTGCCGTGTAGATGTCCATAGACGCAAAACTCTACACCATGTGTTTCCAGCAGAGCGCGGTAGGCGCTGGTCGGCTGACCGGCGTAGAAGGGCGGATAGTGCAAGGCCACAATGGTGGGCAGCGCGGGATCTCTCGCGGCCAGTGATGTTTGGAGGCGCTGCACTTCCCGCTTCAGCAGCTTCTCGTCCTGCGGCGTCCACTCCAAACCACCCGGTACAGGCGACCCTTTTGCTCCGCAAATGTTGTATCCGTCTGCCACATAGGCATTGTTATGCAGCAAGCACATACCGGGCGGAAGCACCGCCCGCACCTTATTCGTCGTTTTGCTCGACCACCAGTAGTCGTGATTCCCCCGTATCAAAATCTTGCGGCCGTTCCACGCTGCCAGGCGATGCAGCGTGTCCATCGCATCCTCGAGATTCAAGGCCCAGTCGATGTCGCCCGCCACGATAACCGTGTCGCTGGAACTCACACGCTGCGCCCAGGCGTATTCCAATCGGTCCACGTGATCTGCCCACTGCTCACCAAACACATCCATGGGCTTCAGTGGCCGTCCCATCAGCGGATCCCGGCGCGAGGCATGGATATCCGCAATCGCCCAGATTGTCACAGATGCGCGCCGCCTCTTCGCGTAAGAAATATACAGTGTAATGGTACGAAGTTGGGTGGGTCGCGTGCAGCTACGATCACTCCATGGCAGGGTCGGTTTGGATGGTAATGGTTCGCCCTGAGGGGCGGGGCGGCGTTCACGCTGTGGGAGGCTTCAGATGAGACGGACGAGCGTCACTCAAACCCTTGTGAAGTTCGCCATGACAGCTGCGCTAACGCTCGGCACTCTGCCGCTGGCGGGCTGCACCCCTCAGTCGTCGGCGATTCGTGCGCCTGTCGCCATTCACACGCCCGCGGCACTCGGGAGCGGGGTCCTGCCCGCCGGCTTCGAGGTGGAACCGGCAGACGGCGTCGGTGCCTTGATTCAAGCCGTGGATCGGGCCCAGACCACCGTCTATCTCGAAGCCTACGTCCTCACCCATCGGCGCATCATTCGAGCTCTGGAGCGGGCCAGCGCGCAAGGGGTGAAGGTCTATGTGGTGTTGGAGCATCAGCCGTTTGGAATGGGGCTGCAGCCAGAGAGCGCCGCGCGACAGATCCGGGCTGCCGGCATTCACGTGCGATGGGGACGACCCGGTTTCCGATACACCCACGCGAAATTCCTGCTCCTGGATGGCCGGCTGGCGATCATCGGAACCGCCAACTTTTCGCGTGCCGCCTTTAGCAGCAACCGAGAATTCCTCATCTTTGAGAGAGATCGGCGCGTGGTCCGCGATCTGCAGGCAATTTTTGTGTCCGACTGGGACTCGACCTCGCTGTCATTGACGGACGACAATCTGGTCACGGCGCCCGACGACGCCCGAGCAAGGCTTTCCGCGCTGATCGCCGGTGCACATCGAAGCATCGACATCTATGCCGAGGAGATGGCCGACCCGTTGCTCGAACAGAAGCTGGCTGCTGCCGCCAAACGAGGCGTGCGAGTCCGGATCATCGTCCCCCAGAGCGTGCCGCTGGCCAACATTTCGTCCCTGCTGAGGGCGCGAGTCGCGGTACGCCTTCTCCAACAACCTTATGCGCACGCCAAGGTGATCCTGGTGGACGGAGTGCGAGCCTTTGTGGGCTCCGAAAACTTCAGCGCCACCTCACTCGACCACGATCGAGAGGTGGGCCTGCTGATCCGCGGCCCAACCCTCGCTCGCATCTCGGCCGTCTTCGCGGCTGACTGGGCTCACGCCGCCCAGCCGGTCGGCCACGGCGTTCGATAGGTAGTGTACCCGCAAACGGCAGAGACGCTGGTGGGCCTCGATGCGTGCGTCGAGCAAGGATGGCACGTGGATGCGCGTAGTGGATTCGCCTTGCATATCCGGGTCACACCCTGCAGATACAGATTGAGCGCGCGGGCGCCATAACCGAGCCAACCGATGAGATCACCTGTGGTCTCCCGCGGCCACTATGACGGTATCACCGCACCTGGCTGCCGCCGGCCCCTGGCACACCGGGCTCGCGTACGAGCCGCGCACCGCGAGTGTGTCCACAGCGGCTGCGTGTTGGCGTTGAGGACCGCCCGGACGCGGGGCGCACCAAACGTGCCGCCACCTGCTGCATGGATCTCCCATATGCGGGCCAGCAGATGAGGATCGTCGGGCACGAGCAGAGTGCGTGCGAGTCAGCCACGCCCAGGAACCAAGGCCGTGTTCCTGGCATCAGAAGCTTGTCAATCCAAGTTGCCACTTGGCACAACCCGTGGCGCTCGCCGGCATGAGCTTGATATAGAAATATCCTCGGTCGTGTATCCGGTACGCAGGCTGCCCAGATGACTGACGAAAGGTCACCGGTGAAGCAAGCGGGTGACGGTTGGCATCAAACACAACCATCGTCATCGCTCCCCCATGCACGGTCGAGCAGCCCTGATACCGCAACATGAGGGTCCACTCATTTCCATCAGCGTAGAGCGGAACTGTCTTAGACGTACGACCGTGCGCATCGAGTGGAAAGACAAGATCGGCTGTCGATGCATGAATGGATTCAAGCCCGCTACTGATTGAACCAACTGCAAAATCATGCACGGCATATACGGTGAATCCCAAGACGAGCACACCTATCACGCTCACCATTAGCAACCCACGTGGGATACGGATCATCGTGGCGAAGTTTCCTCACACTCAGGCGACGCGCGACGCTGGAGGTCGCTTTTCTCGTTGACAGTACACCCTAACACGAGCGATCCACGCGCTTTTCCCAACGGGCGGGGACCTGTACTTGGTTCGCTCGCGTGAACAGGTCATCAAGGCGTGGGGCATACACTTCTAACGCGCCAGGTGCGGCTTGAACGGCCTGGCGCTGGGTCATCATGTACTTCCTCCACCCCTCTGCGTCAGTAGACAAACCACCGATTAGCGTATATGGCGAATATGTGGCGCTCTCTTGCTAAATGGAAGCCCGGCAGTCAGTCGGCGGATTGTAAACGAGAGGGCTTCCACTGCCTGTCTGGCCGGAAACTGACAATCAACATCGCAGCGGGGCAACAATAATTTCGTTGCCCCGCCACTCCCAAAGCAGAGCAGCGCCTTGACCTGGTCAAGTCGGAAGTACATCGCTCTCCGAGTGTTCGGGTACTCGCCAAAACCTTCCACGTCTCGCCTCCTGCAATGAAACGGCGTCTTCGCGACCTTGATCTCTTGCTTGCCAGACCTGACTTCGATAGGCGAGTTCGTGGATCACAGGACTACCGAAGACCATCTCGTCTGTCCAGCCTGTGAGACGGCCGCACGATCACACAGTGAGCGGCGGTAATTACCCCTCTTGTGGCACGATGCTGAGCGCATTTAGCACCGGCTTATCTCAGTTTCCGGCGGCCGCGAGCAGCCCTTCTTGTCACGCAAGCCGGGAACGCCGCGTTGCTGGGAGGTTCCTCTCCATCCTCCTCACGGCCGGGTTGTGCGACCGCTGAACGAGGACAGAAGAACGCGGCAGTATGATGTGTTCGCCACCGGTCGCCCGAGA